>Ga0315291_10000088_pt1 | contig 97987 bp, 78 predicted proteins | sample YL17G12_20_MG_FD_203070 | JGI IMG/M metagenome (GOLD analysis project Ga0315291, IMG submission 203070) | Sediment microbial communities from Yellowstone Lake, YNP, Wyoming, USA - YL17G12_20 | ecosystem: Environmental > Aquatic > Freshwater > Lake > Sediment | place: USA: Wyoming | collected... | reverse complement strand
CGCCTATGCAACCAACTATTGAATACCGCCGGCCCCCATGGCCCCCGGCTTGATTATCGATTAAAGCTGACCGCCGCCAAAAACTTCAGCCAGACAAAATATTTAAAGATTAATTTTGATACCGTGGATGCTGGTTTTAATGGAGGAACCCGAGATTTCGCGACTAAAATGATAGATATCGAAGGAAAAATGAAACTTGGGGTGTTTGACCTGAAAGCAACCGCCGGTCCGGGTACGATCTCCCATATCGAATCGGAAGATTATTATATTTATTCCCGCCCCAAAAATACCATAAACCTTTCAACCAGCACCGGGAATCTCGATTTATTATTTTCTTTCGCGGCACGAAAAGTTCAACCTTCAGGAGAAGTCGGGATGTCCGAGATCACAAGCACAGTTGCTTACACTTATAAGGCGTTGCCGCTTCTGGAAAAAACAAAAATATCCCTGACGCCCCGCTATCTATGGTCAAACGGCGATAAAGACGTGAGAGGCGAAATACAATTGAACTCAAATCCTCTCCCCGCCCTGTCCGGAGAGCTCCTTTTTGGAATAGGTAATACACAATCTTCTCATGGATTGTATGCAAAAGGGATTTTGAATTATTCATATCTGAATACAAATTTTTCAATAATGGCGCACAAAGTCGGCAGTGACTATCGTAAGACAATGGATAAATATGATTTTATCAGCTTAAATAATTTCAATAAGTACGTGCTGGACGGCTCGGTTGACATCGGATTGGAATTATCACAAAAAATAAATAGCCAACTAAAGATCAAATTCATATCCGATGCTGTTTTGACTCCCGATTTTAAATACGGCGAAAGCCATCCGGGCACATCCCTTACTAATGAATTAAATATCGGGAATGATTATGTCAATGTATTTTACCGCAATTATTTTGTTCCTTCAGGGATAAGCTCGACTGATCCGAGCATGGCGCGAATAGTTTCGAATTCGTCTGATTTAATCGGGATAAATTTGTCCTTGCAATATAACTGATAAGGGATATAATACTTTAAAATGGATGAAGAAACAAACGCGAAAATAAGAGAATTAAGGCATAAACTGATTAATTCGATGACTGTGATCCTCGGGCATACTCAAATACTTTTAGACGGCCTGGTTGGCGAATTGAATGATGAACAGAAAAACCGTGTCCTAAAGGTAAAAGAAACATCAGAAAAGCTGACCGCATTTATCAGAGATTGCCTTGCTGATAATCCCTGAACTCTTGACCGGAATCCCCCGTCCATGTTAGCATACGGGCAATATCTTTAAATTTAATTACGCCTTGTATATTATTTCAGATTCTGTCGCCGTTTTAAAAAAGGCCGCCGATGATGGTGCAGCCGTAATCCAGCTTCGCGATAAGTCAGGCGATTTGGAATTGATCCGCGCCAAGGCGCGGGAAATAATTCAATATAAAAAACATAGGGATTTCCTTTTCATTTTAAACGATTATCCCGAGCTCGCGATTGAAATCCGAGCGGACGGCGTCCATATCGGGCAGGATTTTCCATCCTTCAAGGCAAGAAGCATTGTCGGCCCTGACTTTATTATCGGGAAATCAACCCATTCCCTGCATCAGGGACTGCAGGCGCAAAAAGAAGGCGTAAATTATATTTCAATCGGTCCGGTATTTAAAACGCCAACGAAACCGGAAAGAATAGCAGTCGGTTTGGATTATGTAAGAGAAGCGGCGCAAAAAATTGGCATCCCTTTTGTAGCAATAGGTGGAATTGACTTAAACAATATCGATTCTGTCCTGTCCGCAGGGGCCAAAACAATCGGGGTGGTGAGGGCGGCAGGTGATGCCGCTCAACTGCTTGCGAAAACAAGGAGAAAAAGCTTATGCGAGTCGCAATAAACGGTAAATTTGGAGAATTAAAGGAAGGCATAAACGTGGAAAATGTCCTGCTCAATTATAAAATAAAACCGGAAGGGATCGTGGTTGAATTAAATCAAAAAATAATCAAGAGAGATGAATGGCAAAAAATCGTAATAAAAGAAAACGATATTATTGAATTGATATCTTTTGTGGGAGGGGGCTAATGGACGATCCGTTGATCATTGCCGGGGAAAAATTGTCTTCTAGATTTCTTTTGGGGACCGGCAAGTTTAAAAATAAAGGCGACCTGAAAAATGCGATCGTGTATTCCGGAACGAAAGTAGTCACTGTCGCCTTGAGGCGGATTGATCTTTTGCGGAATGAAGACAATATTCTTTCATATATTCCAAAAGATGTAATCCTTTTGACAAACACTTCCGGCGCAAGAAATGCTAAAGAAGCGGTAAGAATCGCGAGAATGGCAAGAGAAGCCGGTTACGGTAACTGGATAAAGATTGAAGTGATAAACGACAGCAAATATCTTTTGCCGGACAACGCGGAAACAATAAAAGCGGCGGAAATCCTGGCTGGTGAAGGATTTATTGTCCTGCCCTATATCAATCCTGATTTATACGCCGCCAGAGCGCTCGTTTGTGCCGGCGCGGCCGCGGTGATGCCTCTTGGATCTCTGATTGGTTCAAGCCAGGGATTAAAAATGAAGAAAATGATCGAGATATTGATTGAAGAAATAAGCGAGGTGCCCGTTATCGTTGATGCCGGAATCGGCCGGCCGTCGCAGGCGGCTGAAGCGATGGAGATGGGGGCGGATGCCGTTCTGGTTAACACCGCGATCGCGAACGCCCGGGATTCCGTGTTAATGGCGGAAGCGTTTGCCTTAAGCGTTAAAGCAGGCAGAATGGCATATCTTGCAAAAATGGCCGAAGCCAATAATGCCGCCAGCGCCTCTTCCCCCCTTCTCGGATTATTTAATGATTGAAGAACTGGCTTTTGCCGCCCGGGATATGACCATCCGGCATTTTGGCCGGATCATAAGCTTATACGCGCCGCTATATATATCAAATTACTGCGATAACCATTGCGTTTATTGCGGATTCCATTCGGGACGGGACATTCCAAGGAAAAAATTATCCTCTTCAGAGCTCGAAGCTGAATGCCGGGCATTGGCGGGAACCGGGATCCAAAACATCTTAATTTTAACCGGTGAATCAAGAATCCATTCGCCGGTTACATACATTAAAGAATCGGCGCTGACCGCCAAAAAATATTTCCCGAATATCGGGCTGGAGATATATCCGCTGGAAACGGAAGAATATCGGGAACTTTATCTTGCCGGCGTTGATGGGATCACCCTCTATCAGGAAACTTACAATAGAGAAGTATATCAAAAGCTTCATGTTTCAGGAGAAAAAAGAAATTATGACTACCGGTATGACGCGCCTTTTAGGATGGCCGAGGCCGGGATCAGGCATATTTCATTGGGTATACTGCTGGGACTCTCAGATTGGCGGGAGGATATTCAGCATTTATTCTCGCATTTAAAATTATTGTGGAGGAAATATCCCGGAATTGAATATTCCCTGTCTTTTCCAAGACTGCAGATAGTCACGGATGATTCTTTCAAATATCATAAAGTAACCGATCTCGACATGCTTAAAATAATTACATCCGCCCGCCTGCTCTTCCCGAGAGTGGGGATAAATCTTTCCACCCGGGAAAATCCCGCCTTCAGAGATAAAATCATTGGATTCGGGGTAACCAGAATGTCAGCCGGCTCTTCAACCTGCGTCGGCGGATATTATAATTCTTCCGATTCTCATCAGTTTACGGTAAATGACCGGCGATCACTTGCCCAAATAAAAACCATGCTTATAGATAAAGGATATGACCCTGTAATTACCGATTGGCGGAGCATCACAAATGAATGAATTTGAGGAAGCCCTTCTTTCATATTATTCTCCGGAGCAATTGTCCGTTATTCAAAAAGTAAAAGTCGGCATCGCCGGCACAGGCGGCTTGGGATCAAACACCGCGGTTTGCCTTGCCCGCAGCGGTTTTATGGATTTTGAAATAATCGATCCTGACGCGGTAGAAATGAAAAATCTTAATCGCCAGCACTATTTTTTATCGGATATCGGCCGGCCAAAAGTTGAAGCCCTCTCAAAAAGGTTAAAAAAGATAAATCCTGATATCACTGTAAAAACGGGAACAATATATCTCAGCCGCAAAAACATAATGAATTATTTTAATGACCGGGATGTTATTTTTGAAGCTTTTGACAATGTTGAATCAAAGTCGCTTCTGCTGGAGTCATTCGGAAACTCCCATAAACTGCTTATTTTCGGCAATGGAATGGCGGGGATCAGCAATCAATCGGAAATAAAGATCAAAAAGATCAGGGAAAATATTTTCATCGTCGGCGACGGGGTAACCTGCGTCGGCCCCAAAACCCCTCCCCTTGCCCCAAGAGTTACAGCCTGCGCGGCAATGATGGCCTCCTGCGCTTTAGAGCAAATTTTATCAAACGGCGGCAGACTCAATAGATCGATAGGCAATATCTAGGAGCCGCTTCAATTGCCTGATAGTAATGCCAAGCGGGGGCATAAGGACTATAACATTTCCCAGAGGCCGAAGTATCGCCCTTCTTTTTCTCGCTTCAAGTATAACTTTTTGGCTCATACCGGCAGCAAGCTCGATTCCGACCATCATACCGCACTGGCGGATATCAATGACTGACGAAAGATTATTAAATCTTTGTAAATCTTTGTTAAGTAATTTGATTTTAGGCTGCAGATTTTGGATGGTTCTTTCCTTTTTAAATATCTCTAGATTGGCCAGGGCTGCCGCGCAGGCCAATGGATTGCCGGTATAAGTGTGTCCATGGAAGAAAGTTTTATTATCCTTAAGTTCCCCGAGAAAAGCGTTAAATATTTTATTTGTGGTTAATGTCGCCGCCAGCGGCAAATACCCGCCGGTAATACCTTTTGCGACGCACATTATGTCAGGCGATACATTCTCGTGCTCGCAGGCGAACATTTTACCTGTGCGCCCAAATCCTGTTGCGACCTCATCGCAAATTAAAAGAATATTATGTTTGGAACATAGCTCCCTCACTCCCTTTAAGAAGCCTTTGGGCTCAAGGAGCATTCCCGCCGCCGCCTGGATTAATGGCTCAACGATCATGGCCGCGATTTCCTGATGATGTTTTTTCATAATTTCTTCAACTTCGGATAAATCCGGTTTTACCTTATATGCCTTAAATAACAAAGGATGAAATATTTTATGGAAAAGATCAATGCCCCCGACCGAAACGGATCCGATCGTGTCGCCGTGATAAGCGTTGACCAGCGTCAAAAATTTCTTCTTTTTCTGATACTGGAATGCGATCTTGAGCGCGATCTCAACCGCGGTCGAGCCCGAATCTGAATAAAATACCTTATCCAATCCTTTCGGTGTAATTTCTACGAGCTTTTGGGCTAGCTCCGCTGATGGCGCATTGCCCAGCCCTAATAGAGTGGAATGGGCGATTTTACTCAATTGCCTTTTTATCGCCTGATCGATTTCTTTTTTCCTGTGGCCGTGGACCGTCACCCAAAGAGAAGATACGCTGTCAAGGTATCGGTTTCCATTTATGTCATACAAATAAACGCCTTCTCCCCGCTCGATCATCAGCTGTTCTTTCACCATCCAATCTTTCATTTGAGTGAATGGATGCCAGATATATTTTTTATCTAATTCATCATAATTTAGCATAACTTAAATTTTGCCAGAATCTGCACTTTACCGATCCTGGCAATTATCTCCGCATTAGTTTTTTCGGACAGGTCTTTTCTATTATATCCATTCAGGATCACGCCGTGAATCTCGATTTTCCTTGCGCGCAATGCATCGATCGTTAAAAGAGTATGGTTTATCGTCCCCAATCCCGCCCGCGCAACGATGATCGCCGGGATTCCCATATCCTTTATCAGGTCCGCCACAAAATAATCCCTTTTTATCGGGACCAGGGCGCCGCCAATTCCTTCAACCAAAACCAATTCGTGATCCTTTTTCAATTTTTTGTAAGCTCTGAATATCCTGGAAATATCGATCCTTTTTTTTAATATTTTAGCCGCCGTATAGGGCGCTAGCGGAAGCCTCAAGCTGACGGGATTGATAAGCTCTATTGAATCATCAAGATTTAATTCCTTTTTAAGAAAAACTGCGTCATTTTCTTTTTTTGGCCCGCAAGATATTGGCTTCATCACTCCAACATCAATGTTTAGATCGGAAAAATGCTTTGCCAGGGCCAGGGTTACAAAGGTTTTGCCGACCCCGGTATCAGTTCCCGTAATGAAGATGCCAGGCATTCTAAATCCTCCTTGCTATGCGCCGCCGTAACTGTTATCCGCAGGCGGCTTTCCCCCTCCGGCACCGTCGGCGGCCGAATCCCAGAGATAAAAAGTCCGCGTTCGAAAAGCTTTTGTGATATTTCCATTGTCTTTTTTGCCTCGCCGATGATAACTGGAATAATTGGCGTTTCAATCCTCACCCCCTCCCTTCGGGTTTCCCCCTCTCCATCTTTGATGGAGAGGGGGATTAAGGGGGTGAGGTGTTTTACATTTGCCCAAAGCCTTAAACGGATTCCCGGCTCCTTTTCAATGATTTCGATCGCGGCAATTGCCGCCACGCAGGCGGCCGCCGGAAGAGCAGTCGTATAAATAAAACTTCTTGCTTTATTCCTTAAATAATCGATCAATTCACGGCTTCCCGCCACAAATCCGCCTATACTGCCGATAGCTTTCGATAATGTTCCCATTGAAATATCCGGCTTATAAGGAAGATCGATCACACCGGTTGAGTGCGCCTCATCAGTCATAGTTATCGCATTATAATTCTTTGCCAGTTTAATGATCTCCGGCAAAGGAGCGATGTCCCCATCCATGCTGAAGACGGAATCAGTGACGATCAACCGCTTTTTATATTTTTCTGACCTTGACAAAATCTTCTCAAGCGCGTCCATATCCTTATGCGGATAAATTTGAAGTTTAGCTTTTGATAAACGGCACGCGTCAATGATGCTGGCGTGGTTTAAGCGGTCAATGATAACCGTATCTTCTTCAGAAACCAAAGATGTGATAGCACCTATATTCGCCATATAGCCGGTCGGGAAAACAATCGCCGCCTCTCGCCCTTTAAATTTCGCGATTTTATTCTCTAATTCCTCATGAATGATCGTATTTCCGCAAATAAGACGGGATGCCCCCGCCCCGAAACCAAAGGTCTTAATAGTTTCAATAGCTTTTTTGATGACTTTTGGATGTCCAGCCAGGCCCAGATAATTATTAGAGCAGAAATTTAGATATTCCTTGCCCCCAATTGTTATTCTAGCGCCGCTCACTGATTCGATCGTTCGCAAAGACCGATAAAGGCCTGATTTTTTTAACTGTTCCAGCTCCTGATTAATGAATTCAAGCATCAGCGGTCGATCTCCAACCCCAAATCGGCAATTATCTGCAGGTCTTTCTCGGGCGGCTGGCCGCGAGTTGTAAGATAGTCCCCGATCAAAGTTACATTCGCGCCGGCGATAAACATCAAGGGCTGAAGATCGCGGAGGGACATTTCCCTGCCGCCAAAAACACCAAGATCAACAGAGGGCAAGATAAACCTATAAGTCGCGACAAGCCTTAAAACTTCAAGCGCAGCCATCGGCTTATAATTTCTGGCTGCCGGCGTTCCGGCAATAGGATTTAAAATATTTATGGGAACGGAAGAAACATCTAAATCCCGCAAAGTAAAAGCAAGTTCTACCCTTTGCTCCAAACTTTCTCCCAGCCCGAAAATTCCGCCCGAACAGACCTCCACCCCGGCTTCTTTCGCGTATTTGATCGTTTTTAGCCTTTCAGCATATGAATGAGTCGTGCAGATTTTATTAAAAAAACTTTCCGCGGTCTCTAAATTATGATGCAAGCGCTTAAGTCCCCTGGCTTTTAAAGCTTTAATTTGCGATAAGGAAAGCGTGCCCAGAGAAACGCAGCGGTTTAATTTCGTCTGTTCGCTTATTTTATCTAATGCTTTCCCAACTGTTTCGTTCTCCTTTTCAGAAAAAACCGATTTACCCGATGTTACGATACTAAAACATGTTGCCCGCATATCCTTTTCCGCTGTCTTCGCGGCAGTTAAAATCTCATCCGCTGATAAAAGAGGATATGTCCTAATGTTAGTTTTATGATGCGCTGATTGGCCGCAAAAGGAGCAGTCCTCGGAGCATTCTCCCGATTTAGCGTTGATAATGGCGCATAGTTTTACTTTATTCCCGAAAAACTTTTGCCTTATTTTACCGGCTGCGGCCAGGAGCTCAAAAGTATGAGCGTCATCCGTCTTTATCAATTCAAGCGATTCATTACAGGATAAAACTTTTCCCTCGAGCACTTCATTCGACAGTTTTAAATAGTCCATCATCCAAATTATATCATATCTGTTATAATGTTATTATGCGTACAATCCTTTTCATTCACGGATTTGCGGCAGATCCTGTAATCTGGAAGCCGCAGATTAAAGAGTTCTCGCGCGACCATAACGTTTCAATCGACCCGGAAAATACGCAAAGCCGGATCATTATCGGATGGTCGCTTGGAGGATTTAAGGCGATTGATCTGTGTTTGAAAAGAAACAACAGCATCAAAGCGCTTGTTCTCGTTTCTTCTTTCGCAAAATTCTTAAAATGCGATGATTATCCCCACGGCCTCCCCGCTGTCCTGCTCTGGAATTTGGAGAGGAAATTAAAAGCGAATATTGCGTCAGGCCTGCGCTTTTTCTACAGCTTGATGTTTAACGGCAAAGAGCCCCACCCTATCATAAAAAATCTGCCTGTCCCCGATAATAAAAGAGTTTTTGAAGAAATCAATATGCTGAAAATTGAAGATAAAAGGGAGCTTCTTCCAAAGATTAAAGTTCCCGTGCTCATAATCCACGGCGAAAAAGATCAGATTTCCCCGATCGCGGCGGCAAGATATTTAAACGAGAACATTTCCGGATCAGAGCTTGTTATTCTGCCCGAAGCCGGCCACGCTCCCTTCCTTGAAGAAGCGGAAATTTTCAATTCAATTGTCCGGAAATTTATAAAAAAGCATGAAATCCTATAAAGAAAGAATCATAGCGAATTTTTCAAAAAGCGCGACCAGTTACGATCAATACGCTCTTTTGCAGAAAAAAATGTCTGAAGCTCTTTTCTCGTTAATAACAAAAGATTACGAAAAGATCCTCGATGTCGGCTGCGGTACAGGAATTCTGGTTTCTAAAATCGCAGAAAACTATCCTCAATCCAAAATAATCGGCCTTGATATCGCTCCCGGAATGATAAATTATTCCGCTTCAAATATAAAATATTCAAATGCCGGATTCATCGAAGGAGACGGCGAAGCCCTGCTCTTTAACAAAGAAGAATTCGACCTTGTTGTCTCAAGCGCCGCCCTGCAGTGGATGGACTGCAAAAAGGCGGTTCCTGAAGCGTCCCGCGTGTTAAAGCCGGGAGGAAGCTTCATTTTTTCCACTTTCGGTCCTGCAACACTTTGTGAATTAAAAGAAGCGGGTCTATCGGTTAACACTTTTCCGGAAAAAGAAGTTATCAGCATGCTGCTTAATCAATATTTTAAAAAATCAAAGATAACATCTGAGATTATAATGATCAATTACGACACGCCGCTTGAAGCATTCAAATATTTAAAGGATATCGGCGCTCATATTTCTGTTGACAGAAAACACAAAGGCCTCCTGACAAAGAAAAAACTTATCTCCTTCTTTCCCCAACCGGAAAAAAGCCTGGCCGTAAGCTTTGAGATTTATTATGGCGATTGCGTAAAATAACCGGAAATCAGCAATCCCCACCAAAGAAATCGAGAATTAACAAATCACGCTTGACAGATAGATATGCAAGTTTTATACTTGACTATATCGATAGATATTATATAGTATATATAAAATTATTTTCCATCCCGATCGACTAATAAACAAGGAGGCAATATTATGGGAATACTTGATAATCAGGATGATTTGAAGGTTTTGGTTGAAGGCCTGACCTTCAAGGAGAAAGTGGAAAGGTCGCTGGCGCTTATTGAGGAAGCTTATAAAAAATTCGGCGATGGCCTGGTCGTGGCCAATAGTTTAGGAAAGGATTCCGTCGCGGCTTGGGATCTGGCAAAAAAGGTAAGCCCGAAAATAAAGGGATTCATAATAACCACAAGGTACAAACCGAAAGAAACCAAAAAGTTCATGGCAGAGGTGGTGGCTAGATATCCGGAATTAAAAGTTTACGAAAATAAGGCGGATATCCCGGATAAGCTTTATAAAACCGATCCTGACAGGTGCTGCGATATCCTGAAGGTCCAGCCGACGCGATGGGCGGTTGAAGAGTTAAAGGTTTCATGCTGGGTTACCGGTTTAAGATGCACTGAAGGGCGAACCCGAACTGATTTCAAGGAAGTTGAGGAAAGGGATAAGGGGCTTATTAAACTTAACCCGATCCTGATCTGGAAAGAGCGCGAAGTTTGGCAGTATCTCGCCTTGTATCAGGTGCCGGTAAATCCATTATATAAGGAAGGATATAGGTCGTTGGGATGCGAGCCCTGCAGCCACATCACAAATGATGAGAATGAAAGGGCCGGAAGGTGGATTGGAACCAGTAAGTGCGGCGGTGAATGCGGAATCCACACCCGGCCGTTAATAAATGTTAGCGGAGACGGAATTTAAGGAGAATTACTTTGTTTAACGTCACAATATTGATAATTATCGTAGTATTTTTTGCCATGAACATGGGCGGATCCGGGATCGCGCCTTCTTTCGCGGCGGTTTACGGCGCGAAACTGATCTCGCGTGAAAAAGCCGCCGTATTATTCGGCATTTTTGTCGTGCTGGGGGCTGTTGCCCTCGGCGGCAGAGTCGCGAAAACCCTGGGTTCCGGTTTTATTTCAAAAGAATTATTCACGCCGCAGGTCGCTTTGGTTATTCTACTTAGCGCCGCGGTAAGTTTATTCGCCGCGAACATATTAAAAGTCCCCCAGTCCACCAGCTGGGTAACGGTTGCCGCGACATTTGGAGCCGCATTTTACTTTAACAACTTGAATTGGCTTATAACCGCGCGCATGATCGGTCTTTGGTTCCTGCTGCCGGCGATAGGATTTATTCTGACTTTTGTATTTTTCAGGATTATCTATCCTCCGCGGCAAAGCAACTTCTGGTTTTATGAAAAAGCGCATTCGAAAAAGAAACAGATACATTATTTGGCGCTGATCGCCGGCTGCTATGTCGCTTTTGCGATCGGGGCGAATAACGTGGCCAACGCCGTAGGGCCTTTGATGGGCGCCAATTTAATCTCCCCTATTTTGGGGCTGGCGATTATTTCTCCATTATTCGGATTAGGGGGATGGGCGATAAAAGACAGAACTATGAAAACAATAGGAAAAGAGATTGTTCCGCTGGGGTTGATAACATCTTCCCTGATTTCCGTTATTACCGCCAGTTTATTGATTTTTGCCTCGTTTTTGGGATTCCCGCAATCACTGGTGCAGTTAAACGCTCTGGCGATAATGGCGGTCGGGACGATCAAGCATGAACATGTGCTGGCCGCGAGACAGCGCGCGGTGCAAAAAACTCTTTTGGTCTGGCTGATCGCACCGGTCATATCCGGAATTCTGTCTTTTTTAATGCTGGGCTTATTTAAGGTATAAAAGATGATTATTTTAAACAAAAAATATATATCCGAAATAATTGAGCAGGCGGAGGGCGCCGCCCCGAAAGAGGCGTGCGGGATTTTGGCGGGAAAAGACGGAGAAGCTAAAAAGCTCTATAAGCTTTCTAATATTTCAGAAACACCGGAGCTTTGTTATTTGATTGATCCCAAGGAACAATTAAAAGTCTTAAAGGAGATCCGGCGGCTGGGACTGGAAATGACCGGAATATATCATTCGCACCCGGGATCAGACGCTTATCCGTCGGCCAAAGATATTGAATTGGCTTTTTATCCGGACGCGTCTTATGTGATCGTCTCATTGAAAGACCGGGCGGCGCCGGAATTGAAGGCATACCGGATAATTGATGGAAAAATAACCGAGGATATGATCTCATGAACAAAAAACCAACAGTAGATATTGAACAATTAAAAAGAGGCGGCGTCATCAAGCTCAAAGAAAAAGACATGTTTTCTGTTTGGGTCAGAGCGGTCTGCTGCAACCTGGACGCCGTTAAACTGCGCAAAGTCGCTGATCTGGCGGAAAAGTACGGCCGGGGGACGATACTCTTTACCACCCGCCAGTTTCCCATCATTCCGCACGTCCATTTTAAGGATATCGAAGCGGTGCAGAACGAGCTCAAAGAAGTGCACCTCGTTCTTGACCGCTGCGGAGCGCGCGTCCGCAACGCGGACGTCTGCTATGACTCAAACATCTGCCCGCACGCGGTCACCAGCCCGATTTCGCTCGGCGAAAAACTGGACGAATTCTGGCAGAATGATCCGGGCGGACACAAGATCAAGACTTCCATCGTCGGATGTGAAAAGCAGTGCACTTCGCCGCGCGTCCTGTCTGATATCGGTTTTGTCGGCGTGGCAGACGGGAGATTCGATGTTTATGTCGGCGGGCGATTGGGCTTAAAGCCGAACATTGGCTTTAAAGTCGCGTCAGGCGCGACCGAAGAACAGGGAGTGAGGATCGTAAAAAACCTGCTCGACTTTATTCACCTGGAAGGCAAAGAAGGAGAGCGCAGCGCCGACCTGATCGCCAGGTATGGGGAAGAAAGAGTAAAAGAGGAAGCGACCAAAAACCTGGACGAAAAAGTTGATTATCAACCCCTAGCTTGCGATACCAAAATAAAGGGAAAGGTCCCCGGCATCATTTTGCGGATCAGGGCGACCAACGGAGAAGTAACGTCCGGGCAAGCGCGGAAGATCGCTGATCTGGCCGAGGAATATGGACTGGGATTTGTTCATTTTGCCGTCCGCGGCGCGCCTGAGATCCCAGGGATCAATGAAATAAATATTGAAGCGATAAGGAAGGATATAAGTGAGGTCGGCCTGCGAATTCTTGATCGCGGAACGGATAATTTGCAGTCATGCTTTGGCAACTACTGCACCAATGGCATTGTGGACACGCACGGTTTATTAAGAAAGATCGAAATATTAATCGGAAGATTAGGAGTTAATGATCTGGATATAAAGATTTCGGCGGCCGGCTGTCCCAACACCTGTGCGATCTCGCCGATCTCGGATATCGGTTTCTGGGGTGTAATCGAACCGGTGGTCAATCTGAAAAACTGCACCGGCTGCCAGATCTGTACCAGGGCGTGCAAAGTGAACGCCATTGCGATCAAAGAGGGTAAAGCGGTTATTGATTACGATAAATGCAAATGGTGCATGGATTGTATCCTGGCCTGTCCGTTCGACGGCATCTCGGCAGGCAGGCGCGGTTACGCCGTTTCGGTTGGCGGCCGCGGCGGGTATTCGCCGTCAGACCGGCGCGGAGAAGAAACGAAATTAGGAAAAGTAATAGCCGAATTCATTTCTGAAGAAGAAGCGATTAAGCTGTCCAAAGAGCTTCTGTTAAAGCTTAAAAATGGAGAAGAATTATGAGCAAAAATATTATTGTTAATGGGAAACCGGATACTGTGGAAAACGAAACTACAATTGATGACTTATTGGCGGCCAGGAAGGTAAAGCGTGAAGTCGTGACCGTGGAATTGAATGATTCAATTGTTGACAAAAAGATGTATGCTTCAACGCGGCTTGAAGCGGGGGACAGGATCGAATTTGTCTATTATATGGGAGGAGGACAGGATGTAGCGGATTTGATCGGCAAAACACCGATCATAAAACTTAAACGTGCGGCTCGTGAAAATTCGGCAGATATCTTCGCCAAGGTTGAATTTTTTAATCCGGGCGGCAGCGTCAAAGACCGCATCTGCCTGGCCATGATCGCGGACGCGGAAAAAAGAGGCCTCTTAAAACCCGGAGGAACAATTGTTGAGCCCACTTCCGGCAATACCGGGATAGGTCTGGCCATGATCGGGGCGGCGCGGGGTTATAAAGTTATTTTAACTATGCCCGAGACCATGAGCTTGGAGAGGATCTATATACTGAAAGCTTACGGGGCGGAGGTGTTTTTAACCTCGGGCCAGGAAGGGATGAGCGGTTCAATAAAAAAAGCGGAGGAAATTGCGAAGAAGAATGGCGCTTTTATGCCCCAGCAATTCAACAACCCCGCCAATCCCGAAATCCACAAAAGAACCACCGCGGTCGAGATCATTGACGCGATCAATAAGAGAATCGATGCCTTTGTGGCGGGAGTTGGGACAGGAGGAACGATCACCGGAGTCGGGGAAGCGCTTAAATTAAAATATCCGGAGGTAAAAATTATCGCGATTGAGCCGCACTCCTCCCCTGTTTTGTCAGGCGGCCAGGCCGGGCCGCATAAAATCCAGGGGATCGGAGCCGGTTTTGTTCCCTCTATTTTAAACCGCGGCATAATAGATAGAATAATCAAAGTTAAAGATGAAGAGGCCTATGAGACCTCCCGCCGCCTGGCGGAAGAGGAAGGCCTTTTTGTCGGGATATCGTCCGGAGCGGCGGCCTTCGCGGCGATCAAAGTAGCCGCGGAGCTCGGCAAAGGAAAAACTGTCGTTACCGTTTTCCCTGATACCGGGGAACGCTATTTCAGCATGGAGCAATTTTTCAATGCCTGATCAAAAAATTGATTTAAGAGGAATAAGCTGTCCCATTAATTACGTAAAGACCAAGCTTAAGCTTGAGGAGCTTGAAACAGGCCAGACGCTTGAAGTGCTGCTTGACGACGGTGAGCCGATACTCAACGTGCCTCGCAGCGCCAAAGAAGACGGCAATCGGATTATTGAAGTAGAAAAAATCGAGGATTATTTCAGGGTCCTCATTAAAAAGGGCTGATAGAGGTGATTTATGTCGTATATTAAAGGATTAAAGTGCAGGGAATGCGGAAGGGAATATTCCAAAGAAGCATTGTATGTTTGCGAATACTGCTTTGGCTCGCTTGAAGTAATTTATGATTATGAAAAAATCAAAAAGCATTTAACCAGGGAAGTCATTGAAAGCCGAAATAAAACCATGTGGCGGTATCGCGAACTTTTGCCGATCGAGGGACCTCCAACCGATGGGTTTAATTCCGGCTTTACGCCTTTAGTCCGCGCCCATAATCTGGCCAAAGCCCTTAGAGTAGCCGAGCTCTATATTAAAGATGATTCCGTCTGCCACCCCACCCTCTCCTTTAAAGACCGGGTGGTCGCGGTAGCCCTTTCGAGAGCTAAAGAATTCGGTTATAAGACCGTAGCTTGCGCCTCAACCGGCAATCTGGCAAATTCGGTGGCCTCGCAGGCCGCGAAAGCGGGGCTTAAAAGTTATATTTTCATCCCCGCCGACCTGGAATCTGGAAAAGTTGTAGGAACTCTGATTTACTCGCCTAATCTGGTCGCGGTTGAAGGCAATTACGACGAGGTAAACCGCTTATGCTCGGAAATCGCCGGAAAATATAAATGGGCTTTCGTCAACATTAACATCCGGCCGTACTACGCGGAGGGATCAAAGACCTATGGTTTTGAGATCGCAGAACAGCTTGGCTTTAAGACCCCGGATCATATTATTGTCCCCTGCGCCGGCGGATCGCTGATAACAAAAATTTGGAAGGCGTTTAAAGAATTCAATAACATCGGATTGATCCCGAAACCCGAAACCAAATTTTATGCCGCCCAGGCCGAGGGCTGCGCGCCTATTGTCAACACGATCAAAGAAAAAAGCGAGATCATAAAACCGGTTAAGCCAAAGACGATAGCGAAGTCGCTGGCAATAGGCAATCCGGCGGACGGCTATTACGCGATTGGAACTGTTCGAGAAACCGGCGGATGGGGGGAATCGGCAACAGATGAAGAAATTATTGAGGGAATCAAGCTCTTAGCCTCGACCGAAGGGATATTCACCGAGACCGCCGGCGGGGTTACCGTTGCGGTCGCTAAAAAGCTTATTGATCAGGGAGTAATACCAAAAGATGAATCGATCGTTATTTCCATTACCGGAAACGGGCTCAAAACTCAAGAGGCCGTATCCGGTAATATCGGCAAACCCATAATCATAAAACCGACGCTTAAATCATTTGAACAGTCCCTCGATGAACTCGGGACAAGGAGGTAAATCTATGAGCATAAAAGTCAGGATCCCGCAGCCCTTGCAGAAGATCACAAATGGGCGGGAACTGGTCGATGTTCACGCGGCGGATATTAAAGGAATGATCGGCGATCTTGAAAATAAATTCCCCGGCATCAAAGACCGCATCTGCGATCAATCGGGAAAGATCCGCCGGTTTATAAATATCTACGTGAATGAAGAGGACATAAGATTTCTTCAAAGCGGTGAAACCGGCCTTAAAGACGGGGATGAGGTTTCGATCATCCCGGCGATCGCGGGAGGATAAAATGGGATTAACTGAAGATCAAATAGAAAGGTACAGCAGACAGATACTTTTGCCCGGAGTCGGAGGTAAAGGCCAGGAAAAACTTCTTGCGGCAAAAGTCCTGATCATCGGAGCGGGAGGGTTGGGTTCTCCCGTGGCCGCCTATCTTACAGGAGCGGGCGTCGGCACGCTTGGGATCGCTGATTCAGATAATGTGGAATTAAACAATCTTCACCGGCAGATCATATATTCGAGCGAGGATATAGGACGGGAGAAAGCGGCCGCGGCGCGAATTCGCCTTCAAAAAGTCAATCCTGACACAAAGATTATTCCATATGTCGTCCGCTTGACTTCGGGCAACATCATGGAGATTATAAAAGATTATGATGTTATCGTGGACGGCAGTGATAATTTTCCGACGCGCTATCTGGTAAACGATGCCTGCGTGCTGGCAAAAAAAACCTTGGTGCACGGCGCGTTTTTCAGGTTCGAAGGCCAGGCCATGGTGATAAAACCAAATGAAGGTCCTTGCTATCGCTGTCTTTTTTCAGAACCCCCTCCGCCGGGCGCCGTCCCATCCTGCCAGGAAGCAGGTGTTTTAGGAGCGCTTGCCGGAGTAATAGGATTGATCCAGGCGACTGAAACCTTAAAACTTATTCTTAGCGTCGGGAAGCCGTTGATTGGCGAAATGATTATTTTTAACGCCCTGGAGATGAGCTTTAGAAAAGTCAAAGTTCCCAAAGATACGAGCTGTCCGATTTGCGGCGAAAAACCGACAATAAAAAAGCTGATCGATTACGAATGGTTTTGCGGTATCACAAAATCGCGAAAGGAGGCGTAAATCTTGTTTAAAGAGAAAGTATTTTTGGCTTTAATATTGGTTTTCATTGCCTCTTTTCTTTCCCGGTTGGCTTTTGCAGCCGAGACGGGCAAGGCAGTGTTTCTGGTTTCGCCGCTGGTCGGCAGCTTAAGCAGCGACATTCAGTATCAGTCGCCGGGAGGCTCCGGCACAAAAACACTGAGCGAAGTCGGCTCACTCTACGGGCTTAATATGGTGTACGCCAGCCCTGACTTTAATATCGGGAGCATGGGCCACTATTCAAAACTTAATTACAGCACAGAAAGCGGTTATCTCTTTTATGTTAATTATTTTTTCCGGCAGGGTGAGCTGGTACAGCCGATGCTGGGGTTTTCCGCCGATTATATCCATGTTTTTACGCGTGAAGATTCTGTCGCTGCCGCGCCGCTCGCTTCACTTAATGTCGATACTTCCATCTGGGCGTTTCATCCCATAGTTGGCCTGTCTTTTAAAAAAGGTGAACTGCGCGTAACGCCGTTTGTCGGTTATTTTAACGAGCAAGTCGCGACTTCGCTTGCTTCCGAAGGAATGAATATCGGAGGCCGGACAAGCAACGGGTTCAGCGCCGCCATTTCCACGCCTCTAAATTATATTTCTGCTGGCGCGGCATTGGATTTCACTTTCGCGCATTTCGTCAAAACTAAAATCAAGTTCTATTGGCGCTTTGGAGAGGGAGATCAGGCGCGGTTAACCGCGCGGAACCAGCTGGATTTTTTACTTTCGCGACAGGCGGCGATATCGTTGAAGTATGATTATTTTGACGATAAATACGAGAAAAACATTTTTAGTTCAATTGGCGTGGTATTTGTTCTTTAGCCCGACCACAAAAAGAGAGGTGAATGGAAAATGGCAAAAAGATTGGTAAAATTGACGTTTCCTCAGAAGCTTATTAAGAAGCCGGTTATCTATACAATGGCCAAAAAATACGACGTCATGCCCAATATTCGCCGGGCAAAGGTTACAGAAGAAATCGGTGAAATGGTTTTGGAGTTTGAAGGCGATGAAAAGAATCTTGAAAAAGGAATTAAGTATTTGACAAAAACCGGAGTGGTAGTTGAACCGATCATTGGGGATATCATTGAATAATACTTTGTTGTAGAATATGCAAAGGAGGTGAAATGAAATGAAAGACATGAATTTCGATATGATCGAGGAACTGAGCAAAAAACTGAGTGGAATAATGCGCATGAAGCAATATCATAAAGACGCCACCAGCCATAGCTGCGACACTTGCGGAAAGATGTGGCAGAAACTCGTCCAGATGGATGAGGAAGCGGCCGAAATGTTGAGGTCGGAATTGATCAACCATGTAAAGAATAATAATTTTGATTAATCAAAACATTGAAAGGGTCATGTCTCTGTAAACCCGGCGTGACCCTTTTCTGTATTGCTTGGCCATATTTTAAAACCCGCTGAAGGACTTGACGTAAGCTTAGAAATAGTTTTTAATAATCGAAACTATGAAACATATCTACGAACTGCATGCGGAAGCATGTAAAACCCTGGCAAACCCGAAACGGATCGAAATCATCAATCTGCTGCGCTCCGGTGAAAAGCCAGTTGCCCGTTTGCTTGAGGAAACAGGGCTGCTCAAAGCCAACCTTTCCCAGCACCTCTCCGTCATGCGTCAGCACGGGATTGTTAAAGCTAGGAAGGAAGGGTTGGCGGTTTTCTATCGGATCGCCAATCCTAAAATAGTAAAGGCTTGCGATCTGATGCGGGAAGTATTATTTGAACAAATGAAGGAAAAAGGGGAGACATTTAAAAAGTGGGCAGTAAAAAAGTAATTAAACCACGATAACACTTGCCAAGGAGGGATAAAACAATGGAAAGATGGATAAGGATTTTAAGCATTTCAAGCATCGTAGTCTTATCTTACATTGGAACTTCATTCGCTCAGATGGGGATGATGGGAAGGGGGATGATGCAGCAAGGAATGATGGGCGGCATGCCCATGATGAGGGGCTGGACGGGTTACTACTCCGAAGTACCCAAGGCGCTCTCTCATGGTGAGGCTAAGGACATAGCCAATCGTTATTTGGTATCCTTGAATAATCCGGGGCTGAAAATTGATGAATTCGAGGAATATTCCAGTAGCTTCTACGTATCCTTGATTGAAAAGAATAACAACCGAGGAGCTATTGAGATTATCATTGACCGTTATAACGGCAGCTATCAGCCGGAACCGCAGAGTATGATGTGGAACGGGAAGTACGGTATGATGGGGAGCTATCAGCAGGCTCAAATGTCGGTCACTCAACAGCAAGCTAAAAAACTCGCCCAGGATTTTCTTGATGTATCTTATCCTGGCGCCACGGCTGATGAAATTGTAGCCTACTACGGATACTATACAATAATGACCAAACTGCAAGGCAAGCATTATGGCATGCTTAGCGTCAACGGTTACTCGGGAGACATTTGGTATCACACCTGGCACGGAATGTTTATATCTGAGGTGAAATAAGGGGAGATGAAACGTGGAAACAATAACCATTATTGTTAAGGAATCTAATTATGATCTGCTGATCGGTGTTCCGCCGCACCGCGCTCCCCAGGTGATTGTTGATTATATCCCGACTCACCCCCAGAATCTGCGCGTACTGGCCAATGTAGAAGAGCTGGAGACTCGATTGCCGGGTGTTTTTGTGATCGGTGATAGCGCTTCGATCATGCTTTTTAATCTTAAACCGCTGCCTAAGGCCGGGGTTTTTGCCGAAGAGCAGGCGGCCGCAGTTGCAAATAACATTGTCTCCGAAATCCGGGGTGAAGAACCGCGGGCAATCTTCGACGGTAAAGGGGTTTGCTATATCGAGGCAGGCGATGGGATGGCGGCTGAGGGATCAGGGCTTTTCTATTCTTATCCTGCTCCGCGAATATCAATTAATCCTCCTTCAGTGGAAGGCCACAAGGCGAAAGAAGAATTTGAAAAGCTGCTGACAACCTGGTTTGCTTGAAGCATGGAAGATAAGACATTTTGATCCGGATTTGGCTCTGCTGGCGGCGGAGAAGACGAAATAAATATGGCAGATTGTTGCTCTGATACCGAGTGTGAGATTGAAAAACTTAGGGAACGACAGCGCTTAACGCTGAATGTTGTTCTGGCCATTAATGCCTTCATGTTTGTGATTGAAATAATGGCCGGATTGCTTGCTGGATCCACAGCGTTGCTTGGCGACTCGTTAGATATGCTTGGAGACGCAATTGTTTATGCGTTTAGCCTATATGTTGTTGCGCGAAGCGAGATATGGAAAGCCTCATCTGCCCTCATAAAAGGTGGGATCATGGCATTTTTCGGTCTTTTTGTATTGGGACAAGTGGGCTATAAGATTCTTCATCCTCTGGTCCCAAGATTTGAAATAATTAGTCTTATCGGGTTGCTGGCGCTGGCGGCAAATTCAGTTTGCATCTTCCTGCTGTGGCGTCACCGCACAGAAGATATAAATATGCGTTCCGTATGGTTGTGTTCTCGCAATGATATCATAGCCAATATATCTGTTCTTGTCGCAGCGCTGGGCGTTTGGTTCACTAATTCGCAATGGCCCGATTTATTGGTTGGTCTGGGGATCGCGGTCATATTTCTTGATTCTGCATACCGAGTTATAAGAGACGCGATTAATATCTTTAGGGGTAAATTGAAAAAAGCTTGACAGGTACTCATCAACGTGATACACTATGGGGGTATAGGGTAAATAAATGCTCGGAACAAACCAGAAAAAAGAAGCGGTAAAAAGGCTGAACCGGATTTCCGGCCAGATCGAGGGAATAAAAAAAATGATTGAGGGCGGACGCTATTGCGTTGAACTGCTGAACCAGATCGCGGCGGCCCGGGCGGCCCTTTCAGGGGTGGGAAAGTTCATCCTTGAGGATCACATGAAAACCTGCGTGACCGCCTCAATAAAACGGGGTACCGGCGCACGCGAGATCAAGGAGCTTATCGATGTTTTTGAGAAATTCTAAATATTTTACGGCATTGCTGCTTCTTTTCTGGATCATAAATCTTGCGGGAGCGGGCTTCTGTCTTGCCAATACCCGTTATTGCTGCCATGACGATTCAAATTGCTTGATGGATTCGATTAAGGCAAGCCCCGCTGTCTCTCAATCAAAGACAATGGATGTTGCTCCCTTTGAGCCTTCCTGCGACCAGCATTCCATAAAACAAACATCTTCCTCTGAAATTTACGGCTACACGATCGACCGCCAACTGCCCGACTACCTGGCCCAGCACAAAAAATTACATCCCAATAACGCCCCTCCCCTCTCATAAACTGTCCTTTTTAATCCAATAATTTTAATGGACCAAACAGGGAGGGTGTAATGTTTTACAGATTAATTTATATAATATTGTTGATCATAAGCTTAACTTCATTTGCTTACGCAAAACCATTAAGCCTCAATGAAGCGATGGAAATCGCGCTAAAGCAGAATCCGGATATTTTATCGGTCAAAGCCGCCTGGGATTCAGCCAAAGCCAAAATCCCTCAATCTTTGAGCCTGGAAGATCCCAGAATAGGCCTTGAATATGAGCAGATACCATCTGGCTCCCGCAATCCCGAAGAAGGGATGAAAATGTACACCGCCGAACAGATGATTAAATTTCCGGGAAAGATTTATGCGGAATATCAAACCAGCGTTAATGAGACTGAAATGGCTGAAGCCCTCTATCTTGAAAAAGTCTCGAGTATAAAAAGCCAGGTAAAATCCGCTTATTATGATCTTTTCTTTATGGACCGCGCTTTAGAGACAGCCCGGGAGGTAAAAGGCCTTCTTTATCAGGCCCAAAAAGCGGCTGAAGCCCGATATTCTGTCGGAGATGTTCCTCAGACAGATCTTCTTCAGGCAAATATCGAATATTTAAAAACGGATAACGAACTGGCCAATTTGAGGAAGGAAAGAGAAGTTAAGGAATTAAAATTAAAATCGCTTTTAAACCGGCTTGACGATTCAAGCATCGATCCGGAACCCGCGCTCTATCTTCCCGCGACGATCGAAGCTGAAACAACCCTTAAAAATGCCGCGTTGGAGAAAAATCCTGAACTCAAAAATACAAAGGCGGAGATCAAGTTGAAAGAATCCGGCCTACTTTTGTCGAAACTTGAATATTTCTCCGATACTTCTTTGGGAATCAGGAAAAGAATCGATGACGGCTGGGACGCCATGGTCTCGTTCTCGGTCCCGCTTTATTTCTGGAAGCAGGGATCTGGCGTTGCTCAAGCGGGATATGATCGCGAAGCAGCCCAGGCCAACTTCAATAACACGAAAAACATGATCGTTCTGGAAATTAAGGAAGCTTATGTTATGGCTGATTCTTCAAGAAGGAATATGGAGCTCTACAAAAAAAGCATAATTCCCCAAAGCGAACAGGCGCTAAAGTCCTCCTTCTCGGCTTATCGGACCGGGAAAGCTTCCTTTCTGTCTTTGCTTGAGATAGAAAAGATCTACTATGAGGCAAAACTTAAATATTTTGAAAACCAGGTCAATCACGGAAAAGCCCTGGCGGAATTAGAAAAGATTACCGGGAGGGATTTATTATGAAAATTAAAATATTAATTGTTAGTTCAATTGTTCTTATTTCCTTATTAATTATTTGGATTGCCGGATCTATGCCATTTAAAAACAATGAGCAGCAGAGACCTGTCTTATATTACCGCAATCCAATGAATCCGGAAATTACCTCGCCGGTCCCGCAAAAAGATGAAATGGGAATGGATTATATCCCGGTTTATGAGGAAAAGCCAAAAATGAAAGGAATGATTGAAATAAGCCCGGAAAAACAGCAATTGATCGGGGTTAAAATCGATAGAGCAAAAAAAATAAGGCTGATTAAAAAAATAAGAACCGTCGGCAAGATCGCCTACGATCCTGATCTGTATAACGCTCAAAATGAATTCATCCAGTCGTTGCAGTCAAACTCTCCTGACTTGATCGCGGCGGCAAAAGTTAAATTAAAAATTCTGGGGATGAATGAAACCCAGATCGCTATTCTCGAGAAAAAAGGCGAGCCGGACGCGGCGCTTCTGCTCGGAGGGAAAAAGATCTGGCTGTACGCGAGCGTGTATGAATATGAATTGCCGTTTATCAGGGTCGGGCAAAAAATTAAGATCACCGCGCCCTCTCTGTCCGGTCAGGAATTCGGAGGCGTAATCCAATCGTTAAACACGATCTTTGACCCTGAAACCAGGACCACAAAGGTCAGGGCTGAAATCTTAAACATTTCAGGCGAATTTTTGCCCGAAATGTTTGTTAACGCTGAAATCGACGCCGATCTTGGTTTTAAGCTGGCGGTTTTAAGAGACGCGGTGCTAGATTCAGGAACCAGGCAAATTGTTTTTGTCGACAAAGGCAACGGCTATTTTGAACGAAGAGAGGTAAAGCTTGGTCGGCGGGCCGATCCCTATATCGAGATCATTTCAGGCGTAAAAGAAGGCGAGAAGATAGTTATAAGCGGGAACTTCCTGATTGATTCCGAATCGAGGCTTGGCAGATGATCGCCAAAATCATAGACTGGTGTGGCAATAATAGATTAATCGTATTAATTGCAGTTGCCTTCGCCGTGATCTGGGGAATATGGTCTATTAACCAGGTCCCACTTGACGCCATCCCTGACATTTCCGACACCCAGGTCATCATTTTCGCGAAATGGATGAGAAGCCCGGATGTCATCGAGGATCAGGTAAGCTACCCTATTGTATCGTCGCTTTTAGGAGCTCCGAAAGTTAAAGCCATCAGGGCTTTTTCAGACTACGGGTTTTCATATATTTATGTAATCTTTGAGGACGGGACCGATGTTTATTGGGCCAGGTCCCGCGTGCTTGAATATTTATCCAAGGTATCGGCTAACCTGCCTGAAGGGGTAAAGGTTGAACTGGGTCCGGACGCCACCGGAGTTGGTTGGGTCTACCAGTATGCCCTGGTTGATAAAACCGGAAAGCATAGCCTTGATGAACTGCGCTCTTATCAGGATTGGCACCTGCGATATGTTTTGCAAAGCATACCCGGCGTAGCGGAAGTCTCGGCAATCGGCGGCTTTCAAAAGCAGTATCAGATCGAGGTTAATCCAAACGCGCTGCTTGCCTATAACATCTCTTTGAAAGATGTAATGGAAGCGGTTCACGGCTCGAACAACCAGGCGGGCGGAAGGCTGATAGAGCTTTCCGGCGCCGAATACATGGTCAGGGGCCGGGGCTACATAAAAAATATAAGCGACATAGAAAATATCGCGGTCGGATTTAATAAAGGATCCGGGACGCCCATCCTTATAAAAAATGTTGCCAATGTCCATCTGGGCCCGGAGATGAGGCGTGGAGTAGCCGATTTAAACGGCGAGGGGGAAACTGTCGGCGGCATTGTGACCATGAGATATGGTGAAAACGCCTTAAGAGTCATCGATCGGGTCAAAGAAAAATTAAAAGAGATCGAACCCAACCTCCCAAAAGGCGTAAAAATTGAAACGGTTTACGACCGCTCCGAATTAATTAACGAATCGATCGGCACGCTGCGGGATGAATTAATAAAACTTTCAATCGCGGTCAGCATTGTATGCCTTATTTTTCTTTTTCATCTCCCCAGCGCGCTGGTTGTGATCTTAACTCTGCCGGTCGCGATTATCGTTTCCTTCATAGCCATGCATTATCTCGGCGTCACATCCAATATCATGTCTCTGGGCGGAATAGCGATCGCGATCGGCGCCATGGTTGACGCCTCAATAATCATGGTTGAGAACGCCCACAAAAAACTGGAAGAATGGGAGGAAGGCGGTCGGACGGGAAGTCGATCAAGAGCGATAATTGAAGCGGCAAAAGAAGTCGGGCCGTCGTTGTTCTTTGCTCTTCTTGTGATCACTTTTGGATTCCTGCCGATATTTGCTCTTGAAGCGCAGGAAGGCCGCTTATTCAAGCCGCTGGCTTACACCAAGACCTTCGCGATGTTGTTTTCGTCGCTGCTTGCTATAACTCTGACTCCGGTGCTTATGACTTTATTCATTAAAGGACAGATTCCGCATGAAGACAAAAATCCGGTAAGCAATTTTTTGAGAAATATATATGACCCAATTGCCAGGTGGGCGCTTGATCATAAAAAGATAGTTATTGTATCCGCCCTGGCCGCAATGCTTTTAACTGTCCCGATATATTTTAGAATCGGATCAGAGTTCATGCCTCCGCTTTTTGAGGGCTCTTTACTCTATATGCCCACTACCTTTCCCGGCATCTCCGTAACCGAGGCATCAAAACTCTTGCAGGTCCAGGACAAACTTTTAAAAAGCTTTCCCGAAGTTGAGCGGGTCTTTGGCAAGGCCGGCCGGGCTGACACATCTTTGGATCCGGCGCCTTATTCCATGTTTGAAACAACTATACTTTTAAAACCGCAAAATAAGTGGCGTCCCGGCATGAACAAAGAAACTCTGGTCAAGGAATTGGATTCAAAAATGCAGTTCCCGGGCATAAGCAATTCATGGACCATGCCGATCAAAAACCGGATTGATATGCTGAGCACGGGGATCAGGACGCCCATAGGCATTAAAATATTGGGAAAGGATTTGACGACAATCGAAGCCCTGGGATTAAAGATCGAACAGCTCTTAAAATCCGTAAAGGGAACCAGGTCGATCTACGCGGAAAGAGTTACGGGTGGATATTATATAGATATTGATCCGAGACGGGAAGAGATCGCCCGATATGGGTTAAAGATAGAAGACGTAAACATGGTCATTGAGACCGCGATCGGCGGAGAACCCGTTACCGTAACCATCGAGAACCGTGAAAGGTATACCGTAAATATTCGTTATCCCCGGGATTTTCGCGATGATATTGAAGCGTTGAAACGGGTTTTGATCCCGGCTCCATCAGGCGCTCAAATCCCTTTGGCCCAGCTTGCCGATATCAAATATTCAATCGGGCCGTCTATGATCAGGGATGAAAACGGGCTTTTGGCAGGATATGTTTATGTGGATATGGCTGATCGCGATACAGGATCATATGTCAGGGAAGCAAAGCAGATTTTAAAAGAAACACTGGATCTGCCGCCGGGCTATGAGCTTATCTGGAGCGGACAATATGAATACATGCAAAGAGCGATGGAAAAACTAAAGATAATGGTCCCCCTGACCGTAGCTATTATTTTTATGTTGATCTACTTTAACACCGGATCGCTTATTGCGACAACCATTGTCTTTCTGGCAGTCCCTTTTTCTCTGGTCGGCGCGTTCTTACTGCTTTATCTTCTTGGCTACAACATGAGCGTCGCGGTTTGGGTCGGGATCATCGCCCTTGCTGGATTGGATGCTGAAACCGGCGTGATAATGCTTTTATATTTAAATCTGGCGTACGAAAAATGGAAGAAAGAGGATAAGCTTAAAACTCAAAATGACTTAAAGGAAGCGATATTATTCGGAGCGGTGAAGAGAGTGCGGCCCAAGATCATGACCGTTGCCGTGATTCTTGCCGGCCTTCTACCGCTTATGTGGAGCAATGGAGCCGGATCCGATTTAATGAAAAGGATCGCCGCTCCGATGGTCGGCGGGATAACTACATCATTGATTTTAGAACTTCTGGTTTATCCCGTGGTATTCGCGATTTGGAAAGGCCAAGAATTAAATACAAAAGGAGGTGATTGAAATGAAAAGGTTGATGATTTTAATAGCGGTTCTATTTTTGAGCGGTTTCCAGCTATCTGGTCAAGCGCTTTCTGCGTCAACGGACAATAAATGCCATTCGATGATTTCTCATGACAGTAAAATGCCGATGCCCGCGGCCTCAAAAGAGGCAGGCAAGAAATCAACGGCAAAAGAAGACATAAAATGTCCGGTTACCGGAAACAAAGTGGATCCGGCCAAAGCATACGCAAAAACAACTTATAAAGGCAAAACCTATTATTTTTGCTGCGCAGGTTGCCCGGAGGAATTTACCAAGAATCCTGGAAAATACGCAAAGTAACACGTGATTGTGGGATGTATAACCTATTGACAAGTTTAACGCTTTAAAATATAATCTCTACTATATCTATCGGATTATAGAACATGAGATTATCAATAAAAACAATATATGGATTACAGGCGCTCTTTGAGCTTGCCCTAAATTACGGGAGCGGTGAAATTAAAATCGGTGATATCGCGAAAGCCCAAAAAATACCCCCGCGTTTTTTGGAGCAAATTCTATTAATCTTGAAAAGAAAGGGAATACTTGAAAGCTCAAGAGGCGCAAAAGGCGGATATTCTCTCGCCCGGCCTCCCCGCGAGATCGCCTTGCTCGAGGTAGTTCAGGCGCTTGAAGGTCCGCTCGTTTTCGCTTCAATTAAAAAAGCTTCCGACATCCGCCAGCCGCTCGACAAGATAAAAGAAACCGTGGAATTAAGCTTCAAGGAAATGAGCCTTGAAGATTTTATTTACTTAAAACAGCAAAAAGACAGCTCATTTAATTATACGATTTAAAGCTGTAATTAAGGGGGGATTCATGAAAATTGTGGATAATATCCTTGGCCTCATCGGGAACACTCCGCTTATCTGGCTGAACAAGATAACAAAAGACGGCGCCGCGCGGATCGCCGCCAAACTCGAGTTTTTTAATCCCTGCTCCTCGGTTAAAGACCGCATCGGCATCGCCATGATTGAGGCGGCGGAAAACCTGGGTCTCTTGAACAGGGATTCGGTGATAATAGAGCCAACCTCGGGCAATACCGGTATCGCGCTGGCTTTTGCCTGCGCGATTAAAGGATATAAATTGATCCTGACCATGCCCGAAACCATGAGCATCGAAAGAAGAAACCTGTTAAAAGCCTTTGGAGCTGAAATTGTTTTAACCGAAGGCGCGAAAGGCATGAGAGGCGCGATAGAAAAAGCGGAGGAGCTTTTATTAAAAAACAAAAATTCCTATATGCCCCAGCAATTTAAGAATTCGGCAAACGTGGAAATTCACAGAAAAACAACCGCCGAAGAGATATGGCGTGATACGGACGGGAAAATAGATATTTTTGTCGCGGGTGTTGGCACCGGCGGAACTTTAACCGGCGTCGCTGAAGTTATTAAAAAAAGAAAACCATCGCTTAAAGTGATCGCGGTTGAGCCAAAGGACTCGCCTGTCCTCTCCGGCGGCCAGCCGGGACCGCACAAGATCCAGGGAATAGGAGCCGGTTTTGTGCCCGATATTCTTAACACAAAAATGATAGATGAAATAATCCAGGTGTCCAATGAGGAATCAATGCAGACGGCCAGGCGCCTGGCCAGGGAAGAAGGAATACTTTGCGGCATTTCTTCCGGCGCGGCGGCGCACGCCGCATTGGAGATCGGGAAACGGAAAGAAAATGAAGGGAAATTGATCGTGGTCATTTTCCCGGATACAGGAGAGCGATATTTAAGCACGGAATTATTTGAATAACCTCATCCCCTGTCCCCTTCTCCATCAAAGATGGAGAAGGGGAACCATAGAGTAATCTATAGGTTCTCCCTCTCCCTCTGGGAGAGGGAGTTAGAGGGTGAGGGTTAAAGGAGGAAATAAAATGAAAACCATAGCGGAAATAAATGAGAAGATAAAAAAGGGACAGGCAGTGGTCGTGAACGCAGAGGAGATAATCGAAATCGTGGAGAAAAAAGGCATATCAGCAGCAGCCAAGGAAGTCGATGTCGTGACCACCGGAACTTTCGGCCCGATGTGCTCGTCGGGCGCTTACTTTAACTTCGGACATACTAAACCAAAGACAAAAGCCGGAGGGGGAACCGCATATCTTAACAGCGTGCCTGCGTATGCCGGCTGGGCGGCGGTTGATCTCTATATCGGCGCTACTGCCCTGCCCGATGACGATCCGCGGAATAAAATACACCCCGGCGAATTCGCTTACGGCGGCGCTCACGTAATTGAAGATTTAGTAGCCGGAAAAGATGTCCGTATGCAGATAACTGCCTACGGCACGGATTGTTATCCAAGAAAACATTTAGACACCTGGATTAACATTAAAGATTTAAACGAAGCGGTTTTATTTAATACCCGAAACGCCTATCAGAATTATAATGTTGCCGTAAACCTTTCGGGTAAAACTATTTATACTTATCTGGGAACGCTTAAACCGAATCTTGGGAATGCGAATTACTGCAGTGCCGGCCAGCTCTCCCCTCTTTTAAATGATCCATTTTACAAGACAGTAGGCATCGGCACCAGGATATTTCTGGGAGGAGGGATTGGATATGTCGCCTGGCAAGGAACCCAGCACAATCCCAACGCTCCGCGGCTTGAAAACGGAGTACCCAAACGTCCGGCAGGAACTTTAGCTGTCATCGGGGACCTGAAACAAATGGAGAGAAGATATCTCAGGGGCGTGAGCTTTGTCGGCTATGGAACAACGTTGAATGTCGGAATAGGACTGCCGATCCCGATTTTGAATGAGGAAATATTAAAATACACGGCTGTAAAAGATTCCGATATTTTAGCCGCGGTGGTTGATTACAGCGAGGCCTACCCGACCGGCAAGCCGGAAGTGCTGGGAGAAGTAAATTATTCACAACTTAAAAGCGGCGAGATCGAGGTCAAGGGCAAAAAGGTGCCGACTTCGGGCATTTCAAGTTATTCAAGAGCGCTTGAGATAGCTAATACCCTCAAGGACTGGATAAAGAAAGGTAAATTCTTGTTAACTGAGAAAGTTACCGATCTGCCCGGACCCGAGGCTGGAATACAATTCAAACCTTTGACTGAGCGTCCCGCTCGTCCCGAAGAATGAGGGATAAAAGAGGAGGAATAACATGTCATCAAGTAAGATCGTTTTGAATTTCCCGAAGAAATTGATCGACCAGCCGATCGTATATAAGCTAATAAAAGATTTTGACCTTAAATTCAATATATTGAAGGCAAGCATAACCCCCGATGCCGAAGGGATCATGGTTTTAGACCTGGACGGCGACAAGAAAAAAATAGAGGAAGGGATAAAATATTTAAAGGACCAGGGTGTAAGAGTTGAACCGCTGTCTAAGGACATAAAAGTCGACTGGGAAAAATGCGTCCAATGCGGCGCCTGCGTCTCAATTTGCCCGACCAGCGCGCTTTATATAAAAGACAAAAAAACGATGGAAGTGGCTTTTGATCCTGAAAAATGCATCGCCTGCGAGCTGTGCATACGACCATGTCCACCGAGGGCAATCGAGGTTCATTATAAATAAACTGGAGCTGGCGGGACTCGAACCCGCGTCCGGAAAGGAAGCTGCGATGGCCGCTACGAGCGTAGCTTTTATTTAATTTTCCTCCAAGGTTGTCCCAAAGCGAGGACTTCTTGAAGTAATCCCGTATATTGTTTCCCCTTTCAAACTACAGAAAAATTCGATCGGGTATCCGATATAATGACGTCAGTGCCCGCCCCTGTCGGCAAAGACGGCTGGCGCGCCTATTTAATTAGGCACGGGCCATCGCCAGGTCACCGGCGAACCAGTGAACATTGGCAATAAGCTCGTTTGCAGTTTTATATGCTGCGTTTATTTGTTTTGCCACCGTGATTTACGAGGTTAGATGACATCCTCGGCTCGCAACCTTCGCCCCAAATCTTCCCGTCAAAACCCTTACAGCCCCTTTACCGACTCCTTAAGTAAATCAAGGAAAGAGGAAATTTGATCTTGTGAAAGCTCATGCTCTAATATTTCGCCGAATGTCTGCCAAGCCTCGGCTTCTTCCATCATCTCTTTATTGGATTTGATCATGGTGAGTTCGTCTTCGATTTCTTTTTGCAATCTTCGGCTCGCTTCCTCAAGGGCCGCTTCGGGATTGGTCATGCCCGTTTCATCAATCGCCTTTTGGATGATTTCTTCAAAAGACAATTCTTTTTCTTTTGCCTCAGCCGCAAGCGCCGCCATGCGAACAGCAATCGCCCGCGCGTCAAACTCCGGACCTTTTGCTCCCTCTTTTGGCGGCGGAACCGGCTTTGATACTGCCTCTTCCCTTGCCTCTTCCTTGGCCTTTGCCTCTTTGGGCTGGATGGGTGGCTGAATATACGGACGCTCTCCGGGAACCCTTATCATATCTTCATCTCCCTGACGACTTCATTTGAAACCGTTTTGGCGATCTGTTCAAGCTTTAAGCTTTCTGCCTCGGTCAAAGGCGCTTTTTTCATTTTTTGGACTTCTTCCCTCATGTAGCGCATGGCTTCAGCATATACATCTTTCATGGTGTAAGTTTTCGCTTGCGGCGATCCAACAGATTTTATCATATTACTTTTTTCCTTTAAGAACTCTTTCAACTTCTCTACTAACTTCTTTCTGTCGAATGGTCTCTCGTTTTTCATACTTTCTCTTTGCCTTCGCCAGCGCTATATCCACCTTCGCCCAATCCCCGTCAAAATAGATCCTGGTCGGAACTAAAGTCATTCCCTTTTGAGAGACCTGGCCGATTATCTTTCTTAATTCACGACTCTCAAGCAGGAGCTTTCTTGCCCTGTCGGCCTCTGCCGCGGATACCCTTCCCTTCTCATAGGGGCTGATGTGCATATTATACAAGAATACCTCGCCATTCTCAACCCGTCCGAAAGCGTCCTTAAAATTAACCCTGCCCAATCTTACGGATTTGACCTCGTTGCCGGAGAGAACAATGCCGGCTTTAAAGGTATCAATGATGTGGTAATCAAAATATGCTTTGCGGTTTTCAGCGATTAATTTAAAATATTTTGGCACGGAAATAGTATAGCAGGTTTCAATATCTAATTAAAATAATATAGGGACAAGCATCAATCTTGTCCCTATAATCACACTTAATAAAATTACGGCTGTGTTGCCGGTGCTGGCTGAGCCGCTTTCTGTGGCGCCTCGCCAATAATGGCTTTCAGTTCATCAAGCGTCGGCAATTTCTGCACCGCATCCTTTATTATTTCAAACACCTGCGCTCTTTCTTCTTCGCTCAACTCAAGTTTCCTGTTTTTCCCGAGATCAGTGCCGTTCAGGTTAAAGCTTCCGCTTATCTTTTCGTTGAACTTAGGTTGAATCTCTCCATTAGGAATAATGTATTCAGCTCTAATCAACGCGTTCCAAATATCCCTTGCTTTATCACCTTGCGGCGTTGCTGGCTGTGATGCAGGTTGTGATGCAGGCGCTGACGCCGGTGCTTGAGCCGTGATAACGCTGAAAGCCCCTTCCTCAACCACTCCCTTAAAGTTCGGGTTGTTCTTCAGGAAAACATAAACCATGATAACGTTGACCATTTCCCTGGTTAACTTGCTGGCATCCCTTATTAACTCGACCTCCGTAGGATCAAGTTTTATGTTTCCTTTTAATTTGAACATGGCGGATTCAAGGAGGTACTTGGCCATCGCCATCACTGCTTTTCCAATAACCTGGGCCTTAAGTTCAGCGTTGAGCTGGGACTGAAATGCGTTTTTGTCCTTGATGTCGGTATATTTGCTAATGATTGGCTTCGGCATGACTCTGTCTTCATTTGTGCCGGAAAGCTGTTCAATGATGTCCAATAGATCTTTGGCGATTAATGATCCCTCATTTGATTTCTTAAGCTTCATGCCGCCATCTATCATCTTATGGCGTGCAACCCCGATCTTTACCAGTCTCATCTTATCCGGTGACATAACACTGATCTGAGACAGGTATTCGGAATTAATTACTTCTCCTGTTAAAGTCAGAACTTCCCTGCCGCCGACAAATACGCCAACCGGCGCGACATCGCCTATACCGATCGCGGCAGTATTATTCGGTTTATAACCAAAAAATCCATTACCGGCTGATACCGAAAAGATATTTCCATCCACCGCTTTGGCTTCTTCTAACATGTCCTTGGGAAGCGAATTAATAGTGTAGTCGGCGGCATTTAATCTTCCGGCTTTAAATTGAATCACATAAGCCGCGACCGCTTGCGCGTCCACATTAGTGCTATTCATAAGCATGCGCACCAGCGGATCCTCGCTCAACACCCTGGCTTGATTAAGCTCAAAACTCTGTTTGGCAGTATTTGGCGCGACCATTGAAAGATCACTCTCATAATTGCGATAGAGATCCCGGCTGTCGTTTATGTTATAACGGTACGGTTTTTCCGAAGCGCCAAATCTATAAGACAGGTTGCCGAGTATCACCCCGCCCGATACATCTTTCATCCCCGACCCCTCGTCGAACGTCAACCCCTGGTATCCAGCGGCAATTTCCAGGCCAAGTGCGGCCGCTATTTTATTAACATAGACATCTTCAGCTCCAATTCTCACGACTGCCCTGTCGCTTACGCCGTTATTACCGATATTCTGCCTGCTATAATCAAACCCGCCAACAAGCGTTATCCAATTGAATGGCCTTCTGTAATCAATTGATAATCCGCCCTCGTTGTGGTGCCTTGACATAACATCAAGATATCCGTTAACCCCAAAGGTTCCTGCCCCATAGCCATTAAGGTCCAGCATCGCTGTCCCATAAAAGCCGTGGCCATTGTTTGTGCTTGAGGGCGCGCTATTATAGCTTTGATCCTGTTTAGAATAAATATTGCGGTATCCGGCAGAGTATATCATCGGAAATGGCATGTTGAATTTCAATTTCGGGCCAACGCTGAAAACATTTCTTGTGAAATCGTAATCGTTGGCGGTGCCCCATGCCGCATGTTCGCCGGCCTCCACCCCGCCCCATTTAAGGCCAAAGCTCTCATCAAGCCGCAATCTTATATTACTGCTCTCTTCGTTCGGGTTGGGCACGTTGGGCACGTCGCTTGAGTAATTGAGATAGTTATACCTCAAAACAAAATCGGGAACAAAACCCGGAGTCATGCTCAAGCCGGAAACATACGTTCCTGCCTGGTGTTTTGACGCGGCCGGTTCGCGGGCGTTGTCCGTTGTGTCGTTGTTGCCTAACGCTTTCTTGTACTCATACGCATAATTAACATTTCCGCTTAAATGGTAATTATTTAAACGAAACCTCGGCCAATCAGCGGCAACAGTTGGTCCCACATGGAATGTGATCGGGCCGTCAACCTCTCCGATCACTCTGGTATCCAGGTCTCCCGGCGTGCCGCCGATGCCGATGTTAATCCCCAATATCGGGCGGGGCATCCACGGATTCGCTATCATCCACGAGTCATAACGGTATAACCAGGTGTTTGGTGTGGCGGTATCTGTATCAAACTTACGTTTTGTATTGCCGTCAATCTGGTCGCGAACCGGCGGCTTAAGCTCGAAATCACTCGCTGGTCCCAGAGCAAGAATAGCCATAAGAGCATTCTTCACGCAGACAAGAGTTCCCTGCCTAAGTTTATCATCGGTTACATCATTGCATTCTTTCCCCTCACTATTGCACTCAACCTTTTTTGCCGCATCGATTTTGGCCCTGGTTTCCGGACGCAAAGACCGTTCAAGCTGCGTCTCAATCTGATTGATATCATCAAGCAGTGAATTTATCGTACTTATATTCCTCATTCCTTCCGAAAAACTACGAAACTTGTCTTTTACCGCTGAGGTCAGAGTTCCTTTAATAGTCTCATATTCTGGCGCGGTCGCATCCCAAAGATCTATTCCCTCTTTCCCATAGGCAGCGTACTCGCCAATTTCATTTGCAAACGGGATTAAAGCATTAGCTGCTTCACCTCTATTTGGCTGCCTGGTTATAATTTGTTTGTATTTTGGTGTTTTCAAAATAAATTTCAGCGATTCCTTGGTGGCGGCCGCTTTATCCGCTGAGATAATACCCTGCTGGACGGCCTTGGCAACTATTTCATCGACTTTTTTATCTATCTTGGAATCAAGGCTGGCATCATTTTTTATGCGGCCGGCTTTTAAATAGGGAAATATCTCCCTAAAGAAGAAGACCCTTACTCCTTTATTGTTCTCATTATTTGGGTCAAGATCCCGGGCAAGAATGCCTTTTAATATCTGTATCTTATCGCGCATCATTACTAGCTTGATGATCTCATTAATCGTGGCAATTTCAGATTGGATCACCGCATCAGCTTTGGCTTTTTGCACTTGATTAGACGCCACAATCCTCTGAAAACGCACGCTCCCGCAAGTTAATTCATCGCCCATCTTAATTTCTCCTTGTTTTTTTACTTATTCCTTAATTTCTCTGGCTTTTGGCGGCTCGGGAATTCCACTCTGTGGCGGAGGAACCTTCTTCCAATCATGATCTCTCCTCGTCCCATGTCCCTTCGGAGGAGGAGGAGGAGGGGCTTCTTTTACTTTAATTGTTCCTAAAAAAGTCCTCACGTCTCCATCAACCAAAACAAAAGAATAATTTTTTCCGGTCCTAACGGCATTCTTTGAATCAACCGTAATGGAAACCAACTTTCCCCCTTTTATTTCAAAATCGATCAGTATTCCACATTCGTCATATCTCACAGCCACTTTATCACTGGAAGAAGTAATTTTGAAATCACCTTTCACGTCAAGTTTTTGATTTGTCATGCCCCACTCAACCTCGCCAAGCGGCCCCATGTCTTTAACCGCAGATTCGCAAACCGGAGGTTCGCATGCTGTCGGCGTTCCGCCGATCCCGGCGCAAATGCTTGCTGGAATTCGAACCAATTCATAACCTTTGGGCACATTGACGCCAAACCACCCTTCGGCAAACGAGCCAAATGCATCATCCGGAAGCTCCACATTGCCATTGGCGGATTTCAATTTATCTGCCGCTCTTTTAACCATCTCTATATTTTTCGGGTCAACCAAAACCGAAGCAGGCACGCCGCATATACCTCCAAATTCCTTTTCTCCAAGTTTCAATTTCGCGACCACCTCCCAACTCTGTCCGCTGGGCACAGTCATCTCGTTTCCCTGAAGTTTGACACTACAGCCGCCCACCAAACTAACACCGCCCAAAACCGGCACACCGATTTTTACGGCAAACGTTGATCCTCGCAAAAAATTCCCCATTCTTTGCCTTAAACTCATTTTTTCAATTGCCATTTGATTTCCTCCTTAACTTTCCCATATATTTATCGTAAACCAAAATAAAAAATTTCACTTATTCCGTATTTTTTTCAATTGTGAACGGCATACCTTTTCCTATTTGATTGCCGTCAACTGAAAGAGTAATATAACGCGTTCCCGGTTCCGCTTCCTGTTCGATAAAAATGTGAAATTTAAACTTATGCCCGTCACTGGAAACTTGAATTCCGCTTGTTTTCACATTTTCTCCTGAAATATCAACAGACGGCTCCCCTTTGGGAATATCGCCGGCAACTGTAATTACGAGATCCCCTTCAGTTCCTGCCTGCGACGATTTCCTTGAAAGTGAACAGGTTATTTTCTTTGCGCTGTCAACGCTCACATTAGAACCTACACCGGCATCCCTTTTTATTGTTGGAGGATTTGAAATTACCGGGGGATTTGACACTGCCGGTTTCGGTTGCGGTGCAGGCGGCTCTACCGGCTTTGGCACACTATTAACAAGCGGTCTGGTGCGGATTTTTATAACCGGCGCGCAGTATCTGTCCGATAATCCGCAAAAGATGCTCTGTGTAAAGTTCAAAACATCCAGCGGACAATCTTCTCCGCCGTTCATCCTTTTAAGATATTCTCCATATTTTCTATCACCGTAAATCGCTTCAGATAAATATGCCCAGCCATCAGTTATATTTTTTAATTTACCAAGGTTCAAGCCAAGCGACTTGACCCTGCTGTTATCCAAAACTATCTTTTCTGTATCAGGATATTCTTTTTCAAAACCAGCGGCATCCGCGGCGCCCTGGGCAACGCCCTGAGGCACCGCAGTGATGGCTGATATTAATATTGGAGATATCCTCATTATAAACTTGCCTTCAGCGTCGGCCTTGAGATCTCAAATTCGAAGCCCTTGTCCCAGGACAAAAGATCGTTGATCATCTTGGAGGCCATGCTGGTCTTGGAGAGCATCTCAACCGCTTCGGAGCGCGCGACCTCTTCTTTGGGACGCAGGCGCTTGCCCTCTATGTAATTGAGCATGCCCGCTTCCTTGGCCGCGGCAATATATTTTGACGCCCAGTGCTTTGCCGGCACATCACTGTAAGGACCAACTTCCGGCTTGGTTGCCACAAGTCCGTCAAATCTTACAAGAATTGCTATCGCTTCCGCCTTGCTTACACGGTTGTTGGGACGGAATTTTTTATCAGGATATCCCTTGATCAATCCCATGCGCTCGGCTGCTTCAATATAGTTTGCCGCCCAGTAGCTGGTTTTAACATCCTTAAATACCTGCCGCGCGTAGCCAGGGATCCTGGCGCCTCTGGCGCGAACCATAAGCGTTGCCAGCTCGGCGCGTGTTAAGGCCCTTTCCGGCTTGAAGCTGCCGTCGGGATAACCCTGCACCAGGCCCACTGTGCTTGAATGCTCGATGGGCTTCTTTGCCCAGTAACCTTCGCCCACATCCGCGAATTGCGTAAGCCGCAATATTCTGCGCGTATCTTTGACAATTGTCTTTCCGCCAAAATCCTGCGCTTCAACCACGATAAGCTTTTTGCCGACTTTGTCTACCGGCACGGAAACCGTGAATTTGCCGGTCGGGTCGACCGCCGCGGTAACACCATTCACTTTGACCGGGTAAGCGGCCTTTTTACTTTTTACCGTACCTGAAACTTCCACATTGTCCGAATAGATTATTGATTTGTCATCCGGTTTTAAAACCGCAAGATCAATTGACGCCTGCTCTTCTTTATTATCCGGTCCTACATAGGAAATAGAGAAATAGTGAGTGGTGTTTTCCGGAATCGATCCGTAGGGATGATAAGCGTAGTTAAATTCCATGCCGGAAAACCTGAGGCCGATGCCGGCAGTTGGATTGGTTTCCACTCCGTTGACCGACGGATCCTGATCCAGACCGGCGCGGATGGCAATATTAGGCACCGGATAGTATTCGGCGCCAAGATGAACGGTGGTCGGACGATGAGTAGTCATGTCCGCGTCAATTACTAAATTCAATTTCTGGTTCTCAATCGGCTTGATTGTTACTTTGGCGCCCGCTTTTACAACCGAAAGCAGAGAATTTTCAACTCCGTTGCCGGATTCAAGCTTGGTGCCCAGAGGATTCTGGGCTGAAATACCCAGTGATAAGGTCTCTGAAGGAGAATATATCGCTCCCAGGTCAAAGCCCAATCCCGAAGCGGAGGCGGATTCAACTGATGTTCCCCCGGTGCCTCCCTGGTTATAATATTTCGCGCTGCCGCCAAACGACATATGAGCGTCTTCAATATTTAATCCGTAAGAAAGAAACAGGACCGAGCTTGTCCAGTTGGCGGTGCCGGTTGAATTGCCAAGAGAATCATACAAACCAATTCCGGGAACATTGGAGACGATAGCTCCGGCGCCGATGGCTGAGTTTTTGGTATACGGATACGCTCCGCCCAAAACGATGTAGTTTACATCTCCCATCACGCTTGAATACATGCTGGTAACCTTGGGACCGTTTATCTTACCCAAGCCGGCCGGATTAACGAAGATTCCGTCTCCGTCTTCAGCCAGCGCGACGTAAGCCCTGCCCATCCCCAGCGGACGAGCGCCAACTCCTATGCTCATGGGATCGGCCACGACGAGATTTTCCGCCGCGAAAGAACCCACAGCCATTATCAAAACCAGCCCGACTGTAATTAGAATTTTTCTCATGTATTTTTCCCTCGTATTATTATCGTTAAATTTCTTCATAAATTTCACCTATTACTTATTGATCACAAGGATTTTGCCCTTGCTGATCAATTTACCCGAGCCGGCATCGACTATTCTGTAGAGATAAACTCCGTCGCCGACTATTTCTCCGTAGTTGTTCTTGCCGTTCCACTCAACCGATGCAGAAGGCGCACTCAATGTCCAATCAAGTTTCGCGATCTGTCTGGCGGTCATGTCAAAGATATAGACCGAAACATTGCCGGCGGAGCCGGGTGAAAAAACGATATTGGTCGTCTCACCGCCTAAAGGATTGAATGGATTCCGATAGTTGTAAGATGTACTGCCTTCGTTGGTCGCGGCAGTGACTTCAAAGGTTATGCTGTTGTCAGAATTCACTCCATCGGTTCTGACCAAGCTTATTGTTTTTGTACCCGCCGCCATTCTTGGCAGTGACAGAACTACCTGCCCATCTGCCCAGGAGGTGATCAATGATCCGGTATCGGTAGATCTAACCGAAGTGGTAACACCGCCGCCGGCAAAATTGATCGTGCCGCCGGATGCCTGGAAATTGGAACCAGTTATAGTTACGATTGTTCTCTCAGCGCCGGTTGTTGGAGTAATGCCGGTAATATGCGGAGTTACTCCGCCGCCGCCGCCGGTTGAAGCCGTCACATAATCGATTAACACGCCGGTTGAGGCCGAAGTGCCGCTGAATACGAACTGATATTCAATAATATTGGCCCAATCGAGACCTGGAGTAGTCCCAGCCGCGACCATATTACTGATCTTGGTCTTGGGTATCTGGTACTCGGTCCAGGAAATGTTGGAAAGCGAGATCGCGTCCGCATCGCCCAAGGCATAATTGCTGCCATCGGCATCCTTGAACTGGATCTTCACTTTGTTGGCCGATCCATCGCCTTTCAGCCAGAATATAACGGTATCATATGATGAAAGATCCAGAGTGTTTCTAAGCACTCCGCCCCATCCTCTCCAGGCGTTATTCGCATCCGCGATTGCCGTATAAGTCGTGTTCATGGCGTATATTCCCTCATGCTTGTCGATTGTAACCCTTGTTGCCGTGGGATTATCGCCTGCTGTCGGACCAAAGACATAGTAGCTGGAGCACTTATCTGACGAATTGCCCGCGACGCCTTCATAGTCATCGATAACTACAGAAGTGGGATTGCCGTTATTGACTGTAAATATCTGGCCGGTCGCGGTTTCACCTCCGGTTATGACGGTTACAGTTCTTAAGCCGGTTGTCGCCGTAGAAGCGATCACAACATTTGCCACCGTTAACTGGGTAGCGCTGTTTCTGGTCACGGCTCCGTGTACAATGTTGCTGCCGAAATCAACTGTTGAAGCGGCGGTGAAGTTGGTATTAGACCCAACAATCACCACAGATGTAAGTGTTTCACCCTGGTTGCCTGAAGCCGGGGTGGCGGAAACCAATGATGGTAATCCACCTGTTTGCACTACTGCACTAACCGAATTGCCAAAAGCACCGGTATTGGGAACTTCGTCCCTTGCTTTAATTGAAAAATACAATGTTGCGCCTGGAGTCAGGCCAATCAATACCTTGGACTCTGCTACACCAGCCGCAAGCGGTGTCCAGTTCTGAGAATATGTGGTAGCTGCGTCAAAATTGGCAGCAGTTATGGACGAAGTTGAATACTTCAAGATATAGCTGGTTGCTGTTCCAGTATTATTATCATCACCAACGGCTGTCCATGTTATATTCACTTCTCCAGCATTAGCACCTGTTGAAGCTGACAGATTGCTAATAGCCGCCGGAGGAGTGGTATCGGCAACCGGCTCCGTCTTGGTTGTTGAAAAAGTATCAGGAGTGTAATAAAAAGCAAAACCGGAAACCGCGGCGCTAATTACGGAATCGCCGTAATGTCCGGTCGGTTTCGTATTTGCGTTGCCGTCCCATGTATCCCAAGCCCTGAAGTATACATACATGCCGTTGGTGACGCTTCCACCCAGAGATACTTCTCCCGCTCCAAATCCAGCTGCGTTTCCAATAGTGCCTGAATTTACAATAGAGTCATTTCCTGTTGGCGCACCATAACTCCCGGCTGTATTAAAATTCGGAGGTTCAATATTTGTATCAGTTGATTTAATAAGTTGTACAAATTTCCCCGTAGGAAGCTTTGTGGCTCCTGTACTGTCATAGATAAAATTGTCTCCATTACGGCCATTTGGAGGATTTCCATTGTGCGCATCTGAAGCGCAAATGGCGGTCACCCCTGCCGCAAAGGCAGTAGAGGCCAAGCCAAGTACAAGTAATATCAGCCCTCCCATAATCAAGCTAGACATAATCTTATTCATCGTTTTCCCCTCCATTTTAATTTTCCTCCATTTATTTTTCATTTTAGTATGGCCTTTGCTGTGTCCAGGTTGTTCCTGTTCCGGGATCAGTGAACATATATCCTTTTCCAGGCTTAACAACCGTGGTATTGATACTCATACCTAGATCTGTCCATTGCCCGTTTCCGGTGTGAACAGACATTCCAGAATTGCCATCAAGCAGATTGGCATTTGAATCAAAATGATAGATAGTTGCCGCATCTAATGCGCTTGAGCCAATTGTCGAATTTTCAAGACTAGCATTTTGGATGCTGGATGGCAATGGATAAGCTGTCCCAATCCAGTTAGCGACCGCTGCGCCATCAATGGGTCGCGCATTATTGGTGGACAATACTTTCCCCACAACCGTGACATATCTCGAGGATGTGGTAGAAAACCCATATGCATAACCTGGATTAATTGCAGAGATTTGAGGAATTCCAGGAGCAAATTCTCCCCATGTGCCGCCGCTAAACTTTGATGCAAATGTTGGATTCGCCTGTGCATCAAATATAAAAATTGTATCCAATTCGATCGCCTGCTGACCAAAAACATCCGTAAGTGAAGTTGAATTTGGAACCAAGGGCAATGAGATAAAGAACTTTTCAGGTTCAATTCCAATTCCAAGATCAAACTTCCCTACCACATCTTGTGAAAGCATGGCATCGGTCAACGCAACTCCAGTTTTCACTACCTTATAATATTTCTGCGTTCCCTCCCCTACCTGATTATTATCAGTGTAAGTTCCTCCACCTCTATTAGTTGCAATAGGAGCTCCCCACCTTATGGCCTCGGTGGTAAACACTCCAGTAGCTGCATCCCAGGCGCCGGATATAGCATAAATGTCAGCATTGCCGGCATAATCGCCGCTGTAAACCCAATTTAGAGTTACGTCTGAACCAGCCGTATCGCCCGCGCGGACAATGGTGGTTGTAATATCAGAAGGGGAAGTTTGTCCCCCTGCTGCGACAAAGTCCACACCTATCGTGGCCGCGGAGCCCGCATTTCCGGTAAATACCAACTGATAATTGGTTATTCCCGCTTTATTAAGAGTCGCGCCGCCGGGGACAGGGTTTCCGCTTGAATCAATTTCAACAAAAGCGCTAAGAGGTATGGAATATTTTGTCCATGAAGTGCCGGACAAAGGAATGGTGTTGCTTGGAGCTCCAAAATTCTTATTGCTGACATCAGTCAGTTGAACTTTTATTGATCCCGCTCCGCCATCGCCTTTTACCGCTACTATAATTGTTGAGAAATTGGAAATATCCTGCATGGTGGAAAGCGTTCCGTTGTACCCGCGGAAACCGTTGGCAGACAACGGATATGTTACCGCGCCACTTTGAGCGCCTTCATAAACACCTGTGGTTGACATAGTAAGATTAATGTCGGCCGGTCCCGGGAAATAAGTATACCCTCCCGGATAAACAACAGCAATACCTTCGAAGTCATCAATTATTTGAGCAATTTCTCCGTTGCCGTCAGTTATAGTGAAGCCTTTCGACTTGGTCGCCGTCTTGGTGTCAGGATTAGTTACTACCACATCCCATTTTCCAACCGTTTTTCCGTTAATAGGCAGGTTTACTGTGATCATGGTTGCTTCAATAGTTGTTACCGTTCCTGCAATATCCGCTTGTCCGGACATTCTCAAGGCAACCGTTGCTCCCGCCTGGAAATTTACTCCCTTTATTATTACACCATTGATATTTGCCGTATTCGGCGCCGCATTAGGGATAATCTGGGTTATATTTGGCCACAGAGTATCAATCACCAAAAATGTTACATCATTATTGCTGGTTAGTGAATTGACCGTGGCGGAAACCGCTTTTAAGCCAGGTGTTAATCCTGCCGGCACGACTACGGTTACATTATCAGAGCCATTTGTCCCATCGGGATCATCCCCGTTTTCTCGCACTATTGTCCCGGCTCCTGCGCTTGCGGCATCAAAATATACAGTGCGGGTGCCTTCAAGGGCTGTTCCGCTCACAACAGGGCTGTCTCCAGCATAACCCCGATCAGGCGATATGCTGTAAATATGCGGCTTGATGTTCAAGTTAACAGAATTGGTGGTCGTTCCGTTTGATGTTACGATGATAGCATTGGCTCCAGCATTGATGAACGTTGAGCTAATCCTTCGCGGTATTCCGATCTCGATCGCAGTCGGGCTCCAGGCGTAAACCTGGAGGCCGTTTGATCCCGCATCGTCTCGTATTATCTGTCCGGCAATTTTAACATTGTTTGTCGCAGTATCGCGGCTGCCGTCGCCCGGATCGGATCCAAAGTCAGTACCAACAATATTTATGTGATCATAAATGATCGCCTCGGTTGAATCAACCCAGGTGCTGATATTCGGATCAGGGTTGGTATCTACCTGCAACTTGGTGATAGCCGGCAGTGCCCTGCGGAACTGGGGCGAATACGCGAATGGCCCCCACACGCCGCCGGCGCTCGGCTCCATGCTCATCTTGCCGAACATCCTTACTCTTACAATATAATTCTTGCCGAGAGAAAGGCCGGAAAGAGAAACGGAAGTATCGGAAGTGTACATCGCCAGATTGATCCAGTTGTCGGTACCAACCTCTTTATAATCCACCTGATACTGGCGGACAACATGCGGATCATTTGTAGCATATGTGTACTGCGCACTTCCCGTATAATTTAAAAGATTATCCCCTGTAATCGGATGCAAAAGGATCGGTTCTTTAGGGATCGGGTTTGTGATATTGCCCGGGGGATCATTGGTCTCGGTGAACCCGGTCCATTTGGACGCCATGTAAGCTCCGCCCTCAGAGCATGTGAACCAGATCCTGGATCCGTCGGGAGCCACAAAAGCGGCATCCTTGGGAGCCAGAAGAGTGGTTACAAACTCGGAATCCAGGTTGGGGCTTGAGTTCCAGGTCCAGTCGATTCTCGGCGTTACCATATCGGAAAGCACTGTGGACATGGAATAACCATGCACCTTGCCGTCTGATACGCGGTAGTGCGTCATATAAATTCTCTGGCCGTTTGATGAAACCGCCAGCGCCTCGCCATGGTAGTTATTGACATTCTGCTCATTGGCAGCGATAAGATTGATGTCATGTTGAGTATTGAATCCGCCGGCCGCCTCATAAACGATGGCATCGCGGTAAGGAGAAGATGTTTCATCGATCCTTACTACAAGCAATTCGCTGTTCGCGGTAAAAACCACATAGCTGGGATACATCAAGCCGGAAAGTGTTTTTGCTAAAGTGTATCCGGTTATGTCGCCGTTGCTGTCGCGATTGATGTTGTAGAGGTATACCGAACCTGCCGCATTCCGGCGGGAGATCGCGATTTTGGTGTTATCCGGACTGACCGCAACACCATAAAGATCGGAAACATTGGGAATAATGGATGTGTTATATGTTGCGGAATTAAAACTGCCGTCACTATTTTCCACAACATTTATAACCTTAACGGCCCTGGCCGCCTGGTCGACAACATACAGTTTTTTTCCGTCCGGAGCAACCGCTAATTGTCTTGGATCAACAAAGGTTGTTCCAGAAACATATCCGAGGTAAACACCGGTATCAGCTGAGAAGATCTTGACCGTAGAAGTATTAACTATCGCCGCATATAATGTATTGCCATTCGGGCTCAAAGCCATTCCTGTGGGGCTTCCGCCAAGGGCGGATGAGTTGATCGCAGCCACAAGCGACGGCGTCTGGGGAGTGGAGTTATAGATCTTGATGTTGGAAGAACCCGGAGTCGCGTCGGCAACATACAGGTACTTATTCGCCGATACGACCGTGTTGACCGGCACAGTTATCGCCGCCAAAGCCGGAACTGCCACTCCCAACAATATCAAAAATGCAATTAATTTTTTCATCGCTTACCTCCGTTATTCCACACAATCAGTTGATTCTTGAGGCAACTTGACTGTTGCTCTTGCGTCAAACATTGTCGAATAGATATAGGCCTTTTTGGCAATATTAGTCACAACATCGCCTTCGAACTCAAGCACCAACTTTGCTTTAAGCTGACCGTTGGAATAGAACTCCGGAGGAATCGTAAGGTCCTGGGCGCTGTCTTCAATGGTCATGCTGTAAAGCTCGGTATAGGTTTTAACATTGCTGAATCCAGGGCGCATGTCAATCATTTTTATCCTGTATTTAAGCTCTTTTGCTTCCAGTTCAACAAGCGACCAGTCGATGTCGCCGTAGCCGGTCACTTCTCCAGTTACAGGATCCGTGATCGGCGTTCTGGCAAGCGGCTGTATTATCCATTCGCCGGTATATTGGTCCTGTTTGCCAAGATAAATATCCTTTAATGTAATCGTGTCGCTTGGTATGGGCTGAAGAGAAACATTGTTCAATGAAGGATCCGGAACCGGCACAATCATGGTACTGCCGTCTTCAAGCGTTATCGTCTCGGTATTTTGATATTCTCCATCGGGATTGGCAGAAAAATAGGATAATTTAGGGCCGAGCTGTTTGTCTTTTATATCTTCATCCGTTATGATGTCATCGGTGCCTTCAACAACTCTTCCGTTCTCATCAACCCGATACCAGACATTCTTTTCGGTCTCGCTGCCAAAGTCCACCACCCTACGAGCGGCTACAAAAATTAACCCCATTAAATCATGATTAAATTCATAAACCGGATTGGCGTAAGTGCGGTCGCGCATCTGGCCCAGCGCCGCAAATATAGAGCTGTCAGCTGATTGAAACATATATGCCCCATCGGCATTAACCTTGGGAACTCCGACCGGAAGTATTCCGGGCACGTCGACAAAAGGTGAGCAGCTCCTAAGATCCGCGGAGCACGCGCTGTAGTCAGCCTGTGAAGGGTCTAGGATGCTCAATTTTCCATCCGCATCCGCCCCCATCAATCCATTTCGGTTAAAAAGTTTAACATTAAGTATGGCTTTCGGACTTAAGGCCTGGTCTTCGCCAGCTAAGGTAAGTTCAAGCTTAAATTTTCCCGTGCCGCCGATAATCGACATCAACGACTTGTTGGCAATTTGAAGGGCAATATCTTTGTTGACCATATTCACCGTGGTTTCACATTTTATGCCTTCCGCACCGCCGCAACCGATCAAGCCCGGCGCCAGATTTGCGGCGCCTACAACCAGCGCACCCTTGAAAGCAGCGACAAGAAATCCTCTCCTGTTCATTCCTGCAATTTCACCCATGGCGCCTGATGTTTGAATCCTTGGAACTCCCGAACGAATTCCTCTCGGTCCTTCTATTGCCATATTATTCCTCCTTGAGTCATTAAATGCCTTTCAGATTATTATCGTAACCTGTTTTGAAAAATTTCACTTGGAAGAAAAATATTTTTTTAGGGGAGGAACATTACGGGAGTCCCGAGTGTTCGGGACCCCCGCAAATATTTATTTTGAAACGCCTAACTCGAGGTTATCTACATTATAATTAACTGATCCCGTCTGAGTTGTGGCCACAGAAATCAGCTGTACTTTAACCAAACCGCCGGAACCGTTCTTTAAATTCGGATCCCAGATTTTATTTCCGGCTCCTTCAATTTTAAATTCTTTGATCGGAACGGAAACATGCTTCCAGCCGGTCCAGTTGACATCGATCTCCGATACAAATAGGTCATCGTACAGCGGCTTCCAGTCTTTGCCCACCTCGATATCAGAATTTCCGTTGTCATCATCGTAAAGCTCGATTTTTAACTTGCCGCTGGTCTCGCCGTAGCCGTAGATATCGAGATCAAATGTGTCATAGCCGGTAGCGTCGATACCTAAAACTACGCCCATTCCTCCAACATACCAGTCTTTGGCTGGTCCGGAAAGCTTTAAGGAATAAACGCCGGCATTTGAAGCAACCTGTGAGTCGCCTTCTTGAAGGTCAGAATTTTTCACGATCGCCGGAATGATATTATCGAAAGTGAACCACTCCGGGTCCTTATTGAAATTTCCGTCCTCAAAATTGTCGATCAGGTAGGGATAAGCGGCTTTCTTCACCGGCGCGGGACCGCCAAAGGCATGCGCGGATGTCACCATAAAAAGGAAAACAAGAATGCAAAGCAATGATTTTCTCATGTTCATCACACCTCCTTCCTTAAATGCTTTATCGCAAGGACTTTTAAAAAATTTCACTCCTCATCCCTTAACTGCTCCTGCCGTCAAACCTTTAACTATATATTTCTGGAGCATGAAAAAAATAATCATGACCGGCACGGTGGCAACAGTTGCCGCCGCCATGATCAGATCAAAGCGATTCTGGTAGTTGCCCACAAAATTGCGGATGCCCACCGGAATGGTCATGGTATCCGCTGAAGTTAAAACCCAGGCGAACATAAGCTCGTCCCAGGTGGTCAAAAACACATAAATGCCGGTCGCGATTATTCCCGGAATTGCAAGGGGCAGGACAATATGCCAGAAGACCTGGATGGGGGAACAACCGTCAATTGTCGCGGCTTCTTCAAGCTCCCTCGGGATGGCTGCAAAAAATCCGCGCAGGATCCAGATGCTGAACGGGATGTAAAAAGCCGAGTAAACGAAGATCATCCCGTAAAATGTGCCCTTGATGGGAAATCCGGTAAACTCGGTCACCTTTACAAAATTGGAATAAGTCGGGATCAAAAACATGATGCCCGGCACCATCTGGGTCGCCAGAATCGCCATGCTGAACACTCGGGAGCCGGGAAAATCAAATCTGGATAAAGCATAAGCCGCCAGCGTGGCAAAGATCATGGCAAAAACCATGGACATGCCGCAGATAAAAAATGAATTGCGCAAGTACAGCCCGAAATCGACATTCCGCCACATATCAATATAATTTATCCAGGAAATAATAATATGACCCATGCGCGCGGAAGAGGTTTGCTCCACCTTTTTCCTGCTTTCATCAAAGACCGAAACCCGCCCGTAAGTAGAGCCCAAATACATCTTGTTTCCGATCTTCAAAAAGGACGAAACATCAGCAGGAGCAAATTCAGAATCCTTTATTACCGTTCCATCCGCCCTCACCTGCCTGAAAAGCATCTCATAAGTTTTAACAGTATTATTTTTCAAATCATAGACCTTATACCCGCGGTTTGTGCCGATATAAACACTATCCCCAAAAACTCTCAGGCCGAGCACATTACCTTTATAAATCGTTCTAACAACTTTGCCCGCATTTGTGTCAAAAAGAAAAGCGCCGGTATTCCCGGAAATCACAATTTTGCCGTCAACTGCCCTCATCCTTGCCACACCAATCGGCAAATACTGGGCAAGATCATAGGCGGCTTCAACTTTCGCCCCTTTAACATTAAACTTTAAAAGCCCCTTATCAAGTCCGATCCAAAGTTTATCATCAAGCGGCAAAAGCGAACGTATTTGCACGGGGGAAAGCTTGTTCTTCAAATTATAAACTCTGGTCGTCTGCTCTTTTACCGGATCAAATTCGACCAGTTCTTCGTATCCTTTATACTGCATTGTAAAGTAAATTTTGCTCCAGGCCGAGACAAGGGTAGTGCCCACCACTTTAGCTTTATCAAAACCCGGCAGGCGCAGTTTGAATTCCTTCCATTTTTTTAAGTTGTTCTTTTCGATCCTCAAAAGTCCCTTATTGGCGGATGAAACAAAGACATGATCTTTGGTCAAAAGAAAATGGGTGGTTTGGGTTTGAGCGGAAACATATCCTTTTTCCTCAAGTGTTTTTCGGTCCCATTTATTGATGCCCCCATCCGAGGTCAGCACCCAAAGCGTGCCCTGATCCGAAAATATTTCATAGATGTCATTGTGAGCATTGCTTAAAGGAATCTTTCCGATCAATATGTCAAGGTTGTCTTTGACCGAGCAGTACATCATCCAGCCTATCGGGAATAAGGTAATAAGAAGCATGGAGATCATGATAATGTGAATGATCCAGTCGATTACGCGTTTCCGCAGATAATATGGCATGCCTCACCCACCCTCGCTTTGCTCGGGTCCCCCCTCTCCACGTAGTGGAGAGGGCATTATAGGGAGATATTTGTTTATTGATGTTAATACTCCCCCCGGATTATTAATTACATCATCGTTTGTAAATCTTATCAATTTTATTCCTTTCTCCTCTATTACTCTTTGTCTCGCTTTATCATAATCCCTTTGCTTTAAATGTATTTTACCATCTATTTCTATTCCCAATTTAATTGACGGACAATAAAAATCCAATATAAATCCGTTTACTATATACTGTCTCCTAAATTTATATCCAAACATCCTCCTTTTTCTTAATAACCACCAAAGTACTTCCTCTATCTTTGTTTGGTCCTTCCGCAAGGACCTGGCAAAATCTATTTTATTTCTTTTCCTACCCTTTACCAATTTTCCCTTTTTCTACCCTCTCCATTTTTAATGGAGAGGGGGGACCCCGACAGAGTCGGGGTGGGTGAGGTCATTCCCTTGCCTCCTCCGCCTTGCGGTAGTACCAGAACCAGAAATTAACAATTATGATCATGGTGATCATGAGCAATACGGAGATAGCGGCGCCCATGCCGAAGTTCCACTGCATAAACGCGTTGCGGAAGATATTGGTCATCAAAATATCCCCCCACTCTCCCGGGAATCCCGCCCCAAAGCCGAACATCATGATAACGATGTTAAACCCGTATACATTATATATAAGGCCGAACAGGATAAGTATGGCCCAAACGGGCTTGAGCAGGGGCCAGGTTATCATCCAGAACTTCTTGAACGGCGAAGCTCCGTCAATATCCGCCGCTTCATAAAGCTCTTCGGGTATCTGCTGTAAGCCGGCCAGAAGAAGAAGCATGGAAAACGGCCAGTATCTCCAGATGGTGGGAATGATTATTGCCCAGAGGGTATTGGGCCCGATGAGCCAGAACGGCTTGCTGGGTAGAATATGAAAAACATCTTTTAAAAGAATATTGATGATTCCTACCTCTTTCTGCCACATAAATCCCCAGAGGATGCCGGTGACATAGGTTGGCACGACCCAGGGGAAAAGGAAAAGCGTCCGCACCAAACCTTTTCCTTTGAATTCACGGTTGACCATGAGCGCCACGATTAATCCGATAAAAAGCGTTCCAAAAGTAACGACGACAGTATAAATAATTGTGTTTCGCGTCGCTTCTAAAAGGCCTAATCTGATGGGGCTTTTAACATTGATCAGCACATCATAATAATTTTTTAAGCCGATAAAAGGGGCGCCAAGGTATTGATTTAAGGTGAATTGATTAAGATCGAGGAAAGACATGTAGATGCCCTGGAAAATGGGAACCACATGCAGAAGGAGCATTCCCAGAACAGTAGGAAGAATAAAAAAATACGCGATCCTATATTTAACTACGCGCCGCCAAAATCTTTTTAACATCCATAAGTCCGATTTAAGCGATATTTATAATATTCGAGGAGTTTGTTTTGGAGAAAAATTGACAGCCGGAAAAACCGAAACTGCTTCTCCGTACATTCCACCCGTTATATTCTAGTATTGTTTGAAAGGGAAAGCAAGCGGATTGTGGGGGTTAAAACACAATCTCATAAAAGAAAGCGCGATCAACCTGTTTTAATGAAAAGCTTTTTCCTGAAACAGGTATTTGCTTTATTCTTTTCCCGTTTATGTCAAGCGCGTAAACCGCGGAAGGAGAGCGTTTCAATATTATATCAGCTTCGATGCCTTCAACCAAAATCGGAGCCGTGCCGACTTCTTTAAGCTGTGTCTTGCTCTCATTAAACTTTTGCCCATTATTCTCAATCCTTGCGGATGCGGTCAGCAAAAGATAATCGGATTCATTTATCGGTTTGCCATCAAGAGAGGACAGCGCCAATGAACTGAAATTTGTTTTGGATTTTATTATAATATCTTTTAACGAAATTTCCCGCCCTTTGGTAAAACCAACCGCCGCTTGAGTTTTATCCGTATCAATCATAAAAATTCCATTTCCGTAATCCCATAAAAGCTCGCCATTATCGCTTTTTATAATCTTTTTAGTTTGATCATGATAATTATTCATAATATCTGATGTAGGCGGAGTTTCTTGTTCAGGGCCAAAACTTATTTGCGTTTTAGTTATCAAAGGAAGGAGAGGCTCATCAGCAATAGGTTTATCCTCATCAATTGGACCGTAAAGATCTTTATCGGCTAAAACCTGCTCATAAACATTTTTTGCCTCGGAAACATCTCCTCGATAGAACAGCATAGCCGCGGCCGGCCACTGGCTCAAAACATTCGGCCAGGCGGAAATGTCGAAATTATCTTCCATGGGAGCGAGCCAGCCGGCATGATTAAATGAAAATTGTAAAATCCCATCCCAGTCTTGTAAATTGGCGTAGGCCGCCATCATCAGCGGCCCTTCTACCCGATATTCATTTGGAAAGCAATTATTCCATTCAGAGACCACAAATGGCTTGCCCGCCACCTTGTAAAAAGCAAAATTGTTGGGAAGAGCGTCTACTGGATTTTTTACCATGGGCTGGTCCTCAAACACTACCTGCACGCCGTAACCGAATTGCGGATGATCATAATACCGGTGGCGGTCGATGTAATCAAGCGTGGCATTGCTCTTAATATCCGGCGCGATATTCACCCAGTGGTTAGACCCTGAGATGGGCACTTTTAATCCGATGCTCTTTAAATACATCTGCATATCTTTAAAGTAATCGTCCTGAACTTGCTCATAAAATCTCAAAGTGTCAGCCAATCTAAACGGCTCACGTTTTTCTTCTCCGCTTCTCTGGTAGCGCAGAGGGGTTTCAGCGCGCCTGACGGTAGACTTTTTAAGGTCTTCGTCATCAGTTAAGTCGCTGCGGCCGTATTTGTCCGTCCAGTTTTTCCTTAAATTATCGGTACTGCCGTATTTCCTTTTAAGATAATCATTAAACAGCCGGTCAAGCTCATCCATATAATATTTCGAGAGGCCAAACTGCGTTCCGATATAAAACAACATTCCCTCATTTATCAATTTTGCGGAAACCACCGCTGGATCATCGATATAACGCAGGCCGGTATAAGGATTAACATGAGTTAAAAGATCTCTGGCGTAAATTTTCTGGAGTTCTATTATTTTCGGATCGTAAAATCCCGAAATCTTTGCTCCGCGCTCCACATTCTCGTAATCCGCAACTCCGTCTCCTTTTTTGAATACCCGATCGACCAGAAGGTCCATGAAAATATAAATGCCTCTCTGCTTGAGCTGATAAATAAGATAATCCAGTTTATCCAGGGCTTCCGCGGAGAGGTGCTGTGTGTTATCAAAATTTTTATCAAAAATATTGGGATCAGCCCAGAAAGCGTCCAGATGATGGATTCTTACCAGATTGCATCCATATTTGGCAAGCCGGGCGGCTATGATTTCCGCGTCTTTCTTTGACGGGAACGTATTCGGCGCGTAAATATTTGTGCCCCAGAACCGTGCCCGGGCTCCGTCCGCAAAATAAAAATGCCCGTCCTTTACCTTTAAAAAACCGTGTTTGCCGGCAGGAGGATCAAGAAGGAAGCTTACATCTGTCGGAGTTCCCTCAAAATTATCGGGAGCGGGCTTAAACGCGTACCATTTGCTTGTGTCAGTTTTGAATATCCCCCCCGCTTTAATCTCTTTATAATCGGTCACATATCCTACAAGTTTGAGGCCGTCAAATCCGGCCTGTCCGGTGCATTCTAAAAGCCCGGCAAAAACATCCACGCGGCGGGTTGTCTCCGGCACGGAAAATTCGGATGAAACGCTCTTCCAATCAAATGTTCCAGAAAACGCTTCAACGATTGGATAGCCCCCGATGCGTTTGCCTTTACCATCTTTAAATTCAATGTTTATGCGCGCCAACTGCCAGGGCTTAACTCCCGGGACGACATCTTTGGCCTTTACATACCCGCTGATTTTTATTTTCTTTACTTTTCGACCGTCAAGCGAAACCGATTGCGAGGCAAAAGACCAGATTGGCTTGTCGTTTTTAATCCATAAGGCGCCGTTGCCCTGCTTTGCGTTCTCATAAACAATGCCCCAATCATTCGACCCGCCGTACGCCCACCCTTCCCACACCTCAAACTCTCCATTATATAAAAGATTATAGGGATCGGCCTGCTCGCCCTGCAGGAGCGGCGTTAATTCAATGTTGTCAAAGTACGCTTTGCCCTTGCAGTTATATAAACCGAAAACCACTTTTGCTTTTACGCATCCTTTGGGCACATAAAAGTTTTTCCCGATCCTCTTCCAGTCAAAAGTCCCATCCCATGGACCGATTTCCGGCCATCCTCCAAGCTGATTTCCTTTTGCGTCAAAGAAAAGAAGCTGTACATTTGCCTTATTCCAGCTCTCCGGTCCCGGCTCTATGCCTTCCGCCTTTACCCAGGCGGAGATAGAAACTTTTTTTATCTTATTATAATCAAGCGGAACGGTCTGCGCGCCAAGCGACATCATGGGTATTTTATTCTCTATTTTGACGGCGTATTTGCCGGCCTTACCCGGAACAAGGGTCGAATTGTAATATTCAGTGCCCCAGTATCTTGGAATGCGCTTTATTGCGCCTGACTCAAAATCGCCGTTCTTTAGGAGATTTTGGGCGAAGGAACAGTTCGCGAAAACGAATAAAAATAATACAGCCCTCACCCAGGTTTGTCTAAATATGTTATCTCGATCTATTCGCCCTCTCCCAGAGGGAGAGGGGGTGATTGGTTTACTTACATCATCCAGTCCCTCTCCCTTTGGGAGAGGGAGATAACAATTTAGTTCACTTGCTTGGATATAGGTGGGTGAGGGTGGTTTACTGTATACTTGCTTCAATAATATGCTCCTTTCGATCAATAAAAATAGGGGCAATATTTCCTTCTATTCTTCGTTCGTCAACGATCAGAAATTTTCCGCCGGAGGCGGATCCGCCTTTGCCCGCCTTAGGCGGGCCTTTGGCGGACACGCCTTTCCTAGCTCTTTTTACTCTTATTATATACCTTGCACCCCTAAAAGTCCTCTCAACTTTAAATCCTTTCCACTTCTTCGGAATGCAGGGATCAATAACCAACCCATTATAATCCGCCCTTATTCCAAGGATATATTGGCTGGCGGAATAAAAGCTCCAAGCCGCTGAACCTGTCAGCCAGGAATTTTTCCCCTCTCCAAAATCCGGATGATCGGGCCCCGCCACCATCTGGCAGTAAACATAGGGCTCGGTTTTTCTGATTTCCGCGATATCATTCTGCGCAGCCGGCAATATTGCTTTGTAATAATCAAACGCTCTATCGCCCCTCCCCAATATACACTCGGCGACAACGGCCCATGGATTAGGATGGCAAAAAATCGAGGCGTTCTCTTTAAGCCCGGGCGGATAAGTCGAGATTTCTCCAAGCTCAGGATGAAACGATCTGTAAGCCGGATGCAGAAGTTTTATTCCATACTTTGTAAATAAATGTTCATAAACCGAATCCATACATTTTTTCGCCCTATCACCTTCTGCAATGCCTGACATAACCGCCCAGGGTTGAGTTTCAAGGAAAATTTTTCCTTCTTTATTCCTTCTTGATCCAACCGGTTTTCCTTTATCATCAAAAGCTCGTTTATACCAGTCGCCATCCCAGCCAACTTTATTGATTGCTTTACGCATACTATTAGCTGTTTTCTTATAAAATAAAATATTAACTTGCGACTTGCGATTTTCCAACATCCGAACCATCTCGTCACACGCCGCCACCAGCATCATGCCAACCAGTACCGATTCAGCTTTGCCATTTTTGCCCAGCATATTAAGACAATCATTCCAATCGGCAAACTTGGAAAGTGGCAGACCATGAGGACCAACATCTTTTGCCACCCGTATTATTCCAATCTTTAGATGCTCATAAAGCCTCACCCCTTCGCTTCGCTCTTCCCCTCTCCATCTTTGATGGAGAGGGGTGCCGAGTGAATACGAGGCGGGATGAGGATAATGCCCAACTTGAACCGGTTCTCGCTCTCCTATAACGGCAAAACAAACCTTTTCATCAAGAATGCCAAAGTCCCCGGTTTCTTTAATGTAATTGGCGGTTGAGAAGACAAGCCAGAGAGGATCATCTGAATATCCTATCAGATCTCCTTTTCCGGTGATCGGAGAATACTGGTGGAAAGTAGAACCGTCCTCAAATTGCATGGCTGCTAAATCCAAGATTCTTTTTTTGACCTGATTGGGAATCATGTGCGCGAAACCAAGAGTGTCCTGGTTTGAATCGCGGAAACCCATCCCCCGCCCTATCCCCGACTCATAATAAGAAGCATAACGGCTCCAGGCAAACGTCTGCCGGCACTGGTATTGGTTCCAAATGTTCAAGGATAGATCCATATTTTTGTCCGGTGTTTCAACCTGGAATTTTGAAAGATTTTCTGCCCAATAATCCTTAATCTTTTGAAGCTCTTTATCTACTATCTTATGATTCAAGAAGGAACCTGCGAGTAAACCTCGCGGTTCCTTCTTAGAAGAAATACCAAGGACAAAAACAATAGTTTTTTTCTGACCCGGTTTAAGCTTTAATTTAATACAGTGCGCGCCGATCGGCGACCAGCCAATTGCGGTGGAATTTGAACATTCTCCCTTAACCACCGCTTCCGGCGCTTGAAGCGTGTTATATCCCCAGTTGCCCAAAAAATTCTTTCTCTGGCAGTCGTAGCTGTGAATTTTTTCGGAGGATGAAAAATACGCGGAGATATTTTTCCAACTGCCGTAGAGCGTATCGTGAATGATGGTGGATCCTTCGCAATGCGCCTTGCCAATTGACCATGTCCGTTGAAAATTGGTCGAGTCGCCGACCGCGTCCCACAGGCAGAATTCAATATAGGAAAATAAAGTTAATTCACGCGTTACTCGTTTCTCGCCGTGCCTGCCGGCAGGCAGATTACTCGTTACTTCTACTTTCCAAACTTCCAAATTCTCCCCCAACGGCACAAAATAAGTAATTTTCGTTTTAATCCCCATATTTTCTGAGGCAATAGAAGTGTATCCCAGCCCATGTCGGCACTCGTATTTATCCGGCTTGCCGTAAACCGGAGCCCAGGTTGGAGAGAAAAACTTTCCTGTTTTATCATCCTTTATGTAAATGTAACGACCACCCTGGTCAAAAGGGATATTATCATAACGATAGCGAAGAATCCTCTGATCGCGCGGGTCTATATAAAAGCTGTATCCGCCGGCGGTCTGTGAGATCAACGCGCAGTATTCCGACTCTCCAAGATAATTGATCCAGGGAAGCGGCGTGTCAGGATGGGTAGTTACATATTCTTTGTTCGCAACATCAAAATGGCCAAAGCGCATAAATTTATTCTACCTGAAATTTTTAAAATGCACAAACGAAAAACAAATGACATGGTTGTAAGAATTCCGGAGCAAAGACCCTTAAAAGTTGTTTTGGCCGCGACAAAAGCGGCTCAATACGACATAGGAAAAACCAAAGGTTTATCCCAGATAGCGGGAATGGTTCCTTCCGCGCTTAAAAGAATCGGCGTGGAATCTTCTCTGATTTTACCTTTTTTCAGGCAAACACGGGAAGCCATAAAAAAATATGGGCTCGAAGATAATTTAGAGGATCTATTTGCGTTTCAAGTTAAAATCGGATCACGGCAATTTGACACAATGGTCAAAAAGCTCGATTCGCCGTTATCGCCTTCTTATCCTGTGTATTTTGTGGAACAGAAGGACTTATTCGATCGCGAAGCAATGTATGACCATCCGGATGATTTATCCAGATTTTCTTTCTTTTCAAAGTCAGCTTTCAGAATAATCCATTCTTTGGGGCTTGCTCCCGACATTATTGACTGCCAGGACTGGCAGTGCGCCCTTATACCGGTTAATCTTCATTATATGGCGGCTTTAAGATCGATCAACCCGGAGAGCGATTTCCTCAATTATTTTGCCAATACAAAATCAGTATTCAGGATCCATTCCTTCCGTTATCAGGGCGAATTCACTGAACCGCATTATCATGAAGCGGGTCTAAATTGGGAAGATTCTCTGCCAAAATGGGCGGAATTTTACGGCCGGGCAAACATGATAAAAGCAGGTTTAATGACCGCCGCCATGTCTTATGACAGAAGCACCACGCATTTGACCCGCGTTGCCGGCGGAGAAAGCATACAGCGCGATTTTGAGGCCATAGTAAGGGGAAGAATTGATAAAAAAGAACTTGTGGCGTTATGGACCGATGATAAATCGTGGAACCCGGATATGGAGTTTTCTGAAAGTATTGCTCTTTTATACGCCAGACATCTCCTTGGACTTTACAGGCATATAACTGTGCGGGATTTTGGCGCCCAAATTATGGAGCAGGCGCTTCAAACCACGCCTGCGCTGTCATGGGAAATATTAACGACAAAAGAAAAAATCAGTAGAATAAGCACCTCAATGGAATTATTGTATTCCAAAGCATCGGATAAAGACAAAAAGCGGATTGAGGATGAAGTTGCGGCCGGGCGAAGTGATCGGTTTGCACCGGTTCAAAAAGAAGCGGATCTGGAAGCTATCCTGGACTTTTTGAAGATCGATCCTGCGTTTGATTTTGAAAAAACGATAAGATACGCCGGCCCTTTTGATCTCCTCGATATTTTTAACGGGAACGACATAAACCGCATTCTTGCATGGGAACTGGACATTAAAAAATGCAAGGACGAAAAACTGCTTAGCGTCTTCGCCAAACGAAAAGAGGTAACCCTTTTTGAGGCCATGGAAGCGCTTGGAATAACATCGCATGTGTTAAGATTATTGCAAAGCATCAAATCATTCGCGCAGTATAAAAATAATCCGGCTTCTGAACGCAGACTGCTTTGGGATTTCTATGATCTTTTACAGCAGAATCCTTCATTGTTTAAGGCGTTTATCTTAGGAGCGATCCTTCACGATATAGGGAAATGTATAGCGCTCGCAGGTCACCCGAAAAAAGGAAGCAAGCTGCTAGAAAATATCCATTATTTAAAATTTATATTAAGTGAAGAAGAATTCGATTTTGCGAAAAATATTATTTTACACCATTCCAGCCTTGATGATGTCGGAGTTATAAAAGAAGCCCTTCCGCAAGATATTGAACAGGCCTATCTGGTTTATGCTGACAACCATTTGAAAAGAAGGTACCTGGCCGACGCGCTTTTTCTGCTCAGCGCGGCTGACATGAATGCAAGCGGAGAAACAAGCAGGCTCTCTCTTAAAAAATTGAGACTGCTTCGAGATGCATACGATACTCTTAGCTCTGACACATTATCAGAGGTAAGAGATAAACTTGCAGCTCTTGGTCTATCATCAAAAAAAGTGGGAAATGAAAGATGGGATCACTGGATTGCAGGAGAAACAGATAAAAATATAAAATTAAGGGGAAAAGCATTACATTTGGCCGCCCAAGAGCTGGCCCGCTATTGCAGAAAAAATAAGCTCAAAGCTAAAACATTAAAGAGAAGGCTGGGCGCCGCGAGAATATACGGGACAGAAGATGTTATCAATAAAATAAATGATCCTGTAAAGCGGGCCCGGTTTTTAATCCGTATAGCAGAATACACTCATTTTACGCAGATAAAAGAACTGAGTTTTGATTTCTCTTCCAGTGAAAAAATGCAGAAACTGTTAGATTTACTTAAAAAGGAAGAATTCACGATGATTGATATTATTAGGGATTTCGCCATAGAGTCGGACGAAGAAGATGAGCTTATTATAATTTCAATTTGAAACATCCATCATAATTTTTTCTGGTTGTTGAAATTTTTAAAACTACCACACGATAAAAAAGGGGAGAGCTATGACTCAAATGACACCAGCAAAAATTGCAATAGAAAGGGGGAAAGTGTATGGCGTTATTCTTGCCGGCGGCCTAGGATCACGCCTGAATGGAATAACCAATTCTACAAAAAATGCAGCTGCGCGCCCTAAAGCTTGCGCATTGGTATTAACCGGCTTGGGCATGGATTATTCCACGCTCGCTTTTGAGAGATTGGGGCTCAAACAAGTCTTTATATCAACCAATGCGTCCTACACATCACAAATCCAGGATCAAATGTACAAGCCGAAAGATTTAAAAATCACGATGTGGCCTGAAAATACCCAGCTTGGCACGGCCAGAGCAATTGATTTCTTTTTAAAAAGCCTTTCAAAAAAAATGGGCGCAAAAATTAATGATTGCACTGTCCTGGTGCAGGCTTGTGATACGCCGCATAACCTGGACCTGATGCCCATGCTCGAAAGCCATCTTGGCAATCAAGGCAGCATTACAATTGGAGTGATTCCCAGGTCAAAGTATTTGCTGGAAAAAGAATCGAAGCAAAGGACTTTCGCCACGGTTGTTACCGAGGGATTTGATTTTACAAGCAAAAAACAGGTCGGCTCCGAATACGAAGAGATGCTTGACGCTTATTATGGCAGGAACATCGGTTGTTCCAAGCCGATATCTTATTTTTGCGAAGAGTCGGATAGAGATGACAGCCCTTTTATCAGCACTCACATTTACGCGATAAATGTGGAATTCTGGATGGATGTCATAAGTAAAAATATAAGGTCTGATTTTTCTGATTTCGGATTCCATATTTTCCCCGCAATGGCAAGTTTATCACTGCCCCAGGAATTCCGCAGCAGACAAATTGATGATATTAAAAAAGCGATGCAAGGCCATAAATTCGAGGCCTATTTCTTTCCCCAGCAGGGAGCCTTCTGGCGCGATGTGGGAACACCATACCTGCTTTGGATGGCAAACAAATTGGGATTGAGCGGAGAATTCAGCATCCCGGAGAGTTTTGGAAAATTATGGAAGCAAGAACCGTGGGGGCTTCTTGGTGTTAATCCTGAAACCGGCGAACCTTCCAAAATAGATCTGCAGGCAAGAATCAAAGAGCCAATTAAAACTCAAGAAAAAGATAAAAAAGCTATAGGTAATATAATAGGCCAAGGTTGTGATATTGGAAAATATGCTCATATCAACAATTCTGTCATAGGTGATCACACAATTATAGACGAAAAAGTACATCTTGATTCTGTTTTGGTCCTTCCCGGCACCCCTGAAAAACCCAATTATATTGCCAAGGCGGATTTAACGAACAGCATAGTAGCTGGAGGATCTATACCGGGCAAACGCATTTTAAAACCGATTAGCGCTTCCGGGGCAATAATATATAGAGGGATAGACGAGGAAAGCAAAGAAGACGAACTTATAATCGGCAAGTTGAGAAAATAAAGGATAAATAAAAATATGAATGTTTCTTCAGCCATCAACAGAGGAATCATAAGGACCGCGTTCCTTGCCGGAGGTTTTAGCGACCGGCTTGACGCCATAGCTGATTCCAAAAGGAACAAATATCCAATTGCAAAACCAGCCTGCCCGGTTGGCAATATGAGGTTAGTTGATTTCCAGCTTCGCGCCGCATACGAGGCCGGATTGCGCGAATTTAATTTTCTGGTCCGCCATCTGCCCAAATCTATTGAACAGGTTGTTAATTTATCAATTGGCAATGGAATTTATTCAGGTTCAAGGGCTAGATTTATCCATGAGGGTAATGAACCATTGGATACAGCCGGAGCAGTTGCAAAATTTGTTGTGGAAAAGGGCTGGGGAAAAAATGAAGAGGATATAATAATCATCCCCAGCGCCGATATTATTCATAGCCAAGACTTGGCAACTGTTCTCGATATGCATTTAAGAAATACAAAGGATCATGGCGCAGTGGGAACGATTGTGGTTAATCCGGTTGACTGGAAAGAAGTGGATAGACTCGGAACCGTGCGCCTTGAAGGAATGGTAAGCAGGGAAGAATGCGAAAACGGCAGCGCCGAATTCGAACAAAGGATAGATGAGTGGCTTGGGATCAATCAGGGAAAATCCGTAAAGATTCTAAAATTCAGAGAGAAAAAATCCAGAAGCTCAGCAAATCATGAAGAATCATGCCTAAGCAATATTAATAATTCATCAACATATATTTTCAATGCCGGCTTTTTCGGAACAATAATTCCAATGATGACGACAAAAAAAGGAGATCCGCTTTTTAATGAGAGATATCAACCCGGCGGACCCACTCCTTTCTCGGATTGGGGAAGACACATCTTTAAATGGTTAACTGAAAACAACCAGATTAATCTCTTCCCGCTTTACGCATATATTATGGAAAATAATCGATTCTGGCGGGATGCCGGCACGGGAGAATCATTAAGAGAGGGAAACATGAGTGTTCTTGACGGGAAGATATATACCGGCCTCGATGACATAAGGTTCTGGACAAGAGAAAGCTGGGGCTGGAGAGGAAAGAATGTCTATATTCATCCAAATGCTGAGATAAGCCCTTTTTATAAATCGATAATCGGTGATAATGTGGTAATAGAAAAAGGAGTAAAAATTGTACACTCTGTTATACGGGAAAATAATATCATACGTGAGGGCGTTCAGGCCTTTGGAAGCGTATTTTTCCCAAAACCATACGACAAACCCGATTCCAACGAAATTGGGCCGCGTTCAAAAATAATAGATTCTATCCTGTTGGGGGGCAATCTCGAGCCGGACAGCATCGTTGAAAGACAGATGAGATATTCTCCGGTTGCCGGCATGGCAAAGGGATCCATGTTAGGAAAGACAAAATTTGACGTTAACGAATAATTGTGAAATTTTACCGCGTTTTGCACGATATATAGACGGATAGAAATATTTAAAAGCGAGGGAAAATAATTTATGGCAAATAGAATCGCATACGTACAGGGAGGGGGATTTGGCGTGCGCACCGCTCCTCTCCTACATCAACCGGGATTGAGGAGCGATAAAATTCTTTCGGCCGACGAGCGGGACCTTCGCCCTTTCAATCATAACGCGTATTACGCGGTGGCCAAACCGGTTTGCCCATATTTTGGAGTATCTTTAAGCGAACCCTTGATAAAAAGGACTGTCGCCGCGGGCATCGCTGACCTCCGGATAACGCTTCACAACCTCCCCGAAACCGTGATTGATTATTATCAGGGACGATCCATAGGAGGAGTATCTGTAAAAAAATTTCTTTACGAGACCAAACCGCTCGATACCAGCGGGGGCATCGTTAGAGATGTTGTCGCTGATATAAAAGACGGATTTATAAAACCTCAAGACACTATTCTGATCATAGCCGGCGATATTCGCGCGGATATTGATATCGCAGAATTTCTTGGACAACACGATTCAAAGCAAGCGGATATCTCGATCGTACTGGCCAATGTGCCCCGCGATGAAATGTTCCGGTTCGGAGCCGCTTTAAGGGAAGGCGATTCCACGCCCACGCTTGGCGAAATAATAATGAAAATAAAGGGTGCCGAACAGCATTTTCCGGTTTATGGGAAATTAAATCTCAACCCGGAAGTCATGGCCAGGATTGTGAAATTTTATGAAAAAGCCCCCAAGCTCAATCCTCAAATGGTAACGAATCCCGGAGAACTGATAGTGCAAGATATCCTCGCCAAGTACGGAGTTGGGGCTCTAGCCCCCACCACCCTGCAAAATGCGTCAATATACGCCATTAGGGCTGAACTTATCTATCAGCTTGCTCCGTTAGTTTTTAATCTTAACCGGGAGGTTCATTCATCCTGCTGGAGGGATACGCTTAACATTAATGATTCCGGAAATTCCAAGTTCTCAGACTTCGGAGGCGATTGGTTCATGAGATTGACCGGAAGCAAGCCCATGCCTGATGTGAACGCTTATTCGCCGACCGGAGAGCTCCAGAAAAAAATAATAGAGGATCTGGCAGGGGCTCCCCCCCAAGTGTTCGGTTTCAAGATGAGCGGCAGGTGGAGCGATGACGGCACTCTTCCCTCAATTCTGGCCGGACATTTTGAAATACTTGAAGACCTGGCAACAAATGGAGAAAAATCAAGCTGGCCAATCGCATGGGAAAAAGTCCGCCGGGACATGCCTCACGGTATTATTTCCATGTCAAACATCGGCGCCATGCTTAAAGAGATAACCTTAATCCCGCCGGTATTCATTGAAGATCAGGTTATCATCAATTCGGGCGCGGTAATCGGGCCTTACGCGATCATCGGGCGCGGCTGGGAGGTGGCGGGGAATATTTCAAGATCGGTGCTCTTCCCGCAAAAGAGGATCGATCGTCAGATAGAGGGTGACCGCAAATGGAAAAGGTTCTTTGTTCCCGCCAAACTGAGGATTGAAAGATCCCTGATCGGCAGCGGATTTGAATCGGTAGCTATTGATCATCTGGGCATCCCTGTGGTACTTGAACACATAAAGGACGCAGTAATGGTATCAAACGGAAGCCAGAATGTCGTATCCCCAATAGATATTTAATCTAACGTTTTAGAATAAATATCTCCTTTTGCGGTTTCCTCCGCAACAAACAATCCGGTGAAATCCTTCTCCTTTTTTGACGATATATATACAGAGTAAGGAGAATAATATTATGGCAGGCCCGGAAGTCAAAAATATAGGCCGGCAGACATTTTTTCAGCGGAATTTTTCTCCCCTAGTTGGCAAGGCTAGCGGGAAGATCCTGCTGGGCAGTGGATTGAACCGCGGCCAACTTTTAACCAACCTCACAAGCTTGCCCAACTTAAGCCCCTTGCAGGAGTCCCAGATAATCCGCATTCTTGAAGGAGAAAGGGTTATAAAAAACAAATATAGCGGACAATTCTCATCGCTTTCGGAACTTAACGAAGCGCACCTGAGTTTGGCATTAACTCCATCTAAATTAGAACAGGTGCGGGACACGCTATATTCAGCCCTGGGAACCGATTTCACCGCCGCGTTCGCGCCATTTGTCGCCGCAATGAATAGCGCAGGATTACCACAACGAGGCCTGGACCTTATTGGAGATCGCATTTGGCGGATAAGAGAATCTCTTTACCGTGCAGAATCTGAAATAGCAAGAATGCAAATGCTCACCGCGCTACTTGCCCGCACGACCGAAAAAGTCGCAGTCTCCCCGATTAATCGCAATGATCTAACCCCTGAAATACGACATTCCCTTGAGCTTTTCTTAAATGAAACCGGCCCGCTGCTGGGCGCCATGAAACAGGATTCAAGCGCTCTGCTGCGGGAGCTGCAGCGAAAGGGTTATTTTGTAAGAAATCGCAACATATCCGGCCGGGAAATAAAATTATACGAAAACATAAATGCTTTCCTTCAGAATTTGGATTTGGGAAGCGAAAGCACTTCGCTTCCGGCGGATTCTCCGGAAAAACTGCTGAAATTACTCGAAGACTTCCATAAAATACCGGAAATAAGCAGGCGTAAAAATAAGCACTTAACCCGCGTGCTTGATTCAATGATCGAAGTCGCGCAAATAATTAAAGCCAATCCGAATAATTCGAGCGACCAATTAACTGCAAGTTACGGCAAATTAATCATAAATATAAACCAGCTCTTAAAACAGGGCGATTGTAAAAACTGGCCTTTAAGAATATGGGCCGCCGCGGCTATCGGCGTTTCACTTATCTACATAACCTACCGATTAGTCGGCACCCTTATCATGCAATCCGGATATGACTTGCCTTCCTTTCTTTCGGCATTATCGCTGATTCTGGCCGAGGCATTTTGCAATTACTCTTCGATCGTAAACAATACCGGGGTTTTACAGTCGTTAATAAAGACCAAAGGCGCGCATGGCCAATCATGGGTGGCAAAAAAGCGGACACAACTTTCCCGTGATCCATTTAAAAGGCCCCCTGCCGCCCTATTCCTTTCATCCTTCAACGAACCTGTTAAACCTCTGCTTGATTCGACCAAAGCGGCCATACGCGCGGTTTGGAATTACGGCAACGCGTCGCTTAAAATACTGGATGATTCGGCTTTTTCGCTGTATTTCTATTTTGGCATCAGCGCGTCCGTGAGATGGGTCCGCCGCATGTCGGCAGTCAAGGAGGCCTTGACCCAGATCGCAAATCAATCGGGCATAATTGATATAGTTGCCTGCCACAGCATTTCAACCGATCTGGCATCACGCTCCACTGAACTTGATGATCCGGAAACAAAAAGATTCGCGATCTTAAGAACAGCGCAGGATTCAATAAGAAGCCACAATGTTTATGAAAAGAAAGTTATGAGGTTGGCGGACAGAATCTACACCCATTATGAAAGGACCAATGGAACAATAACCGAGACCTATGTCCTTTCTGAAGCTCTCGATCTTAACATCCCTGAGAGCAAAGCGCTGGCAATCGCAAAAGAGATCACAGCAAAAATCATATCGTTAAAAAGAAAATCCGAGATCGCCAGGCTGGGCGGGAAAATACTTGATGAAGAACCGATCAGTAATGCTGAATATATCCAACTGGTTGATCTTATAGTTGCCGAGCATTTAATCCCTGCCAATCTGGCGCGAACCCTGATAGATTACATGCGGAATTATAGCCGTGATTTATATACCCTATCAAGAGCGATAACAGATGAAGTTGATCTATTAGGTGCTCCGGAAAAGCGCGTAATTTTCAATCAGGCGCACGCGTTAATGGAGAGAATTATGCGTTTTGACGAAAGGGAAAACAACTTCGAAACCCATCTCGGGAATAAATGCAGGCAGATAATTGAATGGACCACGTCCTTACACGGAAGCAAAGCCTCGAGATTAGGAGCTGTAATCGCGCAAACTATTTCTAATCTTCCAAGAACCACAACTTTAGTAGAAGATATTTTACGGGCTGATCCTTCTCTAACCTATGAGCAAGCTGACCGCCGGGCATGGGAAGCAAAAAAATCGGATATAGAGACAATAGTTGTAAGTCTAGCCGCCAGAGATGACGTAAATTCTAAGGACGCAAAACCTCTGGTTGAAAAAATTATAGATGAGCTTGCCATGAACCGTGAAGAAAGATTTTCCGCGACTTTTGAGATCTGTCAGTACTTGGCTAACAAACTTTTGGCCGGAAAAACCCCTGATCAAGCGGTTGATGACCTGGATAAAGAAAAACAATATCTTGGCGGAAGAAAGCCCGATAATGTAAAGTGGATGAAAGAAGGATTAGTGGTAATTGCCAAAGCGCTTTCCGACTTGGGTCTTCCTTCTTTAACCAGAGTTCCCACTCCCCCATCGCTTACAGGACTCGATCATAATTTGATTAGAGCGCGGGTTGAAGAATACTCAGAAATGATCCACCGCGATAAAGTGGTCAAAAGTTTTCCTAAAGAAAATTCAGGAAAAGCAGGGGCAATCAACAACGCCATTCACGGGTTGACCAGAGACGAGATGGTAGCCGAAATGTTGCGTCAGGCAATCCACAGGCATGTTGAAGAAAAATACGCTTCAGAACTCCATATCCCCGAAGCCCTGGAAACAGACCTGGATAGGAACGTTTCTGATCTGGTTCCGGACTTGCTGACAAATGAAGCGAATCCCCGCCATATGGCGCGCGCCCTTTTGTCTTTGATTATAAGCGGCCGGACCCCGGAACAAGCCGCGGATCAAGTGCTTATAAACCTGCAAATTCCAATAGATTCGCAATATAAAGCGAAAGAAACTATTTTACGCGTCGCTCGAGAAATGCAAGCGCGCGTTGCGCTTTATGAATATTTGATCCGCCTTTCGAGTCCCGGGGCGACTTGCGCTTCAGCATTACAGGGTGTTTCAAGATTGAATAGACTTAATCTTAAAGAAAGATCGCTTTTTAAATCGCTTGCCAAAGCTGTTAAAAAGGGCATTAACGATCATTCAATCATTCTGGAAGTTGACCCTGTTTCAGGCGTCTCTATCAGAGGCAGAGAAAATGAACCACCCACCTCTCCGGCACGAATTCTATGCGAGCAAGTAAACCATTTGATTATTGTTCCGGAAGGAAGATCCGTAAGACAGATCATCGACAGCGTGATCGCCATACGCCGCCTGCCTGAAAACATAAAGAGAAGCAAATCTCCCGAACCTCTTGTTCCGGAACTTAGAAACTATATCCCGCAGCTGGAAGCATTCTTTAGAAATCATGAAGCTAATATACGTTCACTTCAACAGCAAGGCCTTTCCCCGCATGAAATAGCTAATTGGTTGATTGATGCGGCGCGGAACGAAGTTGTTTATACAAATCAACATAAAGACCGAAACAATAAAGTGGTAAACTCGCCAATGGAACAGATGGTTCCGCAAATGAGCTCGCTCAAATACAAAGTGATTGGATGCTTTGACGCTGATTACAGGATAAATTCAGAAGCGCTCCACGAGATGGTGCCCTATTTTACGGACCACCCGACTTATTTCTTCTTAGGCAAGCGCCAATACGGCAGGAACTGGCCGAACAACAATTTGGCAAGAGTAATGCAGAACGCGCAGGACGGTTACTGGGGCTTTCAGAACATGGCCGCTTCTTTGGCAAATAACGCGGCTTCATGGGGAAGCTGTGTTTTTCATTCAACAGAATCATATGTTGAGTCCAGCAAGTGGATAGAACAGAAAAGAAATTACGGATGGCTTTGGGATTTGGGCATACGCAAAGTCAACAAAGACACTTACTTAGGACCGATAAAAGTCCCCGGTAATTTCAGATGGTATCAGCTTTGGGATCCAACTCAAAAAGATCCAAAAACAGGCGAAACGGTTGGCGGCTGGATAGACGCCCGCAAATACACCCCTTTGAGAGTAATAAATGCGCTTCAGCGTTTAGTCGAGATCGTAACCGGAATTGAGAAATTAAATCCTGGCTTTAAAAAGAAGTCGTTAAGAAAAACTGTAAGCACAGTCTTTCTCCCAATAAGGGCGGCTACTCTGCCCTTCCACATTCCTCATGTTTTGTTTGGGGCTCCGCTCAAAAACTGGCTGCATGAGCGCGGCGCCCGTGGCAAAAGATTAGGCTGGGAAAGATCAAGCGACCAGACAGTGGATATGCTCTCCAGCCAGGACTTCACAACCGAGTCAGAAGATATTGCGTCCTGCATGTACGAGCTTAGAAAAATGCCCTATCTTTCAGGCAATGGAATATTCGGAACCATTTCTCAAAAATTAAGCTTGCGAACCGGCAAAAAAATGAGCTCTTCCGGATACGGTAAAGCTCACCAGAGATCAGGATATGTGGAAGGGATTGGTGGATTGGGTTCGCACGCTGAAGATTTCAGAGCTTATTACGCCACTGATCTGACAAGATGGAGAAGGGGAAATCTTGATCTGCTGGCCGAGATATCAAACACGCCGATGACGCTCTGGGCAAAACTCCGTTATAAACTGCTGGCTCAAAACTGGCTGTTGGGACTCTTGCGTATGTCTTTTATTGCCATGCCGCCGCTGTTTGCTTTTACCGGCGTAGATCCGATTATTGTCGGTACAAGCTCAGTCAATCCGGGTGCAACTGACAGTTTGATGTTTTTGGGCATTATGGCTTTCGGAAATTTTTTCGCGAATATCGGCGCCTATTTTGCCAACATGAGCTCCCGCGGCCATGGCTTCCTGGATTCGTGGCGGGCAATGCTTATCGATTATTATTTCCTTATCACCAAAGCCAAGTCCGTGATCGACGGGCGATTTATCCGTGAGAGGGCGGCTTTTGTCACCTCTCCCAAAAAGACGGTGGTGCCGCTGAAAGCTAATCTGCGGCAGATGTCGTGGGAGCACGGGCTCGCAATCGTAAACCTTTTGGCCGCCGGCTACGCGACCTGGTTCGGGATTCAAACTTTACAACCCGGCATCGCGGCCAATATCCCAAAATTCTTTGTTCCGTTCTGGTCACTTTTTAATTTCGGTTTGATTGAAGGCGCAGTCAGCTACATGAACAAGGGAGTAAAACAGAACAAAAGATCGGAAAATTCAAAGATGTTCGATTCCGATAATAACTTGCCCAGCGAGGAAGGAAAGAACTGATGAAGGTGAATTTTTACCCGTTTTTTGACGATATATATGTAGAAAGGGATGAAAAAATATGAGTTCCATAAGCGGACCATCAGGACCAAAGCTGCCTGCATTAAGGCGGATAATAAATACCGGCAAGACAGTCATTAGAACTGCGGTTTTAGGCACGTCGCTGATCGCCCCTACCGCAATAGTCGGCTACTACGTTTGTAAAGGTCTATCAACAGACCGTCCCAATATCGAATATTCAATAAAAACAACCGACATGACTGAACCCTTAAATAAGTCCTGGAAATACTGGAAAACCAGCTTCACCCAGCCGCTGGCGGACGGAAGCCTATTTGTGACGGACCCGTCAGAGAACAATCGAATCGTTTCTGAAGGCATGGCTTATGGCCTATTGATGGCCGTGCAGAACAATGACCGTGAAATATTCGACCGGCTGGCAAGAGGTTTGACCAAAATGGAAGGCCGCGGGATGCCCGCCTGGCGGGCTTTCATTGAAAACGGAGAGCTGGTTGTAAGATCTGATTCGGAATGGAGCTCCGCCTCGGACGCCGACCAGGATATCGCTTTTGCTTTTATCCAGGCCTATTCTTTATGGGGAAAAAGCTCCTGCCAGCAGATCGCCCAGAGCTACCTTGACAGGTTCTGGGACGGCAATGTTCAGTATGACGGCAATTCCGCGATATTGAAGCCCTCCGAGGATTGGGGAGGATCAACTGCTTCTTCCGGCGTGATCTATAATGTTTCGTATCCATCACTGGTTATGCTCGAGGCCTTCGACAGTTTTGACGCCAACCCCAATCACAAATGGAAGAAATTGATGAGCGACACGCTTATTTTGAGAGAAAAAATTATTTCCGCCGGTGAATTGAGAACCGGGGTTGAAGAAACCATAGCCAAAAAACCGTATTCAGAGATTCCGGATTGGGTCGAAGTATCATGGACGCCGGAGGGAGGCATATCGTTATATATTTCTTCTGGAAGAAGCTATAAAACAGGTTATGATGCTATCAGAACTTTATGGAGGATCGCGCTTGACGCCGAACTTCTAAAAGATCCGAACGCCCGGAAACGAACCATAGAGCTTGCGCGCAAAATGATGGACGCGATTCCTGAGGATATCGCGATCTTTGATGAAAACGGAGCAGAACAAAAAGACACAGAAATAGCTCTGGCGGCCTATACCGCGCTGGCTTACGCGGCTTCGGACAAGAGATATCCGGAACTAAAGGAAAAGTTAAAGAAAATCCAGAGAGAAGACGGGAGTTTCTCATCCGGCAGAGACGACCAGGCACCCAAGCGCTATTACGTGCAAAGCACGGCCTGGATTTGCGGCCAGATACTCGACGGCGTTTTTGGCCGGTTTGTCAGAGACCGTTTCAAAGATAATCCGGGAAAAACAATCCAGGAGCTTAAAGAAAAGCACCGGCCGGGATATCTGCTCCACACCGAATATGTGCCCGAACTCGGAGGGCATGGATTGATGGTTGATCCTTCGGAGCGCGCCGAGCTCGACTTAATGAAAAAGATCATCTATTTGTACGATGAATCGCATGGAAGTTCGGACACACTGGCGGTAAGGATTAGTGCGGCGCGCGAGTTAAAAGGACAATTACATCTTGACGAAGCAATTAATCAATACATGCTCATATTAGGAAAGTCCCCATTGCGCGCGGCCCAGACCGAACTTGACGGTACATTATCCGAATCCGGCCTGCCGCCGGAACACGCCGTCTCCCTTTACAGGAAAATGTTAGAATCCAACGCTAATAACCCGTATGTAAAGCTTGGCTTAGCTATGTGGCTGGTTGAAACATATAATCCATTCCACCACGCTGAAGCCCTTCGTATAGCCGAGGATCTTACAAAAATTAAAGAAGGCGCGGCAGGCGCTTATTTTATCATCGCCAGAATCAAAATGCAGCAGGCAAACAATCTGGCCGCAATCGAGAAAATGGATGAAAGCCGGAGCAGGATGCTGGAGGCGCTCGCAGCTGTAACCAGCGGTCTTGGTTTTGAAAAAGATCCGGAACTAAACGCTGATCTGTACTTTTTAAAAGGTGAGATTGAACACAAATCTAATTTGCTTAATAATGCCATCGATTCCTTTAAGCATCTTCTTTCCCCAAAAATCAGTGACCCAAAATTTCGCATAAAAGCACTCATTGCGCTTTGCAGCTGCTACCGCGATACAAAAGAACCAAATAATCTTACCCTCGCTCTGTCTCTTATAGACGGCGAGCTCCAATTCCACAAACGAAAAAAATCTGATCCTGACTATATACGGCTTAAAACCGAAAGGTTAAGAATTTTAAGAGATCAACATCCTGATCCGAAATCGATCACGGCCGTGGTCATGACCGATTTTACCGACATCATCAATGAGTCCCCTTCCGGAAGACTGATAACCGCCTTTGAGCGGGTCTTATACTTTCTTGGGAAGGGCGAGACGCTCAAGGCGAAAAAAGACGCCCAGCAGCTTCTGGATCTGGGAAAAATGATAAAGAACCCGGCCGATCTTGAAAAAAGCATAATCCCTGACGCCGAAATCGCGGAACTGAAAGCGATTGAAAAATACATCCGCACCGAGCTTCTGCCAAAGCGGCAGGAGATCACGCCGGATATGCTGATCAAAAGAATCGAGAAACTCGCTTCGGGGCACCGCGCCGAACTGCTTGCTCTGGCTGAAAATAACCATTATGAAGATATCGCGGAAAAGATCGAACGGCTGGAAGAGCTAAACACGCTGCTTAGAGAATACAGGGATAAGATAGCCGCCGGCAAAAATCTGGATAAACAAGTCGGGATACTGGAAATGGCCGGCAAAATACTCGATGCCCTCGATAAAGATCAGGGCATTAAATCCAGAGAAAAAGCGGAAACGATCGCCAAAAAAGCCGTTGAAAAATGCAAAAAAATGCTTCACGAAAAAACCCTGACGCCAAAATGGTTTGAAGAATTTTTGGAATTTTACCGGGAAGCTGTATGGATTCTAAATTCAACCGGCAACCGGGCCGGAGCGGTTTCCCTCCTAAAAGAGCTTTTAAACGATAGCTATTTTGACACTACTTTAATCAATAATCCGAACGATCTATTGTTTAAAGCCTTAAGAGCTTTAAGGGACCCGGAAGTGCGGGGAGGCATTAATTCTATAATCGGCGGGCGGGCGGATATCAGGGCCAATTTATTTATGACTCTTGGCCAGTTGTTTGCAATCGATCAAAATCCCCGGGATGCCTTGCGGGCTTACCGGCAATCGCTCGGGTTCTCACCCGACGCGCCCAACCAGGAAACGGAGGAAAAAGAATACAACGACATACTAAAAAGCAAGCCCGAATCGGCAAAGACATTGGGTTACATGGCGAATATCGCAGACGAAAATAGAAGTCAAATGATACATCGCGTTCTAAGAGGTGAACAATAATGCCCGGCGAATTGACCTCAATTTGTAAGCCGCCGACTCGCATGTCGGATGAGCAGCTTTTGAATTCGGTGGCCCGTTATGCCGGCGATTATAAAAGCGACTGGAAGGCGGAAAGATATATTCCCGATTTTAAAACATTGAACTGCCTTCTCACAAGAGACCCCGGCTTGAAAAGCGACCCGGTTTACAAAAAAGCCATCAAAAGGACCTTAATAAGGTATCTGGAAAAGCTCGTGAAAGAAAAAAGGTTTGCGGAAGCGCTTGAAATCCTTGAGGCGTCCGGGAGGGGCGGAACCCCTCCAACCATCAGGACGGTCGCGGACCTGGCGCAAGCGGTTAATTTTTCCGACACAAGCGATATTTTTAACAGTGACCCTGATTATTCTTTGGGACAATTTTTGAGCCTGAAAGGCGACATCTATAAGGGCTTAAAAAGATACAAGGAGGCAATTGAGCTTTATAACGAAGCTCTTAAACTAAATAATCCGACGAAATACTGGGACTACCGGCCATCTGCAAGGATTTCGCATCTTGAAGCGCGGGCCGATGCCGGATATCCTCTTTCAGAAATTTTAAAAGAGGCTGGCGAAGTTGAAAAGATGATTGAAAATTATTCTTCCTCTAATATCCCAGTAAAAGATACCAATGAATTTTATCAAGGAATGCTTAATGCCCTGGCAAAGGCTTATGCCAAAGCCGGCATGGAAAGCAAAAATTTGGAACACTTAAAAATCGCGGAAAGTTTATACCGCATTCTCAATGGTGAAAGCATTCCTTTTCCCAGTGCTATAAGCGGCTTTAAAACATCTTTTTCTCCAAACGCCCAGGGCAAATTTGGCAATCTGCCAGCCGCGATCGCAAACATGATGATTGAGGCGAGCAAAATAACAGGCAACATAAAAGATTGGGAAGAAGCCCAGAAATACTGCATAGAGCACAATATTTACGATCGTCTGATTGAAATTTTGTGGGCCAAGATCAACCTTCGTGGAAAAGATTCTCCCGAATCCCTGCCCGATCGTCTTATGCTGGTTGTATTATATAAAGCATCTCTTAGCAATGCCTCAAGCTTTGCCGCTGAACCGTGGAAGGCAATAAAAGCCATGTCCGGATTGTCAACGATTCCAAATCTTAAATCAGATGATTTCTTAAAGAGCCGCTTAAACCTGGCAGTACTGCTTGATTCCATCGCTTCTATTGCGGAAAAGTCAGGACGAACCAGGACATATGATCCTGCATTATTCAGGGCCGCAGCCAATAAAGAATATGAGGCGTGCGAAAAACCCATTCTGGCCGGCATCGGAAGGCAACCGGTGAATCCGATCAATTATCTTAACCTCGCCATGATATATGAAAAGATGGGAGATGCAATAAAAGAAAGCAACCCTAAAAAGGCAGGCGAATATTATAACCGCGCCGGTTATATTTACCAGAGGATTTTAAACGGCGACATCGAATTCCCTGCTGATAATCTGGGAATAAAAACTTTCATAGATTCAAATGCCAATAAATTACAAAGATCCCTGCCGGCTGACTCGCCGCGCAGGCACACAGCGCTCTTAAGCTACGCCAATATCGCCCTGCGCAATAAACTCGCATTCTCAAGTGATCCAAACGAAATTGTGGCCTTGTACAAAAAGATAATTTCCATATACGACCTGGTTGGGCCAAATGTATCCGGTAACCAAGACCTGGTCCGTTCGATAACCTCCGGCAAAATGGAAGCCAACAGGATTTACGCGACGGCTCTAATCAGGTTATCACAGCCGGAAAAAGCGCTCGCCATACTTTTGCAGAATATAAATGATCTACTGTCCGGCAATAAACCCGATTATCCCGCGGCGCTCGGCAACATATCTATTTTGGCCTGGGCTTACGAAACGATCGCGAGAATGAGCAATGATAAAACATTTTACGAAAAAGCAGCCGCCCTGTACCAGGCGCTACTCTACGGCCAGGGTTCAGATAGGGATATCATTGTAAAAAACCGCGCTAATCTATTAAGCGACAATTCCATAAAGCTCTCGGGTATTTCGATGGGACAACTCTACCTGTCTTACGGAAGGGCGTTATTTAATATTGGAAGATTGGAAAACGCAGATGAACAATATAAACGGGCTCTTTCAATTTTTAATAAAGACGCCTCGCTTGAAGGCCAAGCCAGAGCCGCAGAAACAAGACTGGCGCAGTCTGAGCTTATTGCTAAATCTGCCGCCATCCTGATCGAAAAAGGATACTATAAAGAAGCGCTTGATCTTATTGGCAAAGAAGATCTTGCAGGTTATAAATTAAAAATTGAACAGCTCTTTAAAAATGGCTCTCCTGAAATTACATACAATGCCGCAACCACCCTCGCCTGGATCTACGGTCTCAAAGGCGAAATTGAAAACAAGATCTACGGTGAAGGCGCCGGAGGGGAATCATATCTTGCCGCTGTCAGTTTATATAAAGACCTGGAAGCAAAAATACCCGATGATCTTCTAGCCAGGATGAATACATCCCGAACAAGATTGATCTTAACTATCGCGGGATACCTGCAGGCGGCCGGAGCTAATGACGCGGACATTTTAGCCGAATCACTGGTTTATTATGATAAAGCATTATCCAGTACAACTGCTCCCGCAGATCGGGCCGGGATAAACCTCGGCCGGGCCGAGGTGCTGATCAAGCTAAACCATCTAAAAGAAGCATTTGACGCTCTCCAAAAAGCTTTTGCCGACCTGAACAGCTTAAAATTTAACAATCCGGATCAGGCACTCAGATTTATAAGGGCGTTAAGCTGGGGCTTAAGCGCCAAGGAAAATCAAAATGCCGGTGGTGTCTTTCCCGAAAAAGAATCAGTGTTGATGGCCAAACGTTTACTGCAATCCGGCGCAAGCAGCTGGCATATCCATTTTGAATACATCCGCATCCTTTTATCAGCCAAAATGTATGATGACGCCGTGAGCGAATATCACTACGCCCTTAACCTTATCGGCAGGCAAACAAATTTCAGCGTCATGGAATATGAGTCTTTGGTAAATATCCATGTTTCAATCGGAGATGTTTTTTGCTACAAGATGAGCCGCTGCCGGGAAGCCGGGCTCGCCTATAACAGAGCGCAAAAGCTTATTGAATTGAGGGGGGCAGACAACAAGTTTACTCTAGCCGCGCGTTTTCGTCTGCTCAACGGCTATGCGCAGATCGCGGCCAATGACAAAGATTATAATAAAGCTCTCGCTCAGTTAAAGCAGGTCATCAGCCATCCAATGTTTGTGCCTTTGCTCTCCGGCGATAACCAGGCAAAAGTTGATCCCGAATTTATAAAGATATTGATATCGTCGCTCCTCGCGGCCGGTAATATTTATAAATACCGGCTCAAGAACGCAGGTGAAGCAGTTAAGTATTATCGTCTCGCGCGCTTTGCGGCAGGCCTGATATCCGAAAACATCGACATGCACGAGCGCGTCAAGGACGCCCGCGCCATACCTATCACGCTGGAATTCAGGGCGGCTTACGCGAGAGACGTTTACCATGGTGAAAAGGAAGACACGGTAACTGAAGGTTTCGTCCCGACCTTTAACGCAAACATAAGCATTACGCCTGACCTGAAGCTTACTATGAATTACAACCTCGGCCTTCCGCGCGAACCGGGCGCCCAGCTTTCGATCGGGAGACAGCATAACATAATTACCGGGGTAAATTATAGTTATGAGAGCGGTTCCTACAACTTCAGGATCGCGCCGTCGTTTATTATGAGCACCGCCGGCTATACACTAAACAAATCCACAACCGGGGAAAACAAACGGTTCCATTCCGAATATCTGGGCATCACTTCGGGATTGGATTACAAGCATATGATCAATGATAAATTACTGCTAATGCCCGGTTTTGACGCCACAGCTTCTATAAGATTGATCGGGTCTGGAAGCCCGTTGAATGCAAACGATGCCGATTCTTATGGGATTGAGAGATTATCTCTTGGGTTAAATCCACACGTGCTCCTAAACCGCGGAAAGAATACTATATCTTTTGGAGGCGGATTGGAATATGTTCCTCTTGACATCACCGTAAACGGACTCTGGCCGCTCGATAAGGGAAAAGGATTTTGGAGATACTATGTTTCCGCCGGCCTGAACGCCGCTTTGCGCCTTGGAAAAGGAAAGCGGTGGAGCATGCCCCTTCAATTTAACGGGAAATTCGGAAATATGTTTTATGTCCAGGGCGCGGCGGGAATAGAATATGCCGGAGACGGGTGGGCGTTGAGGGGAATGTTCGATGTCGCACATTTTAGCGATAACATAAGATCAGAAAACACAACCTATACTCTTAACCTGCAGGCCTCATTTTAATTGACTCCTCACCTCCTGACCTCCTCTCCATAGAAATGGAGAGGAGGAACTATAGAATTAACTCCATGGTTCCCCTTCTCCATCTATGATGGAGAAGGGGTCAGGGGATGAGGAAACCTGTCAAGCCATCTAAAAACCTAACTATGCGGGGTATCGATTAGACATCTAAAAATCTAACCATAGGAACTCAGGAAACCAACGCTTTAATGCCAAAGATTCTTGAAATATCCTTCATAATATCTTTTTCGGCATAGGATAATTTTGCCGGTTGTTTTTTCTGAATTTCCCTGACCTCGCCGGATGATTTGGGGCTTTGACGATAGTTTGCTTTTTCAAAAATGCGTTTCATTTTACAATCGATGATTCGAGATAATTCGAAAGGGTCTACTATGATTCTAAGCGCTTTAAGCCGGGCCACTCTGGCGGGATCGCCTTTTTTTGAGGCAATAACCCGATCCAGCGGGGTTTTTGGCTCATCGTAACGACGTATTAGTCTGGAACCAACGCGTTCTTTTTTGAGGAGCTTTGCGGAAGGCATGAATAAGTTCATAAATAAGCGGAGCTCATTTTTGTAAAGATCATTCATCAAATCGACGGCTTCCCATGAATCATAGCGATTCCAACCCATGAGTTTTCTGACATGAGTCCAATTCTTCTGCTCAATATGAGCGTTATCATCCTTTTTGTAGGGGCGTCCGCGGGTAAACTGGATTTTCTGCTGCTCGCAGCGGATCCAAAGGGAGTAATTAATAAATTCAGATCCGTTGTCGGAGTCAATTCCCAGGATTTTAAAAGGAAAATCTATTTCCATTTCTTCCAGGGCCTGGTTGACGCCCTTTTCAGCTTTACCAAGGACAGCGCGAGTTTCCACCCAGCCGGTCAAGATGTCGGTTTGATTTACTGAATAGGCAAATGCGCCATCGGCGTTGTTTCCAGAATGGGAAACGGTGTCAACTTCCGTAAAGCCGGGAGTATCCACGTCCCAGTGATCGGTTTTGATGGGGATGTGATGTTTTAACAGCGTTCCCGGCTTGGTGCAGCCGTAGATGCGTTTTTTGATCCCAAGCTTCCGGGATCGAAGCCGTCTGTCCATCTGGCGGGAGCTGATCTTGAGCAGTTTCATCTTAAGCTCATTGGAAGGCTGAAAATGTTTTTCAATCCATGGCAGCCATAAAGGGATAATTGATTCAAGGCGCGTCGAACAAGGATAACCCGCCGCTTCCCAGACTTTAGAAAGAAGATTGATTACTTCCGGCCCATAAAGAACCGGGCGCCGTCTCAAGCTTTTTCTTTTTTGGCGTAAATACGCTTTATCTTCAAAGTTAGGTCCGTTAAGTTTTTGGATCGCATATTTACGGTCATATCCGCAGACCTTGCAGAACTCATCGAGGATCTTACCCTTGAGACGCTTTGAGACTTGATGATATCGTTCGCAAATGGATTTTAAATAAGCCATTTTAAATTTCAACTCCATGATCTATCCCTCCTTTTCTATTCATTTTAGAAGGGACAGATCGTTAGATACTAATAATACCTGACATCAAAAATATGATCTTTAATTTTTCTTGCCCAATCTTCATTGCGGGATGAATCATGCAATAAGGAGAGACTGCAGAGTAAATTCTTTTCAAGGCTTCGCCTCCTGCATTTAAGCGGCCGGCACGCCTCCCTTTTAGAATCCTCCATCCCGCCGTATTTTTTTCTATTCTCTTTCAGAGTCGGCATTAATTTTATGTTCATTTTTTCAAATTATTTCGGTTAGATTTTCACCTGCCTGCCGGCAGGCAGGAATGTCTCAACGATAAGCCCTATGGTTAGATTTTACATGGCGCAACACGGGAAATTGACTTTCCCCTCAAAAATTGCTACAATTACGACATAAATTGAAAGGGGTAAAAAATGTCAAAAAAATATGCTTATCTTTTGATTCTTCCGCTTCTTTTCCTCACTTTAACCTCCTGCGCTCCGCAAAAAGAAACCGGCCAGATAACAATCAATATGTGGATGATGCCCAATTCGCTGGAGCCGCTCCGCGATATTGAGGAAACCTTAAAGCCGTTTGAGGACGCCCATCCAAACATCAAAGTGAAGGTCACCTTGCTCGACTGGGGAGCCGCCTGGTCAAAGATCACAACCGCGGCCACATCCCACGATGTGCCTGATATTGTTCAGCTTGGCTCAACCTGGGTCGGATCGATTTCCGGCATGGGGGCGCTTTTGGATCTTAAAGACCGGGTCAAAGAACTTGGAGGAGCAAAAGCATTTGTTCCCGCCGCCTGGAGATCGTCCGGCATAGCTAAATCCGGGCAGGTCACAGCTGTCCCCTGGATCGTGGACGCCCGCGCGCTGTTTTACCGCACCGATGTCTTTAAAAAACTTGGCCTCACTGCCGGAGATCTTGAAACATGGGACAAATTTGAAGCAACCCTGAAAAAGATAAAAGAAGCCAAATTAACAATTGAAGGGCTGGAGATTTTTCCATTGGGCATGCCGGGGAAAAACGACTGGAATGTTGTTCATAATTTATCTCCCTGGATCTGGGGCGCGGGCGGAGATTATCTTGACGATACTTTAAAAGAAGCAGCCATCAATTCTCCGCAGGCGGTCGACGGCGTCTATTTTTATGTAAATCTCGCCAAGCAGGGACTTGTTCCGCCGGAATATCTTGAGCTTAATACCGCCCAGGTTTCTTCAAACTTCAACAATGGTTCTGTTGCCATGATGTTTGACGGCCCGTATGAGGTCAGGACATTGACCACTCCTCCCGCCCAGGGCGGAGCTTCAGAAGGAATAACCGCCCGCAACTTTTCCGTCGTCCCCTATCCTAAGGGATCAAAAGGAAGGTTCACTTTTGTCGGCGGGTCCAATCTGGCCATATTTAAATATGCCAAACACAAAGAAGAGGCCTTCGAGATTGTAAAATATTTAACGACCAACACCGAAGCCCAGCTCAATTACTGCAAAGCCTCAGGATTTTTGCCGGCAAAGCTTTCGGTATTCAATGAACCCTACTTCTCGGTAGATCCGGCCAGGAGAGTGTTCAGGGAAGCGATTAAATACGGCAAGACCTATCCATGCGTCAGCTACTGGGGAATTCTTGAGCCCATTTTAACCAGAAGATTCGGCATCCTCTGGGATTACGTCACCAGCTCCGGGAAGCAACTGGATAAAAACGAAATAGCCAGGCAGCTTGAGTTAGCTAAATCAGAAATGGAAACGATCATCAAGCAGGGACAATAACCTCACCCCCTATCCCCCTCTCCATCAAAGATGGAGAGGGGGAACATAGAGGTAAGTAACTATTAAAAATGGGAAACCTTTTAGAATTAAATAAGCAAGGGCTTAAAATAATGCCCTCTTCACGAAGTGGAGAGGGGGGACCCGAGCAAAGCGAGGGTGGGTGAGGTGTGCGGAATATTCGGCTACATCGGAAGTAAAGAAGCCCTGCCTTTCCTGATGGAGGGCTTAAAAAAACTTGAGTACCGCGGATATGATTCCGCCGGTGTGGCCTCAATTGACAACGGCCACCTGTTCGTTACCAAATGCGCCGGAAAAATTTCAGATCTTGAAAAGGAATTGTCCGAGAGGCCGATTGGCGGCAAAATAGGCATCGGGCACACCCGCTGGGCCACTCACGGACGGCCTTCAAACGAAAACAGCCATCCACATACAGACTGCAGTGAACAAATTGTCGTCGTGCATAACGGCATCATAGAAAATTATCTGGCTATCCGCAGAAAACTCTCCGATGAAGGCCACAAGTTCACCTCCACAACCGATACTGAAGTGATCGCCCACCTCATTGAAAAATACATTAAAGAAAGCGATGAATCATTATCTCTTGAGGAAGCGGTTCGGAAAGCTTTAAACGATATCGAAGGAAGCTATGCCCTCGCGGTACTTTATGAAAAACAACCCGGCAAAATCGTTGCCGCACGGCGAGGAAGCCCGCTTGTGATCGGGGTGCAGGAGGGGGAAACATTTATTTCCTCTGATATCCCCGCGCTTTTAAAATATACCAGCCATGTGATCTACCTCAACGATTTAGAGATCGCCACGATCACGGAAGACGGCGTAAAAATTGAAACATTAAAAGGCAAACCGGTCAACAATGAAATAACCTTGATCTCCTGGGACCCGGAATCGGCCGAAAAGGGCGGCTACGCGCACTTCATGCTCAAAGAAATTCACGAACAGCCCAAAGCCATACGCGACACCATCGCTGACCGGATTAAAGTAGATGAATCATACATCCACTTTGATGAACTTAATTTTACCGAAGAAGAAGCCAAACAGATAAACCGCGTGGTGTTTACCGCCTGCGGCACCAGCTGGCACTCCGGATTGATCGGCGAGTACCTCATAGAACAGTTTGTTAGGATCCCGGCGGAAGTGGAATACGCGGCGGAATTCAGATACCGCCATCCCATTGTTGATGAGAATACGCTGGTGATAGCCATAACCCAATCGGGTGAAACAGCCGACACGCTTGGCGCGGTGTGGGAAGCAAAAGCGCAGGGAGCCAAAGTGATTTCCATCTGCAATGTCGTCGGCTCGAGTATCGCCCGCGAGTCCCACGGCGTTATCTACACTTATGCCGGGCCGGAGATCGGCGTGGCATCAACCAAAGCTTTTACCACTCAATTAACGGTGATCTATCTGTTTGCCCTATATCTTGCCAAAAAGCGCGGAAGCATAAGCAAGCCGGAAGCGCAAAAAATGATCTCTGATCTTATCGCCATTCCCGATAAAATAGAACGCCTACTTCTACAAGAGAAAGAAATTGAAGGAATAGCTCAAAGATTCTATAAAAGCAGCAACGCTTTATTCCTGGGGCGCGGCAAAGGTTTCCCGATCGCGCTTGAAGGCGCGTTAAAGCTTAAAGAAATTTCCTATATTCACGCGGAAGGCTATCCGGCAGCGGAGATGAAACATGGACCGATCGCCTTGATCGATAAAAACATGCCGGTTGTAATATTGGCGCTGGCAGGAAGAAGATATGAAAAAATTTTGGGGAATATCGAAGAGGTCAAAGCGCGCGGCGGGATTGTGATCACCGTGGCCGCCGAAGGCGACAATCAAATCTCTGAAAAAGCGGACGAAATCATCTACATCCCGCATACCACCGAAGCGCTCTCTCCCATTTTAGCGGTCATTCCGCTTCAGCTTCTGGCTTATTACATCGCGGTTAAGCGCGGCTGTCACATTGACCAGCCGAGGAATCTGGCAAAGTCGGTTACAGTTGAATAAAAATCTGATATAATTCCCTCATGCAATTTGGAGTCACTTTTTATCCTGACCAGCACCCGAAAGAAATTTGGGACAGGGAATTTGCTGAAATAAAAAAGACCGGCTTTGAGCTTACGCGCTTTGCCGAGATGGCCTGGGACTGGATCGAGCCCAGAGAAGGCGACTGGCAGTTTGAGGGGTTAGACCATGCTCTGGCCTTATGTGAAAAATATCAACTGAAAGTTGTTTTGGGCGTTCCTGTTTCACAAGCTCCGCAATGGTTGATAAAAAAATATCCCGAAATTCTTCACGTCGCGCATGACGGCCAGATCCATCCGGAATACGGCCCAAGGCCAAATGCCTGCCGCGATAATCCCGATTTTAAAAGATATGCCGAGACATTAACTCGGGTTTTAGCGGAAAGATACAGCAAGCATCCCGCCCTATTTATGTGGCAGATCGATAATGAACCCTGCTATCCTCCGCTTGATTTAACTCACAATAAAGATTACTGCCACTGCGAAAACACAAAAAAAGCGTTTGCGGAATGGGCAAAAAATAAATACCGGTCTATTGAAAAATTAAATGAAGCATGGGGAACAAAGTTCTGGACGGGGACATTCTCATCTTTTGAGGAAATTACAACGCCGAAAACCGGCATGTGGGACGCCGGCAATCCCCATATTTATCTTGACTGGTTCAGGTTCAAATCAGAGAATCTCTCAAACTGGCTCAAAGATTTAAAAAAGATCATAAAAGAGCATGACAAAAAGCATAAGATAGGCACAAACAGCTTCACCTCATTACCCAATCGCATCGGCGATCATACGATACTTGCCCAGGGAATGGACTGGTTTGGCTGGGATATTTATCCTAAAGGAACGCAGAACACGCCTGAATCTTTATCTCAAATCGCCGATTACTGGAGAAGCGTTTGCGAAGCCGCGGGCGCGGAGTTTGTGGTCTCCGAGCTTCAGGGCGGGCCTAATGTTAGATGGGGATACGGCGGATACGTTAAAGGCGAAGAGATAAAAGAATGGGTCCGCGTCCTTGCAGAGCATGGCGCCAAAGTTATTCTTTTCCATAACTGGCGGCCGCCGCTTTTTGGAAACGAGACCGGAGGATTCGGAATATTAAAGCCGGATGGGACGCCTACGGAAAGGTTGGAAGCGATCAGGGAAATAATTAGTGAAATAAACACCTCACCCCTTTCTTCGCCTTCGGCGAATTCATTCCCCTCTCCATCTAAGATGGAGAGGGGTGTCCCGAGCGAACAAAGTGAGTCGAGGGACGGGGTGAGGAGGATCGCTATCTACTACTCTAAATCCTCCGAGATCCAAACCTACCAGGAGGAAGGACACTCAAGATCCTGCCCGCCCCTTTGGTTCTCCGGCAGAGGCGATCTTGGATTATTTTTCCAGGCAAATTCCATAGCCGGCGCTTACCGTCTGTTATGGGAAGAACAAGTTCCAGCTTCCTTCATATTCGATGGACAAATAGAAGCCGGATCTCTTCCCTATAAGGTAATCCTGCTCGCCAATCCCTACCTTTTATCTAAAAAGCAGGCGGATAAATTGATCGATTTTGTAAGAGACGGCGGAGGGGTTATTGCCGAATCCCGTTTTGGCCTAAAAGATGGAAATGCCCATCTTTATGAAAAGCCATTGATTGAAAACCTTCTTGGAGCCGTACACCTTTATACTGAAATAATAGACGATAAAATCAAACTTAACAGAATGAAAGCTTTTGCTTATGGTTTCAGGGATGTTTTAGAAGTTCATGACGCTAAAGTAATTCTTAAATATGAGGATGGAATTCCGGCCCTGATCGAAAAAAAGATGGGAGAAGGAAAAATAATTTATGCCACTTTCAGCCTTTTTTCAAGCCTACTAAAGCCGGAAAATGAAAAACTACAAGAAAGGATTAAGGATGAGATACGGATATTTTGATCATGAAAGCAATGAATATGTAGTAACCCGCCCCGATACCCCCACCCCGTGGATAAATTACATCGGTGCGGGAAGGTATGGAGGATTCGCCTCCAACACCGGCGGGGGATATTCTTTTGACCATGACCCCAAGAACAAAAGGATTCTAAGATACCGCTACAATTCCATTCCTCCGGACCAGCCGGGCCGCTATGTTTACATCAGAGATGAAAAAACAAAAAAATACTGGTCCGCGACGTGGTCTCCTACTTATACTAAACTTGATTCTTACGAATGCAGGCATGGGATGGGCTATACGACGATCACGGCCGAATACGAGAAAATAAAAAGTTCAATCACTTATTTCGTTCCCGACAATAACCAATCGCTTGAGCTCTGGGTTTTAAAAATAAAAAACACAGGCAACAAGGAAAGAAAATTAAAACTTTTCAGCTACGCGGAATTTTCTTTTTACGATGCCGTAAAAGATCAGACCAACGTTGACTGGTGCCAGCAGATAAACCAGGCAACATTTGAGCATCAGACCATTTTCTGGACCTCATTCATGAAAACCATGGGCTACACCTATTTTACGACTAATGCGAAGATCCACAGTTTTGATACTGACCGGGAGAAATATATCGGCCCTTATCGCTCCTTAGCCAATCCTATTGTAGTGGAAAAGGGGGAATGCTCAAACTACAAAGCACAAAGGGGAAACGGAGTCGGCGGACTCTGCATAGAAATTGCTCTTGCTCCAAATGAAGAAAAAGAAATAATTTTTATCCTTGGCACAGTTGAAAAAAAGGAGGACGCACTGCCCCTTATAAAAAAATACAGCCATCACTTTAATGCCTCAGAAGCTTTTGTCTCGCTTAAAAATTATATGCATAATTATATCGGAAAATTACAGGTAAAAACCCCCGACAAGGATCTGAATGTCATGGTAAATACCTGGAACCAGTATCAGTGCAAATGCACATTCAACTGGTCTCGTTTTGTTTCCCTATATCAGCTGGGCGTGAATCGCGGAATGGGCTTCCGCGACACGGATCAGGATACTTTAGGGGTCATGCATACTATTCCCAATGAAGCCAAGCATACGATATTAAAGCTCATGAGGATTCAATACAAAGAAGGTTATGCCGCCCATCAATTCTACCCGCTTACCGGAGAAATAGACGTCGGCGACGCGGCGGAGGGGGGGAGGAAAGCCGCCAAATGGTACTCCGATGACCATCTCTGGATCATACTGGCAACCTGCGCATATATTAAAGAAACCGGAGATTTTGATTTTCTCAATGAAAAAGTACATTTTGTAAATGATGGTAATAGCATGGTCTTTGAACATTTAACAAATGCCTTAGAATATTCTGTAACTCATACCGGCAAGCATGGGCTCTGCCTTTTGGGCTGGGCGGATTGGGATGACACTTTAAACCTTGATACCGGCAAGGGACAGGCGGAATCGGTCTGGTCAACCATGCTTTTGGGCGTTGCGCTTTTAGAGATGGTTTCTTTATGCAAAGCCATAAAGAATAAGGGCTTGATAAAAAAATATTCGGAACTCCATAAGCATTTTTCAAAAATTATTAATACTTCAGCAGGCTGGGACGGCCAATGGTATCTCAGGGCATATACTGATGAAGGTAAAAAAGTTGGCAGTCATATCAATGAAAAAGCCAAAATATATCTCTTGACCCAGAGCTGGGCGGTAATGGCTGGTTTTGCAACTGAAAAAAGAGCAAAGACAGCTCTTGAATCCGCGCATAAATATTTAAATACAAAGTATGGCCTGGTTTTGATCTGGCCGGCTTACGATCATTTCGACTGGCGGATCGGAGGCACCACCACTTATCCCCCCGGTGCCAAGGAGAACGGAGGCATCTTTTTGCAGACAAACCCATGGCAGATGATCGCCCAGACCATGATTGGGGATGGCGATCGCGCTTATCAATATTATCGGCAGATCCTCCCCTCTTCTAAAAATGATATCGCTGATCTTTATGAGGTAGAACCCTATGTTTACTGTCAGAATATTTTAGGAAAAGAGCATCCCCAATTCGGATTGGGAAGAAATTCCTGGCTGACAGGCACCGCCGCCTGGACAATGGTCGCGGTAAGCCAATATATTCTAGGTATTAAGCCGGATTATAACGGCTTGATAATTGATCCCTGCATTCCATCAAAATGGAAGGGCTTTGAGATAAAAAGAGTGTTCCGCGGCTCAACTTATTATATAACGATGAGAAATCCCAAAGGCGCAACAAAGGGAATAAAATCCCTGGTTATTGACAGCAAAAAGATTGCCGGAAATTTAATCCCCGCGTTTAGCGACGGAAAAGATCATCACGTTGAGGCGGTGATGGGCTAGAGGATATTTTCCAGCCCGTAAACCAATCCTTTTAATCGTTTGATCTTGCGGATAGCAAGGATAACGCCGGGCATGAATGACTCGCGGCTTATTGAATCATGGCGAATGGTTAGGGTTTGACCCAGCCCGCCGAAGATCACTTCCTGATGAGCGACAAGACCCGGAAGGCGAACCGAATGAATCGGAATCTCCGCTCCCTCGCCCATTGATTCTTTCATCATCTCCGCGGTTTTAATGGCGGTTCCCGACGGACGGTCAACTTTTTGCGGATGATGCATCTCGATTATTTCCGCGTGCGGCATGTGTTTAGCCGCTTCCCTCGCGAATTGCATCATAAGCACGGCGCCGACCGCGAAATTGGGAGCAACCAGACAGTTTACTTTATTTTTTTCGCAAAGCTTCTCAATCTCTAATAGATCATCTTTTGTGATCCCGGTCGTGCCGACCACGGCATGCGCGCCGGATGTTAAAATAGTCCTAATATTTACCATCGCCGCTTCAGGGTGGGTAAAATCAACCACGACTTCCGCGCTATTTTTTTTAATCGCTTCGGAAAGGTTGTCTCCAATATCAGTTTTAGCAACCAGTTGGAGATCTGTTTCTCGCTCGATTGCTTTAACCGTTTCCGCCCCCATTTTTCCTTTCGCGCCGTTCACAATCACTTTTATTTTAGCCATGACTTACTCCTTCCTCATCCACCACTCGTTTCACTCGTGGTCCCCCTTCTCCATTTCATGGAGAAGGCTGTATTTCCCGTTTAGCATTTCCCTTTCTACCCTCTCCATCTTTGATGGAGAGGGGGAACCTCCGATGAAATCGGAGGTGGGTGAGGTTATCCTGTATGCCCAAACCCTCCTGGTCCCCTTACGGTTTCCGGCAGTTCTTCGACTTCTTCAAAATCGATCCTAACTATTTCATTGATTATCATCTGCGCGATTCTGTCGCCTCTTTTAATATTCAAATCCTGCTTGCTGTGATTCATCAAGATAACTCCTACCTCGCCGCGATAATCAGCATCGATCGTCCCCGGCGTATTAAGCACCGAAACACCCTGTTTTAATGCCAATCCTGAACGCGGCCTTACTTGGGCCTCGTATCCGGGCGGCAGGGCGATCGAAATCCCGGTCGGTACAAGCTTCCATTCCCCCGCCAGGATCACAACCTCCGGATTGACTGCAGCGTAAAGATCCATTCCCGCCGCATAATCCGACATATATTTTGGCAGAGGCAGACCTTCTCCATTTGGTAATCGCTTTATCTGAACTTTTACCATAAAGTTTCCTGTTCCGCCAAACGCGCGGCGGCGGCTTTTATAAAATCCCGGAATATCGGATGGGGCCGGTTGGGACGGGATTTAAATTCCGGATGATACTGTGTCGCCAAAAACCAGGGATGATCCCTATATTCTATAACTTCAACCAAATCCGCCTTTTCATAAATGCCGGAGCAGATAAGCCCCGCCTCTTCAAATTTTTCCCTGAACTGGTTATTGAATTCATAACGGTGGCGGTGGCGCTCGTTTACCAATTCTTCGTTATAGGCCTTAAATAAAAGCGTATCCTTCTTTACTTTGCAGGGATAGGCGCCTAATCTCATTGTTCCGCCCTTTTCGGTTATATCTTTTTGCTCGGGCAAAAGATCAATCACCGGGAATTTGGTTTGAGGATCAAATTCAGATGAATGCGCTCCTTCAAGTTTTAAAACATTCCTTGCAAACTCGATCACCGCACACTGCATCCCAAGGCATAAGCCCAGGAAAGGAATCTTATTCTCCCTCGCGTATTTAATCGCTTTTATCTTGCCCTCGATGCCGCGAATGCCAAATCCGCCGGGCACCAGTATCCCCTGCGCGCCTCTTAAAACCGCATCAATATCCTCCGCCAGCTCCAAACTTTCAGCATTTACCCATAAAATTTCAATCGCTGAATTGTTGGCGATGCCGCCGTGTTTTAATGATTCCACGATACTTATATAAGAATCCCGCAATTCCGTGTATTTCCCGACAATAGCAATCTTTAAAGTGCGCTCAACCTTTTTCATCGCTTCAACGATAGATTTCCATTCATCAAGATCGGCATTTTCGGATAAAAGATCAAGGTACTTGACCACGATCTCATCCAGCCTCTCCCGCTCAAGCGCCAGCGGAACCTCATAGAGCAGTTCCATGTCAGAAAGTGATATGACCGCGTCTTTTGCCACGTCGCAGAAAAGGGATATTTTTTCTCTAAGCTCAAATGTCAGCGGCTCCCGGCTGCGGCAGATAATAATGTCCGGATGGATGCCGATGGCGCGAAGTTCTTTTACCGAATGCTGGGTGGGTTTGGTTTTGAATTCTTTTGTTGTTTCCAAAAATGGAACCAGCGTAACATGGATGTTTAAGCAGTTATCGCGCCCGACATCTTTCCTGAACTGGCGGATGGCCTCCAAAAACGGAAGGCCTTCGATATCGCCGATTGTTCCGCCGATCTCGCAGATCACCACGTCAAAATGATCTTCACGGGTAACTCTTTTAATTCGCTCTTTGATCTCATTTGTTATGTGCGGAACAACTTGAACCGTCCCGCCCAGATAATCCCCGCGCCTTTCTTTGTTTAAAACCGACCAGTAAACCATGCCGGTGGTCACATTATTCGCTTTGCCTAAATTGACGTCGATAAATCTTTCGTAATGGCCAAGATCTAGATCGGTCTCCGCCCCGTCTTCGGTAACAAAAACCTCGCCGTGCTGGTAAGGATTCATCGTGCCGGGATCCACGTTGATATAGGGATCAAGCTTTTGGATGGTGACGGATATCCCGCGTGATTTAAGCAGATGGCCCAAAGACGCGGCGGTTATCCCTTTTCCAAGCGATGAAACCACCCCGCCGGTTATAAATATATATTTTGGTCTTTTTGCTTCTTCCATAATGTTTTCCTTAGCCCTCACCCACGTCGATCTAAATCGATGCTAGTTTCTATTCGCCCTCTCCCAGGGGGAGAGGGGGTGGTTGGTTATCGCATTGCATCCAGTCCCTCTCCCTTTGGGAGAGGGAGACCACCATAAAGCCATCATATTTAGATACACCTGGGTGAGGGCTTTATCTTTACCCACTAGCAGTATTATCCTCTATTTTATGTTGTAATTTCAACCGATGCTCGAACTCATCGTGAATTTCACCCACAATTTCCTCAACCAGATCCTCAAGCGACACGATGCCTGATGTAACCCCGTATTCATTGACCACAACCGCGATATGAGTCCTCGCCTCCTGCATCTGGCGCAGAAGATCGTCCAGCCTTTTCTCCTCGGGAACAAAAATAGCTTTATGCAAATAATGGGCTAAATCATTCTCCCTTTCACGGTTTAACAGGTCTTTGGCGTAGATCATGCCGATAATATTGTCAATGTTTCCCTGGTACACGGGGATGCGGGAATGGCCGGTCTCTATTATTATTTTAACGACATCTTCAATTGAAGCTGAATTTTCCGCCGCTTTAATATCGGGGCGAGGCGTCATCACTTCTTTTACTGTTGTCTCCCCAAACTCAAAAATGGAGGAGATCATCTCTTTCTCTTCGCGCTCAATCACGCCTTCTTTTACCGAGGCGGCGATTAAAAATTTAATTTCTTCTTCGGTTACAAAAGGCCCGCTTTCCGGCACGCGGCCGCCAAAAAGATATATTAAAGGCCGGGAAATAACTGCTAAAATCCAGGCCACCGGGGTCAAAATCCAGGCGATAATATAAATCGGCCAGGCAGTAAAAAGAGCCATCCCCTCCGCATGCCTTATGGCAATTGTCTTTGGGGTGATTTCTCCAAAAACAAGCAGGAAAAATGTCATCAGCCCGATTGCGATACCGGCCGCCACCCCGACCCCGCCCCAACCAAGTATTTCTGTAAAGCGGAGGACAATAGTGGTCGCCAAAACCGACGCCCCGATATTTACGATGTTGTTGCCGATAAGAATCGTGGAGAGCAGTTTAGCGGGCTCCTCTTTAAGTTTTTTGACCAAACCGGATCCGGGAAGGCGTTTCTCAACCATGTGAGAAACTTTTATTCTGGAGAGTGAAGTAAAAGCGGTTTCAGTTGCTGAGAAAAAAGCCGAAAGTAAAATGCAGACCACTAAAATTATTAGTTCAAGCCCCATTCCGTCATCTCCTTATGAGTATAACCCAAAACATGCAATGTCCCGTGGACCGCCAAACGAACCAGTTCATCCTTAATTGAAACATTGTACAACTTCGCCTGCCTTTTTGCCTGCGGCAGGGAAATGTATATATCGCCCAGTATTCCCTCCTCATTTATTTCAAACGAAAGTACGTCCGTTGTTTTATCTTTTCCGCGGTACTTTTTATTTAAACTTTTCATCTTTCGGTCATCTATCAATGCAATGCTCAAAAAACCTGTCATCTTTTGCTTTTTAAGAATATCAATAACGCTTTTTTTAATCGCACTGGCATCTTTGCCCGCCCCGTTGATCCTAATCTTCATCATATTCCGAAATATTTTTAAGCTCTCTAATATCCGCCCCCAAACTTATAAGTTTCTTATTTAGCCCGTCATATCCCCGTTCTATAAAGCGATCGATATCTTCGATCAGTGTCTCGCCTTCCGCCGCCAGCCCGGCGATCATCAAGGCCGCTCCGGCGCGCAGGTCGCGGCTTTTAACCGGAGCACCTTCCAGTTTTTGGACACCATTCACGATAGCGCTCTGGCCTTCAAGCCGGATATCCGCCCCCATTCTTTTTAACTCATGCACATGCATAAAACGATTTTCAAAAACTGTTTCGGTAATAACCGATGTGCCGGAGGCGAGAGTTATGAGCGCCAGCATTTGCGCCTGCATATCAGTAGGGTATCCCGGAAAAGGCTGGGTCCTGATATCAACCGCTTTTAATCCGTCCGGAACGCGTATCCTTACACTGCCCGCTCCGCAATCGACTGAAATTCCCGCCTGCTTGAGTTTGATAATTACAGAATCGATATGCTCTACGTTAACGTTTTTTACCAAAACCTCGCCATGGGAGATCGCGGCCGCAATCATCAACGTTCCTGCTTCAATGCGATCGGGAATAACGCTATGTTCAACAGCGCCTAATTTTGCAACCCCTTCAATTTTTATGACTTCACAGCCTGCACCCTCGATTTTCGCGCCGGCCTTGTTCAAAAAGTCAGCTAGATCTATAATTTCCGGCTCTCGCGCCGCGTTTTCGATCACCGTCTGCCCTTCCGCCAGGCAAGCGGCCATCATTATAGTTTCTGTCGCCCCAACTGATGGAAAATCCAGAAGAATCCGGTCTCCCCTCAATTTATCTGCTTTAACAATCACAAAACCGTGTTCCAGCTCAACCTTTGCGCCCAAAGATTCAAGGCCTTTTAAGTGAATATCAACCGGACGCGAGCCAATGGCGCAGCCGCCGGGCAGCGGCACTTTTGCAAAACCGGTTCGCGCTAACAGCGGGCCGATGACAAAAAAAGAGGCGCGCATTTTGGTCACCAGCTCATATGGAGCAACATGCTTTACATAATCGTTGACCCATGTCCTGACTATATTTGGCTGTGAATATTCCGCCCGGATGCCAAGCGCCCGGAGGACGCGGATCATGGTTTGAATGTCTAAAAGATTGGGAATGGAGCTAATCGTGGACATGCCGTGGGTCAGGATGGTAGCCGCCATAATGGGCAGAGCGGCATTCTTGCTGCCTGAGACAGCAACTTCTCCCTCTAACCTTTTGCCTCCCACAACAAGTATTCTTCTCATTTTAGATCAAATACTCCTGAACTCAGCCGGTCTTCTGTCGGTAAATCCAAAATAATGCAATATTGCCTGCACGATCCTTTCGGATGCGGCGCCATCGCCGTATGGATTTATTGCTTTAGTCATCTTATTATACTCGTTTTTATCCAAAATAAGTTTTTCCGCTTCAGAAAAGACATCTTCTTCTTTGACTCCTACCAGTTTAACGGTTCCGGCTTCGATCGCTTCCGGCCTTTCGGTTTTTTCTCTTAGGACAAGCACCGGTTTGCCGAGAGATGGAGCTTCTTCCTGGATCCCTCCGGAATCAGTCAATATTATATAAGAGGCCTTCATTAAATGCACGAATGGTTCGTAATCCAGCGGTTCTATGATTTCAATATTTTCAATGTCCTTTAATACTTCCTTTACTGTGACTTGAACCATTGGATTTTTATGGGCTGGCAGGACAATCTGAACCTCTTCATCATATTTTTTTGCAATGCGGGCGATCGCGCTCAATATTTCCTTCATTGGCGCGCCAAATGATTCTCTCCGGTGCGCGGTTACCAAAATCAGCTTTTTTTTTGGATCAATCTTTATGCCGGCTTTTGAAAGATCATATTTTCTGCTTGATACCATAAGCAAAGCATCGATGACCGTATTTCCTGTTAAATAAATTGAGTCCTTATTGATGCCTTCCATCTCGAGTTTCGTAAAAGCATTTTTTGTTGGCGCGAAATGCTGGTCAGCCAAAACTGAGATCAACCGCCGGTTGATTTCTTCCGGATATGGTCTCCACTTATCGCCTGTACGAAGACCGGCTTCTACATGCGCGATTGGAATCTTATGATAAAAAGCCGAAAGCGCGGCGGCAAAGGCGGTTGATGTGTCTCCCTGCACCAGAAGCATGTCCGGTTTTTCCCTTAAAATAATATTTTCCAATCCTTGCAGTGTTTTAACCGCTATTCTGGATAATGTTTGGGCTTCTTCCATTATTTGAAGATCGTAATCCGGGCGAATGGCAAAAATATGCATCACAGAGCGCAGCATCTCCTGGTGCTGGCCGGTTGAAACGATAACACCTTGAAGGATATCCGGATGCTTTTCAACTTCAAGGATTACCGGAGCCATCTTGATCGCCTCCGGCCTTGTCCCGAACACGAACATTAATCTTTTCCTGTTTATCATCTCTGCAATGCCATGAGCAGGGCACCGATGCTCAGAAGGAAGCAAGCGACATAAATGGCAAGCACTGCTTCTCTCTGGGTGAATCCCGCTCTTAAAAGCATGTGGTGGATATGCTTATTGTCGGCGGAAAAAAGCGAGCGCCCCTCCTTAAACCTTCTGCCGATAGCGAACATGGTATCAAAAATCGGCACGCCCAGGATCATGATCGGGATCAAAAGCGCGACCACCAGAGTGGTTTTAAAAACACCGATGATCGAGGCCGCGGCAAGCATTAAACCCAAAAAATAACTCCCTGAATCGCCCAGGAAAATTTTTGCCGGGAAAAAGTTATAGCGCAAAAAGCCCAGCGCTGAGCCGCAGAGAGCCAGCATAATGATGGCGGAACTGATCTGATGGGTACGCAGGGCCACAAAAAACAAAGTGCCGGCCGAGATAGCGGTTACTCCCGCCGCCAAACCATCCAAACCATCAATCAGGTTTATGGCATTGGTCATGCCCACCAACCACAACATGGTCAAGGGTACGCCCAGCCAGCCGATCGCAAAAAGGCCGTTTAAAGGATTTGAGACAAACCCGATAGAAACTCCAAAGTAGATGATGACGGCAGAAGTTAATATTTGCCAGATGAACTTAGGCAATGGTTTAAGTCCGCGAAAGTCATCAATTATCCCTAAAATCAAAATGAGGGTGCCTCCTGTCAGTATTCCCAACAGATGCAATACCTCAAGTCCGCGTCCCATGATCCTGGCCAATAATATAGCTGAAAGCATGGCCAAAACAAAGCCCGCATAAATAGCCAGACCTCCCAATCTGGGAATCGCCTGTTTGTGGATTTTTCGCTCATCGGGATTGTCAACCGCTCCAATTGTCAATGCCAGCTTTAAAACCAAAGGAGTGGCAAGCATTGTAACAATCAAAGATATAAAAAAAGTGGAAATGTATATGAGCATCTCGGGATTATATTTTATCATAATTATTGTGGCCATTCAACATGCGGGATGATACACACACACACCGATTTCTTGTTTGGGCATCCGGTAATTCGGTTATCTGGGACAGGATATCAGGAGATCTGGACATCTGGGGATCAGGGACTTTTTAAGGTTTGGCAATTCCTTTATCAAGTCCCGGATTTCCTGATACCCGGATAACCGGATCTCCCGTCCCTGATCCCCGGATAACCTGATAACCTAAACCCTGCAAGTTTCATTATCTAAATTTATAATTTCAGGCCCAATAATTTCTTCTCCCCGATCAATTGCCTGGGTAACCGCATTATCGCATAATTTAATTGCCGTCCTTGGATTGCCTTTAGAAATCTGGTACACTTTTTCCAAAGCCGCCGCCGTTAAAGGATGAGTTCCCATTCCTCCGACGCTGTTAACTCGCATTTTGATTAATTCTTTAAGTTCTTCAAACTCTAAATGGTCTAAAGTTATTTTTAAAATTAGCCTGTCATAAAGCGGCTTAATTTCATTTTTTAACTTATCAATTGTTTCCAGCAATCCTACCATAACCAAATTTACGCCGTCTATATCGCCCAGGGTCCGGAGCGGCCTCTCGATCTCAGTTGTAAATTCATGCGCCTCATCCAGCAGAAGAATCAGGTATTTTTTTGCTTTTTTCCGGAGCTGGGTCAATTCGTAAAAATTACTTTCTTTTTTTGCCTGATCATGACTGTATCCCAGGCTTTGAAATATATGCTGAATCAGTTGGTTAAATTCAATCGAGGGGCGCGGGATATAAACCGTATGATATTCTTTTTTGGGCAGGTTGTTCGCCAGCCAGCGCAAAAAAGTGGTTTTTCCAATTCCGAGAGGGCCGGTAATTAATATATGCCCGCTGTGAGCATTAATTTTCCCCAGCACTTCTTTTACTTCCTTTTCATAACCGGTAAATAATTCGGGATGGACATCGAGAGTAAAAGGATTCTTTCCCCAATTCAATTTTTTATACCAGAGCTTCTGCTCTTCTGAAATTGACTGGAGTATTTTTAATCCGCCCTCCTCTTCCTCCTCTTCTATTTCTATTTTCGAAACAAAAATTCTTCTAACAAAAATCACCAGAATAGCTAAAAAGATAACAGAAATTCCAAGAAAAAATCCAAACCAAACGATTCGATAATTAATGACGGTCGCCAAAGGGGCGGCTTTTGGTCGAACTTCTTTGCTTGCCAAAGAAGCAACCGGAGATAGAACTTCATTGCTTGCCAGCGGGTCGGCTTCAATTAAACCCATTTCCCGCAGATTCCCCTCCCGCATTATGCTTTGCTTTAACTTTATCGCCGCGCGGAAGCTGCGTTTAATCTTTAACGCAAGATTAATGCTTTTCAAGGCGGCGTTTAAATCCCCGACTAAATACTGGGTGGTTGCCCGATCAAAATATTTCTGCGCCGATGGCTTTTCCCCGAAACTGAAGGCCTGAAAACATAAAGAAAAAAACAGGAAAAGAATTATTCCTTTTTTCATTATCGGATTTCTCTCGTTCGAATTACCGCTTCCAAACGGTTAAGCATCGTTTTAACTTCTTTATTATCAGGTTCAATCTTTAACAGCGCATTTAATTCCGCCTTGGCTTTTTCATATTCAAATTGAGCCAGGTATGACCTGGCGGCAACGATCAAACGGGCCTTGGCAACATTAATATCTTCTTTGGGGACAATCCGGGCAACTTTCCCGGGCTTAACTTTTTTTGCCGCTATTTTAACCGGGGGGGTAATCACGGTCGGTTCAACTGATTTGGCGATTTTTTCCTTCTCGGTCGGCCTTTCTTCGCCGGCGACTTCTTCGGATGGAGCAACTTTCATCATCAAAGCTAAAACCGGTTCGCTTATATAAAAAGCAGTGCTGGACCCTTCAAAAGAAACTCCTTCAACATCGCTGGCAACCAGCCTGGCTTGATAGATTCCTTTTTTAAATCCAGCCGGAACTTCCCAGTAGCCGTTCCAAATATTTAAATGTCCGTCACAGGTCAGGTTAATTTCTTCTCCGTCAGGCATAATTGCCTTTATGCGGTTGGTGTCGACTGGCGCTTCAATGACAATATGGACAATATCGCCGGGCAGATATTCGCGCATGCCCAGAGAAGCGTAAACAAAATTTTGCGCAAAAATAACTGCCATTATAAAGCCGAAAAAAAATATTTTTAAAAATTTCATTGGCGCCCTCGTCTCTCTAATGTTTCCGGCAAAGGCGAAGGACCTCCTTTTAGCGCCAACCACGGTTCGCCAACATAAGATAAAGAAAGATATCTGGTCGCTAGTTCGGGGTCATTATAATATTGGTGATAGGCGAAGTCAATGCGAAAACCGCTGGCCTGCAATGAAATTCCGTAGGTTGGATTCCAGCTGGTTTTTGAAAGGGTTGCCGCGTCAATGCTCTGGTCAAATCCTCCCCGAACGACTAAAGATTTTATAATTTTATACTCAACTCCCAGATGCATGGTCACCGGCTGGGTGCTCTGGGCGGGCAGATCGGCGTCATAAGCCAGAAGCAAGTTGCCTTTGAAGGAAACCGGCTTTACCGCCACGCCGATCTTTGTCCGCCCCGATAATGATTCTTCTATTCCACTGCTGAAGCGAAGGACGCCGCCCAGTGAGACCGGCAGGATATTTTGCCGGCTTAAACCAAAATTTAAATAAGGCGATAATACGAATTTAATCCCGAAATCGGCGCTCTGGCCCGAAGCAAACTGATTTACTCCGCCGGAATAGCCGCGGTTATAAAGTCGATAATTTAATCCGACAAAAACATTGCGCCCGTAGCCGAAATAGCGCGCCAGCGGTGTGCTGTAGCTGAATAATAACAACGAATCATAATAATCGGTCGGAACGATTTGCCCCTGATCGTTTTTGGTGGGAATCTGACTGACGCCGGTTGTAATGTATCCCAAACCCAGCGTTCCAAATTGAGAAGGGATTGCTCCGCAATATTCAGAATAATAAACATCGCCCATCAGATTAGTAAACATCGTCATAGCCGACGGCCCTTTGAGCCCGGCCATTCCCGCCGGATTAATGAAAAGAGCGTCAACATCGTCGGCTACCGCCGTAAACGCCCGCCCCATCCCCAACGGCCGGGCACCGCCGCCGACCACGGTTGAATCATCCGCAGTTCCTACCACAACGGCATTAACCGGCTGAGCGGGAAAAAATAACGCGAAAATTAAAATCAAAAACAGAAGCTTGTTTGTCATTTTATTAAAGCTATTTTCGTCTTGCTTAATGTCTTAAGGCCGCCGTCGACCATAGCGGTGACACGGACGATGTAAACTCCGGAGCTCGCGTAATCTCTAAAAGTCGTGATTCCATCCCAGGGCACTTCATTTTCGCCTATCTTTCCGCCTTGACTTCCCGCCGCAGCCCTATATTCCCAAATTCTCTCGCCGCGGATATTAAATATGTAAATAGTTATATCAGCATCTTTGCTCAAGGAATATTTTAGAGCAGTCGGCCCGGTGCTCGGGTTGAATGGATTTTTTTCGCTTTCAACCGGTTTAACAATTTCCAAATTCGGCGATTCGATCTTGAACGCGGAAGGCAATGTCCCGCTCAAGCCATCCTCATTTGTAACCACCACATCCCAAAACCCAACCGCTTTGCCCGTTAAATTGAAACGACCGGTGATCTTGCCGGCCGATTCAACCGCTACATTTTCGGCCAGGATATCGATTTCGCCGACCTTGGACAATTTGATCACGGCGCCGGATGTGAAGTTTGCGCCGGAGACGGCAACCGAAACCGACTGGGTATTTTCCGCATTTGAAGGATCGATCCCGGTTACGATCGGCGCAAAAATTATCCGGGCAAAATATGCGCTTTTCAAAAAGCCCTCACCGATTATAAAACTTGCGCTTAAAGGAATTCCTATTTTATGATCCCGCGCCTTTCCCAGAAGCCGATAAGAAACCGAACTGCCGCTCAGGCCGCCTGAATCTAAAATTTCGGCGGTTATCCTGTAACTGGCGCTGGAGCTTATGCCTGCCTGTGCCGATACCGCGAAGAGAGTCGCAAATACTGCCAATGATATTATCCAAAAAGATTTCATCTGGGTTTTAATTAATTAACAACCAGCCAACATTTATACTGCCGGCGGCACCAGAATTAGGTCGAGTGATCACAAAACTTGTTCCGGCAGTATAAATGTTGGCTGGTTGTTAAT
>Ga0315291_10000086_pt1 | contig 98428 bp, 86 predicted proteins | sample YL17G12_20_MG_FD_203070 | JGI IMG/M metagenome (GOLD analysis project Ga0315291, IMG submission 203070) | Sediment microbial communities from Yellowstone Lake, YNP, Wyoming, USA - YL17G12_20 | ecosystem: Environmental > Aquatic > Freshwater > Lake > Sediment | place: USA: Wyoming | collected... | reverse complement strand
AACGTAGTAGAAGACACCTGTTCCGAAGATGCTTCGGGCGATCTGCGAAACGACTGTCTCGTGGATCTTGGGGACCACGCCCAGGACGTGGGCCAGGAAGCTGATGCCCAGGAACATGCTAACAGCCAGGACGGCCATGGTGACGAGGGTCCTGGCCGCGTTCTTCGAGACCGGCTCGAAGAAGGCCTGGATGCCGTTGGAGATGGCCTCCACGCCGGTTAAGGCCGTGCACCCGCCGGCGAAGGCCCTGAGGACGAGGAAGAGGGTCAAGGGGGCGAGGGCCTCCGGGGGCATGGGGGCTGGGGTGGCCGGGGAGAGCCCGCCCAGGACGTACTTGGCGATGCCCACGGCGTCCATGAGAAGGATACCGCCGACGAAGAAGTAGGTCGGAAGGGAGAAGAGACTGCCCGACTCCCGCACGCCGCGCAGGTTGCCAAGGACGAGGACGAGAACGGCCACAAGGCAGAGCAAGACACGGTGGTTGTGGAGGACCGGGACGGCCGAGGTGAGGGCCGCGATGCCCGACGATACGGACACGGCCACGGTCATGACGTAGTCGATGAGCAGAGCCGCCCCGGCCGAGAGACCGGGGATGAGACCGAGGTTTTCCTTGGCCACTATGTAGGAGCCGCCGCCGCTCGGGTAGGCGAAGACCGTCTGCCGGTAGGAGAAGGTCACGATGAAGAAGAGAGCGGAGATGGCGAAGGCCACGGGGAGGCTGAAGGACAGGCCGAGCGCGCCGGCCAGGAAGAGGGCCAGGAGAATCTCTTCTGTCGCGTAGGCGACCGACGAGAGGGCGTCCGACGAGAAGACGGCCAGGGCTTTGGCGTTGGTCAGCCGCTCGGTTGCGATCCGCTCCGTGGCCAGGGGCTCGCCGACGAAGAGTCTTCTCAGGGAGAACAGTTGGGGGTCACCCGTCCTTAAGTGTCCGCGGTGTCCGCGGTGTCTACGGCGGTTTCTCCGTTGGGGGCTAGTTTACTCCCGGTTGCCTGCCTTGCGCAAGTGGGGCCGGTCGCCCGCGAAGTCCGGTCAGTCATCGGGGTGGACCTCGCCGGGATCGAAATCAGGGATGTGCTCTTCGCCGGCGGCGTCCAGGCCTTGGCGGTAGCCTTGCTCCAGGCCGAGCCTATCGCACAGGTCAAGGAGGGGCTCGTACTCCCGCGCCCTCAGGCGGCGGGCGAGTTCCGGGAACTCGGAGGCCTGGTGGACGGGCGTGTACTGGGCCATCAGGCTGAGATGGGCCTGGGGCAGGTTGCCGGCCAGCCAGGTGAGAAGTTTGGCCGAGTCCGCGGCCTGGCCGGGAAGAACCAGGTGCCGGACGAGGACTCCGCGGGTCAGGAGGCCCTCCTCGTTCATGGTCGCCGTCCCCACCTGGCGAACCATCTCCTTGAGGGCGGAGGTGGCGACCTCGAAGTAGCCGGGGGCGTTCGAGTAGCGACGGGCTAGGGCGTCGTCATGATACTTGAGATCCGGAAGGTAGACGTCGACCAGGCCGGCGAGGCGGCCCAAGCCCTTCACCGTCTCGTAGCCGTTGCAGTTGTAGACCACGGGCACGGTCAGGCCTTGGCCCCGGGCCAGAGCAAGGGCCAGGGCGATGGGGCCGGAGTACTGGGTGGGTGAGACCAGGTTCACGTTGTGAGCGCCTCGCCTCTGCCGCTCCAGGAAAACCTCGGCCAGCTCGGCCGGAGAATGGGGCCTGCCCACCGGACGGGTCGAGATGTCGTGGTTCTGGCAGAAGACGCACTTGAGATTGCAGCCCCCGAAGAAGACGGTTCCCGACCCCCGCCCGCCGGACAGGCAGGGCTCCTCCCCGTGATGGAGAGAAACGTGGGTCACCCTGGGCAGATGAGGGCAGCCGCAAGCGCCTAGCTCGCCGGCCGCCCGATCGACCTGGCAGTGGCGAGGGCAGAAATCGCAGGACGGGCTCATCGGTTGTCGGCGCCCTTAACGCCGGTTCCGTCCGGGGACGGTTGGCGGGGTTTCCGGCCCAGGTAGATAACGTCGGGCGGGATGACCTTCCGGCCGGGGACGGCCTGGGCCGAGACGGAGAACCCGGCGGCGGTCAACCTCTCGCCAAACCATTCCGACGGCCCGGAGCTCCAGAAGGCAACGACTCCTCCCGGGGCCAGGACGGCGAAGGCGGCCCCAAGGCCTCTTCGCCCGTAGATGGCGTGGTTCTCAGGACGGACCAACCAGTCGGGGCCGTTATCCGTGTCGGCCAGAATGACTTCGTAGACGCCGTCGGCCGGCGAGGCGGGATGGACGTCGGCCGCCGGCGAGCCGGGAAGGCTCGCGGCCGTGTCACGGAGATGGGCGAAGAAGTCTTCCTGGACCAGGGTGACCCGTCCGTCGGCGAGGGCCTCCGCCGAACCCTTGAAGTGGAGGCGGTTCCAGTGGATGATCCTGGGCTCGAGTTCCACCACGGTCACGGCCAGGACGCGGGAATCCGACAAGGTCGCTCTCAACGTGTGGCCGACTCCCAGACCACCGATGAGAACCCTTATTCGCGTCCAGGCCGGGGGAAGAGCGTCCAGGGCCAGGCGGGCTAGGGTCTGCTCCGACCGCCGGTTGTAGGTGGCCATGAGGAAGTGACCGTTGGCCACGATTTCGTAGTGGGTCCGGCCCGCGGAAACCAGGGCCAACTCGCCCGAGACTCCCTGGCAGCGTTCGACCCGGTGGCGCCTGGGGTGGGTGGAGAGGGTCTTGGCCATGCCGCTAGGTTCCCCCCGGGCCGTGGTCGTCCCTTCCCGCTGTCGTTCAACCCCCATTATCCGAGAAATTGACAGACTTCGCTACTGACGTAGGATGGTCGCCCGTAGCGGCGAAGAAATCGTGCCGCTGTTAGCGGCTATCGACCTTGGAGGCGTCCCAATTGGAGTTGCCCGGAACCGCCACCGTCCTTCCCAGCGGCCACCTGGCCATTGGAGGGTTGGACACGATCGATCTGGCCAAGATTTATGGCACCCCGCTCTGGATAATTGACGAGGAACACTTCCGAGACAATTGCCGGGCCTTTCGCCACGCCTTTCGATCGGATCTGTTTCCAGGCGGGGCCGATGTGGTCTACGCCTCGAAGGCCCTCCTGACCCTGGCCATCTGCCGGATCGTTGAGGAAGAGGGCCTGTCCCTCGACGTCGTCTCGGGAGGCGAGCTTCACGCCGCCCGCATGACGGGTTTCCCGGCGGAGAGGGTCTACTTCCATGGCAGTAACAAGAGCGAGGTCGAGGTCCAAGAGGCCCTGGAGGCCGGCATCGGCCGCTTCATGGTCGACAGTTTCCACGAGATCACCCTCCTGGAAGAGGCCACGAGGCCAGGGGCCCGCTCCGCCAATCGGGCGGCGGATCGGTCGAGGGGTCGGATGGCCGATGTCATCCTGAGACTGGCGCCCGGCATTGACGCCGGCGGGCACGACTACGTCAGGACCGGGCTAGTCGACGGCAAGTTCGGACTGGCCATCAGCACCGGTCAGGCTCTGGAGGCGGCGGAGAGGATTCTGTCGAGTCCAGGGCTCCGCCTGCGAGGCCTCCACTGTCACATCGGCTCGCAGATCCACGAGGTGGCCCCGTTCACCAGCGCGGTTAGCGTGCTCATGGACTTCGCCGCCCTGGTTTTGGATAGAACAGGCTGGGTCATCGAGGAGATCAGCCTGGGCGGCGGTTTCGGCATTCGCTACACGGTCGAAGACAGACCTCTCGCTCCGGCCGACTATGCCTCGGCCATTTCCCGCGCGATTAAAGACAAGGCCAGTGAACTCGGTCTTGGCCCGCCGCGCGTTCTTGTCGAGCCGGGGCGGGCTATCTGCGCCACCGCCGGCTGGACCCTCTACACCGTGGGGAGTATCAAGGACATCCCGGGTATCAGGACCTACGTCTCCGTGGACGGCGGCATGTCCGACGATCCAAGGCCGGCCCTCTACGCCGCCCGGTACGAGGCTTGTCTGGCCAACCGGGCCGACGAGGAGTCCACGGTCACGGTGACCGTGGCCGGCCGGTGCTGCGAATCGGGCGACATGCTCATCCATGACCTGCCCTTGCCCGAACCGGCGCCGGGGGACATTCTGGCGGTGAGCTGCACCGGGGCCTACAACTACACCATGGCCATGAACTACAATCGTCTGCCCAAACCGGCCATGATTCTGGTCAACCGCGGTCGGGCCGATGTCATCGTGCGTCGCGAGACCTATGAGGACCTGGCGGCGCACGAGGTCATGCCGAAGAGGCTCAGGCGGTGAGGCCGCTAGGCCACGACCACTTCAGGGTGCGGGGGTCCGGCGAAGACGAGTCTCCCGGCGGTCGGCCCGGCCACGTAGACGCGCTTTCCCTCGGCCCGGCCGAGGATGTCGCGATCCTCCGAGCCAATCCGACACGGGCCGAAACCGCCCAGGACAACCAGGGTGGGCAGGCCCCGCCCCGCCGGGAACGGTCCGGCCGGCGAGATGAGATCCCAGAGAGGTCCGAAGTCGAGTCCTCCACAGATGAGCCCGACGGCGCGGTACCTTCCCAGGACGGGAAGGACCTCCGGCAGGACAAAGGAATCGGCCAGAACAACCTGGCCCTCAACCGCGGGGCCAAGGCGCCGCTTGACCTCGGAGGCGGTGTAGAGTTCTCCCGCCATCCAGAGTTCGCCGGACGCGGGCTGCCCAAAGCCGAAGAACCCCTGAAGACGGTGGCCGGTCACCGACAGCCGGATCTCCGACGGGCCGAGAGCCTGGATGAGACCGGGCACGAGGGCCCGGATCTCGCGATCGCTGCCCGTGACCACGATGCCGGTCCGGCGGGGGTTCACGCTCTCGATCAGGCCGTCACAGGGCGAGACCAGTTCCCTGAGGCCGAGTCCGAGGAGTTCCTCCATGACGGCGAGCGTCTCGCCTTTCTTGATCGGGTCCCCGGGCTTCTTGAGGAGCTCGAAGTTGTCGCCGGGTGGCAGCCTCAGCACCCGGCGGTCGAGGTGTCCGATGGCGATGACCGTATCGGAAGCCACACGGTCTCCCACTTGAACGGCGACGCTGGATCCGACCGGCACAGCCCGGCCGAGTTCGAAGACGCCAGGCGTCACGTTCATGACGATACCTCCTTGCCCGCGACAGCCATCCGCCGGTGGGCGGGCTCAAGAACACCGAACGCGGCTAGGAACTCGCGCTGCTTGGCCATCCGGAGGACCGGATCCTCGGGCGGCCGGCAGGGGCGGCCGCGTCCGTCCAAAACCAGGCCGATGGTCCCCCCGCGGACCTCGCCCCGCCAGACCCGTCCGGGTCCGGCGCCAAAGTCGAGCTTCGGCAGGCAAGGCTCGATGGTTAAGCGACCGCGCTCGCCCGCCCCCAGAGGAATGACGCTGACCTGTCCGGGCAGAAGACGCCTCAAGCTGACGCGATCGTTCCCGCGCTCCAGGGTGACTATGGCCCAGGGGTCGGTGCGGGCCCTCATCCAGTCGTGCTCGACCTGGAGCGGCGAGAGACATGTAGCCACAACCTCGGGCGTCGCCCCCAGGAGGCTCGCTCCCCAAGGGTCAACGGCCACGACCGTCACGCCGGCGGGTTCTAGACCTCCGACGAGGGCGGAGGCCGCGAGACGGACGCTCCCAAGACGGGAAAGACCGTAGCCTGTCCCCACGATGACTCGGGCTCTAGCCGGGTTGGTCTCCCGCCGGACCGCTCCGGTCCACTTGGCCGCCAGCCGGGCCAGAATCTCCTCAGTCATCGCGGCGTTGACCAGGGCGGAGTCCTCGCTGTCGGCCGCGGCCCAAGGCCGGACCAGGCCGGTGCCGGCGAGGTTGGCGACGTCGATCGGTTCCGTATCCAGAGGAAGCCGACGGAGCAGGGACGTCCAGGTCGGTAGCCAACCCTCGGCCCCGGCGCCGGCCGGACGGCTTCGGCCCGCCGCGATCAGATCCACGGTCCCGGCCCCAACGACGCCGGCCGAGGCGGCGTCAACTCCGTTGCCAAAGGGTAGGAAGGCCGTGGCCTCGGCGGGCTCGACGACCAGGAAGCAGAGGCTCGGCCCATCCGGGCCGGCCAGGCGGAGGGCGGTCCTGGCCGCCGCGGCGCCCATCGACGCGAAGGGCCGACCGGCGTAGCCGGCCGCCGCCAGCCGACCTCCCAGATGGGAGGTGACGAGGTCCCGCAAGGCCTGGAGGGTGGGTCCGGTGGTCGGCTTACCCGCCGTGATGGCGCTGGGTATCGAGGACAACGCGCACCCGGCCAGGTTCTCCAGGGCCTTATGGCGGTAGCCGGCCGGGCCGTTGTAGACGACATGAAGGCAATCGCCGGCCGACTTCCCTCCCAGGAAGCGAGCCACCAGGCGGAGCTTGTCACCGGCTATGGGTTGGGTCAGGACGAGGGCGTCAGGGGCCTGCCTGGCCAGCTCGTGAATGAAGAGATCCACGGCCACGGTGTCGGACGGAAGCGGCCCGGCCAGAGCCCCTCCCGCCTCCAGGAGGGCGGAGGCCGTCACCCGGATGGCCTGAGGGTTCAGTGAGGAACGCCCGTCGATGGTTACGCTGGGCGTGCCCGCCGCCACGACAATGGAGGTGAAATCCTGGGCGGACGCCTCCGGCCTCCCCAGGGTCCGCAGCGCCGGGAGAAGATCAGCCGGGGCCGGAATGCGGCTCGAGGTCCTGACGGTCGCGCCGGGGAGCGTGGGTTGCCCGTCGCGGACCGTGAAGACCGTGGTGACCGTTGAACCCACCAGAAGGGCCAAACCCTCACGCTGAGCCAACGTCGGCCCACCCCCTCAGGACCTGCCTGCGGCGAAAGATATAGATCTTCTGGTTAGTCAGAAGCTGGCTCGGCGTTCCCAGCGAGGCCAGGGCGAACGGGTAGGCGGCCCCCAGGGCGGCGACGAGGATGGTCCAGGCCAGGCTCCAGAGGAAGGGCGGAGCGAGAACGGCCGATCCCGAGGCGTGGACGTCGAGAACGTAGCGAGTGGCCAGGTACCAGTAGGCCGGCGTGGCCAGGCCCAGAGCGATGGCCAGCGACCATACGAGTTCGACGGCCAGGACATGGAGCGTGGCCAGACTGTCAAGGCCGACCATCTTATAGATGGCCGCTTCGCGTCTCCTTTCGACCATGGCCACCAGGAGAACAACCAGGACAGCCACGCCGATCAGCCCGAAGCCCAGGGTCATGGCCGACGACTGGGAGCTGTAGACCGTGCGGGCGAGGTCGGCCATCTTGGCCTTGGGGTCGGCGTAGACGGTCACTTCAGCCGTACCCGAACCACCCCAGGAACGGGCGATCTCGATGGCCCGAGGGCTGAGCTTGCCGATGAGCAGGTTGACCTCAAGGGGCCTGTCGCTATCGGCTATCGAAAGTAGGTAATCGTAAGCGGCGCCGTAGCCCAGGGGCGTGTAGATACCGGTGATAGTGAAGGTGACGGCCGCGGCGCCCTGGGTGATGGGGGAGAGAGCCAGTTTGTCTCCCGGCTCAAGGCCGGTGAACTGGGCCAGCGTGACGGGAATGGCCACCTCGTCGGTCCGCGTCGGGAAGCGACCGCTTATCTCCGTGAACCAGTTCCGCTCAAGGTGGGGGTCGTAGGGCCGGCGGGTCGCGCGCTCCCTGTAGAAGGAGGGTCTGACCACGCTCAGCGGGCCGGTGGGTCCTTCGTACCTCTCGCAGCGGGCGGTGATGTACTCGGCCTGGTTGGAGAAGCTGAAGCCTAGAAATTGGCGGAAGTAGGCGCTCAGGGTTTCCGGTGTGTAGGCGACCAGGGGCGAGTAGACGATGCAATTGGCGTTTCCGGGAAGGCAGTTGGCGGACACGGCGTCGACGGCCTCCCGGCACAGGCCGGCCTGGCTGAGCCCGCTCAGGGATCTGGCCACCAGGGCGGAAGCGAGGAGCAGGATCAGAATCGCCAGACGGGCCGTAGCGCGAAAGGCGTTCCGGTTTCCCAATCTGGTGAGGACCGACGATCTACTCATTGCCCCTCATCGCCTCACTAACCGTAATCCGCAGGGTCTTGGCCATCGGGATGAGCGAGAAAAGGGCCGAGCAGCCCAGCGTAGCTCCGGCCACGATGCCGAAGTCGCGCTCCAGAGTTCCCAGGAGTGGCCCAAGCCCGACATTGTTGGTCAGAATGATCGGTATGGCCCCGGCCTCGCCGACCGCGAAGCCCAGGAGGAGCCCGAGAGTGGACAGAAGCAGGACCTCGACCATCACCACCAAGCCGACTTCATAGCCTCGCATGCCGATGGCCTTGAGAATGGCGAACTCGGTCCGGCGCGTGAGCACGAGGAGGGTGGCGTTTCCCGCCGCGACCAGGCCGGCGAAACCGAAGAGAATGACGCCGAAAAGGTTTCCGGCCTCAACCGGCACGGCCGGCTGGGAGAGCGGGCGCGCGTAGCGCACGTTCTCCGGGGCCTCGTAGATGGTTTCCGGCAGTCCGCGGGCGTTGGCGAAGGCCGTCTCCTTGGCCACGGTCACCATAGAGAGGTCGGGAACCGTCTGCCGGAGGGCGGGCATTAGCGCCTCGGCCTTAGACTGGTCCTGAAGGCGCACGGCCAGGGCGCCCACGGGAGGGAGTTGGCCGGGCGGAAGCCCCATGATCTCAAGAAGCCGCGCAAACCCCGCCTCGGGCATGAGAAGCTCGGGCGCCCCCAGGTAGAGCTGTTCCCAGCACATGGCCCCGATGCCCGGAGGCCAGGCGAAGAGGCGGCTGAAAACGTCGTAGGTGCCGACTACCCTTACTTCCACGGTCACGGGGTTGGAGAAGTCGTAGAAAAGCTCTGAACCCGAGGCGCCGATCCGCGGCAGAGTGAGCCGCAGGACCTGGCCGCCGGGTCCCGCCGCCAGGCTCTTGGACTTGAGGTCGTCCCGGGGAATGACCGCCCGGCGGTTGATCATGGCCACCAGGGCGTCGCCGTCGGTCAGGGCCACGGGCCGGCCCCCGGACTTGACGACACCCGACTCCCAGGTCACCACGGTGCTCTTGTCTTGGCCGGCGGCGGTCACGGCCATGACCGAGTGGGGTGGGTTGGGGTTGGTCTCGACCAAACGTAGGGCCGACGGGGTCTCCTGGCCCGCGTCGCCGAGAAGATTGGGCGGGCAGGCGCGGAGAGAGAAGCCGTTCATGGACACCTGGGAGATGATCCGGCCGGCCGGCGACTCGGTCACCAGGTTAAGCTCGCCGGCAAGCACAGGCACGGCCTGGTAGGGCACGACGGCGGCGACCTCGGGCCGGGCCTGGATGGCGGCGACGGCTTCATCCATGGCGGTCCGGTCCCGGAACATGGAGTAGGTCGGCCCGCCTTCCGGGGCCACGGTCAGGTAGCCCCCGTCGTAGAAGTCGGGATGAAAGTAGCGGAGAGGGCTGCCGAAATAGGGCGGGATGATCCGCAGCTTGGCCTGGTCCGGCTTGAGGTTGACCACGTCGTACTCCGTTGGCCAGGCCCAGGTGGGGTAGACCAGGACGTCTCCCCCGAGAAAGGCACGGTACTCGGCGGCGCGGCCGGAGGTGTAGCCTTCGCCCAGGGTCAGGGAACTGGTCATCATCAGGGCCGCCATGGCCATGGCCACCACTGTGAGGAGACTGCGGCCGAGGTTGCGGATGGAGTTGACAAAGCCAAGGTAGATGAGGGTCTTCAAACCGTCTGACCTCCCGCGACCGAGCCCCCGACATCGTCGGCGACGATCCGCCCGTCGGCGATGCTGATGACCCTGTCGGCGTCCTCGGTAAGGCTCGTGTCGTGGGTCACCACGACGATGGTCTGGCCAAGATCCTGGTTCAGTTCGGTCAGAATGGCTCGAATGTCGCGGGTCGTCTGGCTGTCCAGGTTGGCCGTAGGCTCGTCGGCCATGATGACCTTGGGTTCGTTGGCCAGAGCCCGGGCGATAGCCACCCGCTGCTGCTCGCCGCCGGACATCTGGGCCGGCCTGTGGCGGCCGCGGGCCCCGAGGCCGACGCGATCGAGGAGATTGGCGGCGTGGCGCAGGGCAAACCACTCCGGTGTCCCGGAGAGGCGGATAGGCAGAGCGACGTTCTCCAGGGCCGTGAGGCCGGGTAGGAGGTTAAAGAACTGGTAGATCATCCCGACCTTCTGGCGTCTTATGGCGCAGAGTTCGTTTTCGGACAGACGGGCCAAGCTCTGGCCGTCGAGGGTCACGTCGCCGCTGGTGGGCCGATCAACCCCGGCCAGGAGGGACAGGAGAGTGCTCTTCCCGCTCCCGGACGGCCCCTTAATCACCACGTACTGCCCTTCCTCAATGTCGAGACTGATATTGTCAACGGCGTAGACGGCCGTGCCCATCCAGTAGACCTTGTTCAGACTTTCGGCCCGCAAGATGGGGTCCCGTCGAAGGCCATGGCCGCTAGAGCCCAAGGTGTCCGCTCCTTTCCGGCGAGCCTTGCCCGCGGTATCTTGCCCGGTAGACGGCGCTTCGGCAAAGGCCGGTGATCACCTGCGATACCTAGTCGGGCAGAAGGTAAAGAAACATCCCGGGAGCGTCGTCTGGGCGGCGCCGTCGGACACGACGCGTCCATAGCCGATAAGCCGCCCTTCGGGATCGCGCGCCGCGAGCGAGAAGTAGGTTCCCGCCAGGGCTCGGCCGAAGTTCTCCTCCGGCGGGACGTGCCAGCCGACGATCCCGTAGAGACGGGCCAGTTCGGTCGTGGACACGGACGCCGGATCCAGCCGGACGGCGAAGCTCTCGCCATCGCCGGCTATTCGCCACGGCCCCAGCTTGACCCTACGGGGGGGGGTCTGGGAGTTTCCAGGAGAGCCCGGGTGAGATTGAGGCCGCCCAGCCAAACTCCCCAGGTCTCCGGGACTTTGGGTTCGCGGCCTGAAGCTCCGGCAGGGGCAATATCCTCTTCAGAAGAACAACAAGGGACAGTGAACGCCAACGGGTCTCGGACCCCGGCGGAAAGTGGGCATCCTCCTGGGGGGATGGGCGTGAAGATAGTCGATAAGCCCTGGGGCCGCGAGATCTGGTGGGCCGAAACCCCGGCCTACCTCGGAAAGATCCTCGAAGTGCGGGCCGGCCACAAGCTCAGCCTCCAGTACCATCGGGAGAAACTTGAGACCCTCCTCTTCTATCAAGGCGAGGGCGTCCTGACCCTGGCCGGTAACGAGACGCCCATCCGGCCTGGTCTGACGGTGACGATCAACCCTGGCGTGCCGCATCGCATCGCGGCCGGGACAGATCTCACCATCTTTGAGGTCTCGACGCCTCACCCGGAGGACGTCGTTCGTCTCGAGGACGCCTACGGCCGGCGGAGCGATCCGTGAGCGCCCGCCAAACCAGCCCTGACCCGCAACGCCCGGGCCGCGCCGGCCCGGGCCCTGACCACGCGCCCCCTTCATGCCGGCCCCGGCGCGGAAGCGGGCCTCCTAGCCGGTCAGGACTTTCTTGAGGAATTCGGCGGCCTTGGCCGGTATCACCGCCGGCTCACCGCCGCCAAGACCGAGGAGCTTCCCCATCCGAGCCAGGAGGGTGATGCCCAGGATCTCCTCCAGGGACAAGGCGACATTGACCGCCTCCCGGAGATCCTTGCCCACCGTCACCAGGCCGTGGTTTCTTAGGAGGGCGGCGGAGCCTCGGGACAGAGCCTCCGCCGTGAGGCTGGCCAACTCGCGGCTGCCGGGGGCGGCGAAGGGCACGGTCTTCATCTCCGCGAAGCGGATGTGCTCGATGGTCAGGGGGGTAACCGGCTCATCGTAGAGACCCCAGACCGTGGCCATGGGGGCGTGGGTATGGACGATGGCCCCCACGTCCGGCCGAGCGGCGTAGATACCCAGGTGCATGCCTGTTTCAACCGAGGGGCGAATCCGCCGTCCCCCCGCCGGCGCCGACGGGAGGGTGTGCGGGGTATCCCCTTCGGCGATTGTCGTCTTGCCCTTGGGGTCGACCTCGAGAATGTGCTCGGGTCCGAGGCCACCCTTCCAGATCTGGCTGGCCGTGATCAGGATGTGGTCGCTATCCGGGCACCGGATGCTCAGGTTGCCTCCGGTGGGGGTGATGAGCCCGTGTTCGTAGAGCTCGTTCACAGCCGCCACGACAGACTTCTTGAGTTCCAGCAAGCGGTCTTCGGCCTGCTCCGTTGATTCGATCTGCTCCGTCAATTGCCGGGTCACCTCCGGGCTGGGTAGAGACGAGACCGGGCTCAATTGCCCATTGACACTGGCTGGCACGACGGGCAGATGAAAGTGCTCGTCGATCCGGTGCGGATCTTCTCAATCGTTGTTCCGCATCGCGGGCAGGGTTCGCCCGGCTTGTAGGCTACGTCGTGATCGTCGCGTCCGTAGCCTCCCGGACGGCCGTAGAGGTCTCTTTCGTAGGCCAGCCCGCCCTTGGCGATACTCCGGGACAGGACATCGCGGATCGAGTTCCAGAGGGCCTCGACCTCGGCCGAGGAGAGGGACCCGAGGGAACGGTCGGGGTGGAGGCGGGCGCCCCAGAGAGAATCCTGAACGTAGACGTTGCCGATGCCGGCGAGAATCTTCTGGTCCATGAGGAGCGACTTGACGGCCCGACGGGGCCGAGCCTTCACCATCCGGCGGAAGCCCTCAAGATCGAGGGCTGGGTCGAGGGGCGAGGGGCCAAGGGAGGCGGTCATCTCGTGCCGGTGGAGGTGGCCGGCCAGGGTGGCGTGGACGTAGCCAAACCACCAGAAGCGCAGGGCCAGTTCGGACCTGTCGGTGAAGGAGAGCTTGAACTGGTGCTTCCCGGGCGAGGCGGATGCGGCTTCAGCATCGTGAGCGCCGGCGGCGCCCGCCGCGGTCCGGCTTCCGGGGACCGGGGTGTAGTAGAAATCGCCGCCCATACCCAGGTTCAGGAGAAGGTGGGCGGTCGGGGCCCGAGCGGGGTCGCTTCCCGCGTCCGGCGTCCCCGGGCCGGCCAGGTCGAAAATGAGCCATTTCCCGCGTTCGTAGGCGCCGAGAATAGCCTTGCCGACCAGGAGAGACTCCATCTCCGCCGGTGGCAGGTTGAGGCACTTGGGTTGGACTATCTCCACGGCGGCGATGATCTTTCCGGTCAGTTCACCCCGAGCCTGGCGAGCCCAGACAGTGAGTTCCGGCAGCTCGGGCAAGTTGGGTAACCTCCCCTTCTAGGGTCCCTCAAGCTCAAGGTCTGTTCCGCGCCAGGCAAACCAGACCGTTCCGGCCACACCGAAAAGGAAGGCCGCGGCCAGGTTGACGGCCGGGCCGATCTGCCAGAGAAAGGCCCCCCCGAAGGCGGCGACGGCGACGATGGAGTCGCGGATGAGGTAGTAGAGGCCGAACATGGCCGCCTGGCAATCGGCCGGGCAGAGATCCAGGATGAGGGCCTTCCGGGTCGGCTCGCCGAATTCCTTGAGCCCCCGCAGGATGAAGGCCAGGACCAAGACCCAGAGGGAACGCGAGAACCAGAGCGCCACCGGGAAGAGGCTAAAGAAGACGAAGGTCATGACCACGAAGGGTTTCTTCCCGCTCCGGTCGGCGAGGTAGGCCACGGGAACGTAGATGAGAACGGCCGTGGCCATCTCGATGGCTGTCAGGAGACCGAACTGGAAGGCCGTGATTGGGTGGGCAATGACCTTGAGACACCAGATGACCACGAAGGCGTAGGGTATCTGCTCGCAAAAGCGCACCAGGACGTCGGCCACGAGCAACCGTTTCAGGGCCGGGTTCATCCGGGAGACCATGGCTGGGAGCGACTCGCGCGGTCCTGTCGCCGTCACGGCCGGCCGATCGTCCTCGATGAGCCGCTGCTGCAGGATGAGACCGACCATGGCCATGGCCAGAGCCGCCACGAAGGCCAGACGCATCCCGCTTTGCTCGCCCCAGATGCCGATGAACAGCCCACCGACGATCGGTCCCAGGGCCATCGGTATTCTCCGCACGATCGCGTGCATCGACACGCCCATGGTCCTCTTGCTCTTGGGCAAGACCCTGGCCACGATGCTCATCGTCGCCGGAAGAGAGATGGCCGTCCAGGAGATGAAGAGAAAGGCCCCGCCGATCACCGCCGGCCAGGTTGGGATGGCGATCACCAGGACAAAGCCGGCCATGGCCACGAGGTTGAAGATGACAAGAGTGCGCTTGGCCCCCAGCCGGTCGGACAGGTAGCCGCCCGGGAGGGAGTAGAGGGCGGAGAGAAGGTTGTCGAGGCCGTTGAGAAGACCCACCGATATGGCCCCGCCACCCAGGGCGACAAGGTAGATAGGGAGAAACCTCTCGGCCATCTTCTCGCCCATCCCGACCAAAACGGCCATGGCCAGCAGGCCGACCATGCTTTTCTTGAGACCCAGGAAGTCGGACAGGCGCCCGGGCGACCCGGGCCTGGTGGTATCCGTCTCCGTCATCCCCGCGGATCCCCCGGGTTCGGTCGACTCCACTGATTTCATCCCCTGACCTTGACCACGTCTAGCCGGCACCAGGTGTAGAGAGCGTCGTAGACGTCGAACTGGGCCTCGAGGTTCTCCAGATCATCGGGGAAGCGGAGGCTGTAGCCGACGGCGATGGCCTCAAGCCCGGCGGCCATCGGCTCCTTCTCGGGCGCTCCCGTGTCGGCGGCCCGGACTATGGTCGCCAGCCGAAGCAGGGCCGGGTCCTTGAGACCGTACTTCCCGATGATGGCGTCGAAAGAGCACTGGTCACCATGGTGGCCCAACTCCACTCCCGGCGCGTCGAAGGGGATGGCCCCCTCCCGCTTGGCGATCTCCTCGATCCGGCTGGCCGGCACGAAGATGAACTCGGCCTCGGAGTCGACAAACCGCTGGATGAGCCAGGGACAGGCCACCCTATCCACGTGCACATGAGACCGTGTGACCCATTTCATGTCGCGGACCTCCCCCAACACCTGCTTTCCCTGAGACTACGCCCGGACCGGGGCAAGTCCTGCAGTGGCGGAAGCCGGCGGTCACTTCGCGGACCCCAGCGGGGATTTTCTCGCGGAAGGTCGAAAGCTAGCCCGGTCGAACGAGGCGAGCCAGGCTGAACGCGCCGGGCCCCGGCCCGTTCGCCGATCAGAGGAGGCCACCATGACTCAGCCCATCGTCCAGGTCGACGCCTTCACGGCCCGTCCCTTCGCCGGGAATCCCGCCGCCGTCTGCCTTCTGGAGCGACCCCGAGACGAGGAGTGGCTGCGGAACGTGGCTCGGGAGATGAACCTGTCCGAAACGGCCTTTCTCCTTCCCGCCGGCGGCGGACGGCCGGGAGACTTCCACCTCCGCTGGTTCACCCCCGCCACCGAGGTCGATCTCTGCGGCCACGCCACCCTGGCCGCCGCCCACGTTCTCTGGGAGGAAGGGCGAATTGCCCCGGGGGCGGAGATTCGCTTCCAGACCAGGAGCGGGCTTCTGACCGCCCGCCGCGAGGACGACGGCTGGATCACCCTCGACTTCCCGGCCAAACCACCCAGCCCCGCGCCGCCGGCCATCGGGCTTCTGGAGTCCCTGCGGCTGGGAGAGGCCCAGGTTCTCTACACCGGACGCAACGACTTCGACTACCTGGTGGAAGTCGACTCCGAGGAGGCGGTGAAGAACCTGCGGCCGGACCTGGGTCTCCTCGGGACCGTGGAGGCCCGCGGGGTCATCGTCACGGCCGCGGCTGGAGGCGTAGGGACGGCGACCTCGACCGGCGCCGTCGGGGCCGCGGCCACCGGCCGGGACCTCGCCGCCGGCTACGACTTCGTCTCCCGCTTCTTCGCCCCGAGGGTCGGCGTGCCCGAGGACCCGGTGACGGGCTCGGCCCACTGCTGCCTCGGACCCTACTGGGGAGAGCGCCTGGGCCGGAGGGAGATGGCCGGGCGCCAGGTTTCGGCCCGAGGGGGCCTGGTCCGGGTTCATCTCGCGGGCGATCGCGTTCATCTTGGGGGTCAGGCCGTGACGGTCCTGCGTGGGGAGTTACTGGAAGGCTGAGGATTGGCAGCCAGCGGAAAGGAGAAGTCCCGCCCCTCTCCGAAATAGGGCGGTCGGAAAGACCGCGGGCGCTGGTGGCCCCAAGTCGCGGGTCGCGGCGCGGGTGAAGGCAGGTGACTTGCCGGAGCCAAAGCAGGAAACGTCTACGGTAGTGGTTCTAAACGAACTCAGAGTCAGGGGGAAATGCTCTCGTGAACCTCGTACCGGCAATCTGGATATCCGGCGCCCTGGCCTTCCTCACCGTGATCTACCTCATCCTTGAGGTCGTCCGGCAGGACAAGGGCACGGCCAAGATGCAAGAAATCGCCGGGGCGATCAGAGAAGGGGCCCTGGCCTTTCTCTCCCGGCAGTATCGCACCATCGCCATTCTGGCCGCTGTCGCGGCCGTGGCTCTGGCCTTCACGGCCAAGAAGGGCGACGGTGTCTACGTGGCCATCGCCTTCGTCTCCGGGGCCGCTCTCTCCGCCATCTCCGGTTTCATCGGCATGTACACGGCGGTCACGGCCAATCTCCGGGCCGCGGCCGGCGCCCATCACAGCCTCAACCGAGCCCTGAGGATCGCCTTCCGCGGCGGGGCCGTAACCGGTCTGGCCGTCACGGCCCTGAGTCTTCTCGGCGTGGCCGGTCTCTTCTACGCTTTCGGTGGGGCGAGCCATCCCGACCGGGCGCCCCTCCTCATCGTCGGCTTTGGCTTCGGGGCCAGCTTCGTGGCCCTCTTCGCCCAACTCGGCGGTGGTATCTATACCAAGGCCGCCGACGTCGGGGCCGACCTCGTCGGTAAGGTTGAGGCCGGCATCCCGGAGGACGACCCTCGCAACCCGGCCGTCATCGCCGACCTCGTCGGCGACAACGTCGGCGACTGCGCCGGCCGCGGCGCCGACCTCTTTGAGTCGACGGCGGCCGAGAACATCGGGGCCATGATCCTGGGCATCATCCTGCTCCCGAAGTTCGGCGTGGCCGGCATCCTTTTCCCGCTGGTGGCCCGGGCCTTCGGCATCGTGGCCTCGATCATCGGCATCTTCACCGTGAGGGTGAAGGACGACGACGAGGTGCCGATGAAAGCCCTGACCCGGGGCTATCTCATCACCTCGATCCTGGTGGCCATCGCTCTCTACTTCGTGACCCGGTCGATGCTCTCGGGCGTGAACGGCGACGTGAACTTCATCTACTTCTACTTCGCCGCTCTCACCGGACTTCTCATGAGTGTGGTCTTTGTCTACATCACCCAGTACTACACGGAGTATCGCTTTCGGCCGGTGAAGGAGATCGCTAAGGCCTCGATAACCGGTCCGGCCACGAACATCATCGCCGGGGTCGCGGTCGGCCTCGAGGCCGTGGCCGTTCCCATCCTGGTCATCGCCGTGGCCATCATCACCGCCTACCGGCTTGGGGCCGCGGCTCTTCCGAACGGCGGCCTCTACGGCACGGCCGTGGCCACCATGGGTATGCTGGCCACCGTGGCCTACATCCTGGCCATGGACACCTACGGGCCCATCACCGACAACGCCGGCGGCATCATCGAGATGTCCGGCGCGCCGGAGGAGGTCCGCCGGCGGACCGACCGCCTGGACGCCAGCGGCAACACGACCAAGGCCCTGACCAAGGGCTACGCCGTGGGCTCGGCCGCCCTGGCGGCCTTCCTGCTTTTCTCGGCCTTCACGGATGAGATTCAAATCCTCATGCACGAGCGCTTCGGCCGACCGATCGGTGTTTTCCCGGTCGACATCGGTAAGCCCGAGGTCTTCGTCGGGGCCATGATCGGGGCCATGCTGGTCTTCCTTTTCAGCGCCACGGCCATCCGGGCCGTGGGCCAGGCGGCCCAGGTGGTTATCGCGGAAGTGCGGGCCCAGTTCAAGGAGTTCCCGGGGATCATGGCGGGCACGCAGAAGCCTCTCTACGGCCGGTGCGTCGACATCGTGACCCGGGGGGCTCTGAAGGCCATGGTCCTGCCGGGCCTGCTCGTGGTCGTCACGCCGATCCTCGTCGGTCTGGTCTTGAAGGCGGAGGCGGTGGCCGCATTCCTCATGGTCGGGACCATCTCCGGCGTGATCATGGCCCTCTTCCTGAACACCGGTGGCGGGGCCTGGGACAACGCCAAGAAGTACATCGAAACGGGCGAGTTGGGTGGCAAGGGGTCGGATCCGCACAAGGCGGCCGTTGTCGGCGACACCGTCGGCGATCCCTTCAAGGATACGGCCGGTCCGTCCCTGCATGTGTTGGTCAAGCTCTTGTCGACCATCACCCTGGTCCTGGCGGGGCTGTTCGTGGCCAGGATGTAGGTAGGTCCGGCGGAGCAAGCAAGCGGCGCGCCCCTCGCGTATGCGGCGGGGGGCGCGTGGTTTTGTGGGGCCTAGTGTCCAACTCGGGGTGGCCTTCACAGTTCAGAGGCGCCCCAAGCGCCGCAGGAAGACGGTGTGACGACCAGCCGCGCTTTCCGTTCCCTCCGACGATCTAACGGCTTCTTCGCGCGTCGCCGCGACCGACCTCAAGCAGCATTACGCGGTTCTCAAGGTGATCGAACCTAGCCTCGAACCGGTCGAAGCGCTCCACCAATCCGGCCACGCTCTCGCACAGGAGCTTGATGTGGTCACGCTGCTCCTCAAAGAGCACACCGAGGGCGTGGAGGTCGTCTTTCGTGGCCATCTGATCCATGCGGGCGTCTAGGGCGTGGAGGTCGTCTTTCGTGGCCATCTGTTCCATGCGGGCGTCCATCTGTTCCAAGCGGGCTGCGAGGGCGCGGAGGTCGTCTTTCGTGGCCATCTGTTCCATGCGGGCGTCCATCTGTTCCAAGCGGGCGTCCATCTGATCCATGCGGGCGTCTAGGGCGTGGAGGTCGTCTTTCGTGGCCATCTGTTCCATGCGGGCGTCGAGGGCGCGGAGGTCGTCTTTCGTGGCCATCTCGGCCTGCATGCTCTTGAGGATGGCCATTACGTCGGTCAACTGGACCTGCTCCGACACGTTCATCACCCCTGCGGGTAAGCTCAAGGCTGCGGGTCGTAGGTGTGGGGCGGTACTGTTCCAGCCGGGAGGGCGCATCCCTCCGGGTGTCGGAAAAACTTCCCCCCGTTCCCAAGCCGGACGACGGCTAAGAAAGTCGCGGCGAAGACGAACTCACGGGCGGCGACGGTCGTCGCAGTCGCGGACGGCTCGGAAGGGGCCGACTCTTTCAGCAGGCCCCAGATCGGGGCGTCTTCACAGGGCAACGCATTCTCGGGGGGTTCTGGCTGCGCCGCGAGTCCGGCGTGTCCCGCTGCCGGGCCGTGACGGCGGTAAGACACGCGGGTTGGTCCCCTGGCCCGCGGATGATATGATGCGAACGGGAACCGCAACCCGCACGAGTAGCTGACGGATGGAGGGGCGCGAGATGGGTGAGAGAAGCCTCGACTGGATGAAGCAGGGCGAAGCGGACTACCGTCACGCGCGGAACTCGCGGTCAATGGGAGACTGCGATTGGGCTTGCTTCGCCGCCCATCAGGCCGCCGAGAAGGCGGTTAAGGCCTGCGTTCAGAGGCTTCACGGGGACGCGCGGGGCCACACGGTAAGCCTGCTGCTTTCGCAGCTCTCGAAGGAGGTCACTGTTCGGGACCGCCTGATCGACCTGGCCAAGATTCTCGACAAGCACTACATCCCGACCCGGTATCCCAATGGATTCGACGCCGGCGCTCCCACGGACCTCTATACCTCCGACGAGGCCGACAACGCCATTGCCATCGCGGGTGAGATCATTGAGTCGAGGAGGTTCTGGACGTGTACCTCTGCGGTTCGTGGGCCAAGGGAACCTACACGGCGGCCAGCGATGTCGATCTCCTGATCTTGATCAAGGACGACTCGGCCGGGGCTAGTCTCACACCGCGCGACCGCATGCCCGCCTACCTTCCCGACAGCTTTCCCACGGGCCTCGACCTGTTTGTCTACACGGCGAGGGAAGCGCGGGAGTCGCCCTTCGCGAGGAGTATGCTTGACGGGGCGCTCATCCTGACTCGCGGGTCAGGTCTCTAGGAGCTTGGCCCGAGGCTATTCCTTCTCGGGCCCCGCAACCGCATCTCGTTGTCACTCCCTAGTCCACAATCCACACCTCAAGTTCCCGCATCCCGAAGCCGTTGAGAATCTCGCTCCTCGGCTTGTTTATCAGCAGGTCGATGTGGTAGCCGTTGATGGCCCCGCCGGTGTCGGCGGCGACGGCGTAGCCGTAACCTTCGACGTAGAGATGAGTCCCGAGCGGGATGACCGACGGATCGACGGCCACGATGCCCTCGCGCAGAGGTAACCCAACATAGCAGAAGTCGCCGCTCCACGGGTAGTTGTCGATGGGGTTCGGGCCGTAGGCCGTAGCAACTACGGTGAGCTTGCGCCTGGCCGTCTGGTCCGGCGGAGGAGCGGTCTTCCGTATCCGGGCCAGAACGGTGGCTGCTTCGGCCCTGGTCGAGGTGCGCCCGGGAGCGAAACGTCCGTCCGGTAGGCCGGTGATGAGGTTCTCGCCGGAGGCCACGGCCACGAGACCGCGGTTGGCCTGGGCTATCTCCTGCCAATCACTGAAGGACCCTTTGAGGATCGAGGCGGCCTGGGACCAGGACATCGTTCTGCCCCGCTCGCTCCAGCCGACGGCCTTCACGGCCATGGCCGCGATCTCCTCGCGGGTGATGGGTTCGGTCGGACCGAAGCTCCCATCGCCCTTACCCTCGGTGATGGCCAGGCGGTAGGCGATGACCGTGGCGGCCTGGTACCAGGCGCCCTGGGGCACATCGCTGAAGAGGAAGGAACCCGCGCCGAAGCCGCTTCCACCCAAGGAGGGATCGACCGCCACCTGGGTCTCGGCCTTGATGCCCCGGGCGCGGAGAAGGGCGGCTGCAAACTCGGCTCTGGTCATGGTGCGCTCCGGCTGGAACAGCTCGCCGCCAACCCCTTTCAGAACCCCGGCCGCGGCCAGTTCCTCGATGGCCGGAGCGGCCCAGTGATCGGCCGGCACGTCGGAGAAGGCCGTGGCCGCGCCCGCGGCGCCGGCCACCCCTGACCAGCCTATGGTCAACATGGGAGTGGATGTCACAACTCCAAGAAAAAGAATCGCGATAAGACGCGTGATGCCTTTCGGCGACAAGATCGGCGCTGTTCGGCGCACGGCAAACACTCCTCACATGTTTTGGCTGACTCGGGGTCTCGCGCGTGGTCGGTAACCACGAAGGGGGTTTCTCCGCAGCCTGGGCTTCCGACCTTCCGGTAAGTGCTGGTGGGCGGCCCAGGCAGTTTGTCCAGCGGTCGGCGGGATGGTCGGGCCGCGCCGCCCAGCGGCCGATCGGATGGTCGGACCGCGCCGCCCAGCGGCCGAAAAGAACGATCGGCCTACCCGGCCAGCGGGCAGGTATCGCGGGCCGGCCGGGCGAACGCTAGTCGCCACTTCGCTTGGACCCGAGGGGAAGGGGAGTCTCGAACATGGAGGTCGGTCTTTCATTTTTTGCCTCGCCGCTGGCCCACCAGGAGGCGGTCGAGGCCTCGGCGGCCTGGGTTCGCGGCGAGATCGGCGATCTGGTCGCGGGCGGAATGACTCGCCCGGCCGCGGGCGGGAGCGAGACCTCCCGAGTCCCTCTAGCCGTCGTCCTCACCGGCGGGACGGAAGACAAAATCCTGGAGTGGCTCGGCGACCAGACAGGTCCGGCGCTCCTCCTGGCCCTGCCTCACTCGAACTCTCTTCCCGCGGCCATGGAGGTTCTGGCCCGGCTCGACCAACTGGGGCGGGCGGGACGGATCATCGTGGCCGGGCACGGCGATTGGCGCGGGGACCTGGCTGCCGCCCTCCGCCAGGCTGCGCTCGCAGCTTTCCTCCGGACGGCTCACATCGGTCTTCTCGGCGGTCCGTCGTCCTGGTTGGCGGCCAGTTCACCCGACCCGACCGTCGTGCGCCGGGCTTGGGGGCCGGAGGTCGTCACCTTGCCGCTTTTCGACGTCGCGGCCAGGTACCGGGCGGGCGATGGGTCCGGCGCCGCGGGGGGCGAGGCCGGCGATCCGGGGGGCGAAACCGCCGATCTCTTGCGCCGGGCGGCGGGTCTCGTCGAACCCGGTGAGGCGACCTTGGACGGCGCCGGCCGCCTCTACCGCATCCTCCGTGACATCGTCGAGGTCAACAGGCTCGACGCTCTCACCGTGAGGTGTTTCGACCTTCTCGGCGACATCGGCAACACGGGCTGCCTGGCCCTGTCGAGGCTCAACGACGAGGGTCTGGTCGCCGCCTGCGAGGGCGACCTCCCCGCCACTCTGACCATGATGGTTCTGAGCGGCCTGACCGGGAGGGCCTGCTTCATGGCCAATCCGTCCGACCTCGACCTTAAGGCCGGAACGGCGACCTTCGCCCACTGCAGCGTACCGCTCAGCCTGGTCCGGAGCTTCCGCCTCAGGTCCCACTTTGAATCTGGTCTGGGGGCGGCGATCGAAGGCCATTTCGCCCCGGGGGTGATGACCGTGGCCAGGATCGGCGGAGAGGATCTCTTCCGGTTCACGGTCTTCACCGGGACGGTTGTGCCGGAGGAGTCCGCGCCCTTTCGGGAGGATCTTTGCCGCACCCAGATCACCCTCAAGGTTGGGGAGGCCACGGTGCGGGAACTGCTCCGGCACCCTCTCGGAAACCACCACGTCCTTGTCCCGGGTGATCACGTCCGGGCCTTCCTGGACTTTGGGTCCCTGCCGCGGCCGGACGAGGCTCGAAGCGGAGAGTGACCCTGCCTACGACTTAGGGCGCAGGTAGCCGCGTTGATCTGCCCGGCATAGGCTGAACCGGCCATGGGTCTTCTTCCAGGCCAGTGGGGGATGGACCGGGCATGAAGGTAGTTATCCTGGCCGGAGGCATCGGCACCCGGCTGGCCGAAGAGACGGCGGCCAGGCCCAAGCCGATGGTCGAGATCGGGTCTCGGCCTATCCTCTGGCACATCATGAAGCTTTACGCTCACTACGGTTTCCGGGACTTCATCATCTGCCTCGGCTACAAGGCCGAGATTGTCAAACGGCACTTTCTCTCCTACTACCACCTGGCCGGCGATCTGACCCTCTCCCTGGGTGATGGAGAAATCGTGGTCCACGGCCCCCGGAGCGAGGACTGGCTGGTTACTCTGGTCGACACGGGGCCGGTGACCGAGACCGGGGGCCGCCTGCGCCGTGTCCGCGAGCACGTCGGCGATAGGACCTTCCTTGTGACCTACGGCGACGGAGTGGGTGACGTAGACCTCGCCGATTTGGTCTCCTTCCATCACCGGCACGGCAAGCTGGCCACCCTCACGGCGGTTCGGCCGCCGGCCCGCTTTGGCGTCCTGGGGTTGGAGGGCGATCGGGTGGTCCGCTTCGTCGAGAAGCCGGAGTCCGGCGAAGGCTGGGTCAACGGAGGTTTCTTTGTCTTCGAACCAGGCGTTCTCGACTACCTGACAGATGATGAGACGATTCTCGAACGGGGACCCCTTTCGCGCCTGGCCGAGACCGGGCAGCTATGGGTCTACCGCCACCGCGGGTTCTGGCAGTGCATGGACACCCTCAGGGACGTCCGCACCCTGAACCAGTTGTGGGATACGGGCCGGGCCCCGTGGAAGGTGTGGGACTAGCGAAAGGCTCGCCGTGAGGACCCGCGTGAGGTGGTACCTGCACAACGCCGCCCGACTTCACCGCCTTGGAGGACCCGGCATAAGTTGTGCTGGCGGAACCCAGGAGGGACTTTCCAGTGCGTCTCATTCTGATCTGTCCCAGTTGGGGACGCGTCTGTGGCATCGCGTCCTACTCCCGGCAGTTGGGAGATGGGCTTCGGGCCCTGGGTGTCGAGACTGACGTGGCGACGACACCGGCCGCGCTCGGGAATCTCCTCGGTAGGCGGCAGTATGGCGGCATCCTGATGCAACACGAGTACGGTCTATACTACTTCAACCTGATTGCCATGCTCAACCAGGCCGATCGAAGCGGTCTGCCGTTCATCGTCACCATGCACAATTCGGACCACCGCGGTTGGATGGGCGCGCAACACCTCTTCCTCTTCAAGGGCCGGGCCAAGTTCGTTGTCCACAGCGAGATTGCCCGCGACAACCTGCTCAGGGTCCCGGTGTCACTGGACGCCTCGCGCCTGACCGTCATTCCGATGGGCAGCCCGGATTTCCGGGAGCAGTTCGGCCCGGTCGAAGACGTCAGGCGGGAAATGGGGCTCCCGCCGGGCGGGTTTGTGGTCGGGTTCTTCGGGTTCGCGGCCGAGCACAAAGGCATCCCCGATTTGGTGAAAGCCCTGCTCGGGCTCACGAACGTGACCGGGTACATCAGTGCGACCGTCCACCCCGTGAACCCGCATGCCGTAGATGCCATCTACGAGAGAAGCGGCCTCACCCGCCTGCCCGGCGAGAAAGGCGTGTACGGCAACGTCACTCTCTCGCACGAGTGGATTCCGGACGAGAAGTTCGGACGCTACCAGAACGCCATGGACGCAATTGTCCTGCCCTACTCGATGCATGGGGAATCGGTGTCCACGTCGATGATGGCCCACGTGGTTCTAGCCTGCGGCCGACCTACGATAGTGACCGCTGTGCCCTATTTCGCCGATCTCGGCGACACCGTGCTGAGGATCCCGGACAATCAGCCCGAGACGATAGCCGCCGCGATCGAGGCCCTTCGGAAAGACCCCGGGTTGCGGGAGTCCCTTGCGGCGCGAGCCGCGGGCTATGCCGCGGAGCACGCCTGGCCGAGGGTAGCCCAGAGCTACGTTGATCTGCTATGACCATCCCGGGCGCGAGTACCTTCTGGAGAGAGCAATCCGTGTTTGTCACCGGGGCCACAGGCATAGTCGGTTCCTGGCTGGTCACGGAACTCCTCGACCGGGGGGCCGATGTTGTTTGCCTGGTCAGAGACACTGTGCCACGTTCCAACCTCCTCCTTAGTGGACGGCTGGCCAAGGTGACCACGGCCAGGGGTGAACTCGAGGATTACCTGAGCCTGGAGCGCATCCTCAACGAGTACGAGGTGGACACGGTCTTCCATCTCGGCGCCCAGGCTATCGTCGGCACGGCCAACCGGGCCCCCCTGGCCACGTTCGAGAGCAACATTCGCGGCACCTGGAACGTCCTCGAGGCGGTCCGCCTTCACCGGAGAACCGTGCGCCGCGTCGTCGTCGCCTCCAGTGACAAGGCCTACGGTGATCACGGCCCGCTCTCCTACACCGAGGACATGGCTCTTCAAGGCCGACACCCCTACGACGTGTCCAAGAGCTGCGCTGATCTTCTGGCCCAAGCCTACGTCGCGACCTACGATCTACCTCTGGCCATCGCCCGTTGCGGAAACATCTATGGCGGCGGAGATGTGAACTTCAGCCGCATCGTACCCGGGACGATTCGAGCCACGCTGGCTGGAAGACGGCCGGTCATCCGCAGTGACGGCGCCTCGGTCCGGGACTACCTCTACGTGCTGGATGCCGTCGAAGCCTATCTCACCCTGGCCCAGGCCTTGGACGATGAGGCGATCCGAGGTCAGGCTTTCAACTTCAGCCCCGGGTCTCCCCTGAGTGTGCTCGCGATCGTCCAGCGGATTATGGCTCTCGCCGGCCGGCTCGACCTTGAACCGGAAGTCCTGGGCGAGACCTCGGCCGAGATACCCTACCAGGCGTTATCGGCCGAGAAGGCCAGGCGTGTTCTGGGCTGGAGTCCGAGCTACAGCCTGGACGACGGATTGCGCGAGACCATTGAGTGGTACCGGCGGTATCTTCCGGCCGGTGGGAGCGAGAGCCGGGGGATCGAGGCATGATCGAGGGCGTCCGCATCCACCCGCTTCGGCAGATTCCGGATGAGCGTGGCCGGATCATGCACATGCTCCGGGCCGACGATCTCCACTTCGAGCGCTTCGGCGAGATATACTTCTCCCTTGTCTACCCGGGGGTTGTCAAAGCCTGGCACCTCCACCACCGCGTTGCCCTGAACTACGCTGTCCCGTGGGGCTTGGTCAAGCTGGTTCTCTACGACGATCGCCCCGGTTCATCCACGCGGGGGACGGTCCAGGAGGTGTTCCTGGGCGAGGGCAACTACGCCTTGGTTCACATTCCGCCGATGGTCTGGAATGGGTTCAAGGGTGCGGGGGTGACTCCGGCTCTGGTGGCCAACTGCGCCGACCTGCCCCACGACCCCAGCGAGATGGAGCGGCAGGCGCCTTCCTCCGCCCGCGTCCCTTACGACTGGGGGCTCCGACACGGATGAGAGCCCTGGTGGTTGGGGCCGGCGGTTTCGTCGGGGGCTACCTATGCCAGGCCCTGGCCGAGAGCGGGCATCAGGTCTGGGGCACCTACCACCGGCGTCACCGGCCGGGACTTTTACCCCTTGACATCGTCGATCGCGAGGCCACCGGGGCGCTCGTGGCCAGGGTGCGCCCGGACGTGATCCTCCATCCGGCGGCGATGCCGGACGTCGAGCGCTGCGAGGCGTTCCCGCTTGAGAGTTATCAGGTCAACGTGACGGGACTGGGTCACATTCTGGACGCGGCCAACGCCGCCGGGGCCCGGCTGATCCACTTCTCAAGCGAGTACGTTTTCGACGGTCTGGCCGGTCCCTACTCGGAGAACGACACGCCCAACCCGCTCAGCGCCTACGGCCGGCAGAAGCTAACCGGCGAGAAATTGGTCCTGGGCCGGGCGCCGGACGCCTTGATCGTCCGGACCACCGTTGTCTACGGCTGGGAGCGGCGGGTCAGGAACTTCGCGGGACGGGTCATCGCCGAACTTCGGGCCGGTCGACCGGTCAAGGCGCCGCGGGACCAGGTCTCCAGCCCCACCTACGTGGCCGACCTGGCCCAGATCACCTGCGAGTTGGCGACGAGGGGTGCGAGCGGTCTGTGCCATGTGGCCGGCGCCGAGAGAGCCGACCGCTACACTTTCGCCCTCGTGGTGGCGGAGATCTTTGGTCTCGACGCCGGCCTGATTATCCCGGTTTTCACGGCCGAGCTTGGGCAGAAGGCCCCGAGGCCGCTCTCGGCCGGGCTCGACGTCGGGAAGCTTTCTCGCGAACTGGGCCGGGCGCCGGCGGGGTTCCGCGACGGGTTGGCCAGGATGAAGAGGGAGAAGGGGAGATGGAGGACAAGCTGAGCCTGGAAGCCGGATCATTGCGCCGGGACATCCTGGCTCTGGTCGCCGATTACTGCCGGGAGGCCTTTCCGGATAGACGCTTTCTGCCCGGGAGAGACCCGGTTCCCGTCGCCGGCAAGGTCTTCGACCGAGACGAACTGACCAACCTGGTTGACGCGGCTCTGGACTTCCGTCTGACGGCGGACAGGTACGCCCGGGGGTTCGAAGCGGCCCTGGCCGCGTACGTGGGCGTGAGCCACGCCATCTTGACGAACTCAGGCTCGTCCGCCAATCTCCTGGCCCTGACGGCCCTCACCTCGCCCCACCTCGGCGACCGGCGCCTTGTCCCAGGCGACGAAGTTCTCACCGTGGCCGCGGCCTTCCCTACCACGGTGAACCCAATTCTTCAAAACGGAATGGTCCCTGTCCTCGTCGACGTGCGGCTGGGAACCTACAACGTGGACCCGACTCAACTGGAGGCGGCCGTGAGCGGGCGCACGCGGGCCATCATTCTCGCCCACACCCTGGGCAACCCGTTCGACGTGGACGAGGTCCGAGCGGTCGCGGCTCGCCACGACCTCGCTCTCATCGAGGACGCCTGTGACGCTCTAGGCGCCCTCTACCGCGGACGTCCGGTGGGGGTCTTCGGAGACATGGCCACCCTCAGCTTCTATCCGGCCCACCACCTCACCACCGGCGAGGGCGGCGCCGTTCTGACGAGTTCTTCGGTCCTGAGCCGCGTCGTCCGGTCTCTGAGAGATTGGGGGCGGGACTGCTGGTGCGAGCCCGGAGTCGACAACACCTGCCACAGGCGTTTTGACTGGAAGCTAGGTGATCTACCGGCGGGCTACGACCACAAGTACGTTTATTCCCACATCGGCTATAACCTCAAAATCACGGACTTGCAGGCCGCCGTGGGGCTGGCGCAGATTGGCAAGCTCCCGCGCTTCATCGAACGCCGGAAGAGAAACTTCGCCCTTCTTTACGAGGGGCTTAGCCGCTACCAGGAAGATTTGCTCCTGCCGGAGAGTACGCCTGGCGCCGATCCGAGTTGGTTCGGCTTCCCCATCACCGTGCGCGCCGGCGCCCGGTTCACCCGCCACGATCTCATCCTCCACCTCGAGTCGCGGCTGGTCGCCACCCGCCTTCTCTTTGGCGGAAACCTCACTCGCCAGCCGGCCTACAGGGACGCTCCCTTCAGGATCGCGGGGGACCTCGCCAATACCGACACGGTGATGAACCGGACCTTCTGGATCGGCGTCTACCCCGGCATCACCGACGACATGATCGCTTACGTTCTTTCAGTCTTCGCGGACTTCTTCGGGCGGCAAGGGCAAGTCCATCTTCTCCAGGACGTAGCGGGCACGAGCGACGGCGGTGTGCTTTCCCCGGGCCAGCTTCCGCCCGTTCGTGGCGATGCGGGCCAGTCGTTGCGGGTCGGCCAGCAGGGCATCGATCTTGTCCAGCATGTCTCCCGGGCTGTCGAAGAAAACGGCGCTCTCACCGTCAACGAAGTTGTCGGGAATCAGGATGGGCAAGCGCTCGCTGAGAAGCAAGGCTCCGTGGTAGGGTATTTCCCAGTAGCGAAAAGTGTCCCAGGCGACCCCGCGTAGCGAGACGGCGATTTTGCTCCGGTTGAGGATCCAGCAGAACTGCTCGCGGGGTACGTCCACGCCCACGAGAGCGGTGTGGCCCTGGCGGCGGAGGAGTTCGCCGCACCACTTCCTGATCTCGACGGTCGGCCGGACCACGAAGGACACGCCGATGTCCCGCTCGGTCTCTCCGGGCAGCATGGCCCGGGGCGGGACGGCCAGCGGCAGGGGAAAGCGCTCCGGGGTCTTCTCGATCTCGTACATCTGCATTTGGAAGCGGTGGGTAGATCGTAGTCCAGTTGGCCAGCGGGCCGTCTCCTCGCCGTGGAGTATGGCCACGGGACAATGGGTGAAGCGATCCTGAAGCTGCCGCCAGAGACTGATCGTGTCCTCGCGGATGCTGCCGACTACTACGGCGTCAAACGACTCCCTGTTGGCGACAATCTCGGCGAGGTCCACGGGCCGCCGGTGTCCGGGACCCTCCGGCGGCTCGACATAAAGGTTGTACTGGAACTCACGGTAGTCCTTGTACGGGTAGCAGAAGACGTGCTCAGGCCCGAGAAGCTCGTCGAAGCCCTCGTGGAGGATGTCCTCCAGGTAGTTGATAGTGGAACTCGTCAAGAATAAGATGTCCACCGGCGGGCTACCTCCCTCTCCCTGACCCGAAGACTGCCCCTCGACAGCCGACCTCGGTGTACACGATATGCTCCGGGTGTTGGCGCCTTGACCACCACTTAGCCGGTCGCGCCCGGCCCCCGGCCGGTCACGGACGGGAGCCGGACCCGCAAGTCACATAGACTGCAGCGGAAAGCCGGGTCCCGAGGGACGCTCCAATTGGTGGGGCGGCGGCGAGGGGTCCGGGGATTCGGGTCAGCGATGGGAGGCGCCGCATGGATCGGGTAAGGCTGGGAGTGGTCTTCATCAACTACTGCCGTTCGGACCTTCTCTTTGAGGCTCTCAACAGCCTGGAGACGGTCCACGTCCTGAAGCTTTTCATCGTGGACCGGGCCAAGCTGAAGTCGGAGACGCCATCCCTGGCCGCCGGCTGGAACCGAGGCATCGAAGCCGCGTTGGCTTGGGGCGCCGAGTGGGTTCTCGTGGCCAGCGACGACGTGCTCTTTCACCCCTGCACGGTGGATCACTTGGTCCAGAGGGCCCGTGAGCGAAGCTACGAGTTTCTCTGCCCCTACGACGTTGCCACCCGGCTGGGCCTGACGGAGGCCGATCTGGCCTCCCTGGCGGCGCCCGAGGAGGGTCGGGACGAGCAGGCCGCCGACTACTCCTGCTTCCTGCTCACCCCGGAGCTATTCCGCGAGGTCGGCCCCTTCGATGAACGTTTCGTGCCGGCCTACTTCGAAGACGCCGATTACAACTTACGGCTGGGTCTTTGCGGCAAGACGGGCATGCTGACGAGCTACGCCCCGTTCTTCCACCACGGGGGCGCCAGCGGCGACCTGCCGCCGGAGGCAAAAGGGCGAAACCGCGACTACTTCGTCGCCAAATGGAAGGACGTCGTTCCCTGGGCCGAGGCATTCGCCGGGAGTGAATCTCGCGGGCGACCCGAGCGCCCCCATGACCTGGACTTAACCCACCAGACCGAGGATGGGCAGCAGACCCATCCGGTCCAAGAGGTAACGCGCCCTCGCGGCGGCGGTGTGCTTCTCGCGAGACAACCGCCTCCCCGCGACGGCGATGGCGGCCAGCCGGTCCTCGTCAGCGAGGAGTTGGCCGATCTTCTCCATCATGTCGGCGGGATCGTCAAAGAAGACGGCGCTCTCCCCGTCCACGAAGTTGTCCGGGACCACGATGGGAAGCCGCTGGCTAAGGAGAAGGGCGCCGTGATAGGGGATTTCCCAATAGCGCAGGGAGTCCCAGGCGGCACCCCGGACAGAGACGGCTACCCGGCTGCGGTTTAGAATCCAGCAGAATTGCTCCCGCGAGATGTCGATGCCCAAGAGGGCCAGGAAACCCGTCTCGGCGAGAAGCTTGGCGCACTCTGAACGGAGCGGGTGGGTGTCCCTGACAACAAAGGAGACCCGGATGTCCCGCTCCAGCTCCTCCGGGAGCATGGCTCGGGGTGGCGCGGCGTAGGTCAAGGGGTAGAGCCCGGGCGCCTCATCCCCGGGCAGGAGATCCTTAGAGAAGCGGTGGGTGTAGCCTACGTTTGTCGGCCACTCGAGGATCGGAGACCATTGCCCGTTGATGAGGGCCGTCGGCCGGTCCGCAAACAGGTCGGACACTGTCTGCCAGGTCTCGAGGGCGTCCAGACGAATGCTGCCGATGACCACGGCGACGATGGACTCCCGCCACTCTTCCAGGCGTCGGCGAACGACCGGGTACCGGTGGGGGTTCTTCTGGGGCGACGGCGGGGCGAGGTTGTACTGGAATTGGGAGTAGTCCTTGTAGGGGTAGCAGTAGACCCGGTCCGCCCCCAGGATCTCGTCCAGGCCCTCGTGGATGATGTCCTGCATCAGGTCGATTTCCGGACTGGTGATGAAGAGAATTCCGGGTTCCACAGACGTTGCCTCCTCCGACGCGGAAGATGCCCCGTGATTGGCGGAGTCCATCGCTACTACGTATGTGGGCGCCCGCGGGCCGGTTACAGGTCCGGATCGTCTGAGAGGAAGCGTCGACGCGGGTGGCGGCGTAGAATGCGTCTAGGGGGCTGGGGGGAGGGCCTGACACCGGAGTGGGGGATTGGTCTTGTCCGTGCTGTCTCTGCCCAATGAGGATGAACTGGACCTGATCGAAGGTTGGCTGTCGCTTCTGGAGGGTCAGCGGCTGGCTTTCCTGGCTTCCACCGTGCCGGCGTCCCTGGCCATCGTGGAACTGGGTAGCTGGAAGGGCAAGTCGGCCGCCTGGCTCGGATCCGGGAGCAAGCGCGGCCACGGGGCTCACGTTTACGCCGTGGATCACTGGGTCGGATCGCCTGAGATCGCCCACCTGTTCCTCTGGGACCCCACGGCCACCACGTTCCCGGAGTTTGAGCGGAACATGGATTGCCTAGATCTTGACGACATCGTAACCCCCATCAGCGGTAAGTCAGTCGAAGTGGCCCAGACCTGGGACAAGAACATCGGTCTCCTTTTCATCGACGCGGCCCACGCCTACGAGTCGGTCAAGGCCGACTTTCTGGCCTGGTCGCCGTTTCTCGTCCCTAAGGGATGGTTGGTCTTCCACGACGCCGGGGCGCCCGGACCATCTCAGATTATCGCCGAGTACACTTCGAACCCGGAGGAGTGGGGCGGACGCAATGCCTACCCTCCGCTGAGCCTCCAGCGGCTCTAGAGGCACCCCGGCGCCTTCCGGCTGTTCCCGCGCCCCGGGGTCGTCACCCGCGCCGGCCGGCGCGCTTGGCTAGCGTCGATAGGCCAGCACCTGGATACCGTTCCACCAGGTAGGGTGGCAGTTGCCCGGAGTGGGCAGATCGAAAAGGAGGGAGGCTTGAGGAGTGGCCTTAAGCCAATCGGCGACCGACCGCAGAACGTCCGGTTCGTTGGTGTCGTCCAGGACAATCACCGCTTGCCGGGCGAGAAAGGGTTCCGCCAGGCGCAGCGACTCCAGCGTGGCTTCGTAGCTGTGATCGGCGTCGTAGAAATACAGGCCTATGGGGTCCTTGATGAGGGCCGGCTCATGGCGCAGGAATTCCGAGCTATCCATTTCAACAAAGCGGACCACGCCCACGTTCAGGCTTTCCCAGAGCCAAGTGAAGAACCTCTCCCGCACGGCCGGTCCCCAGCAGAAGTTGTCGCAGGCGTAGTGAATCCTATCGGCGTGACCGTAAACCGTGTAGGCTAGGGATCGGCCCGTCAAGACTCCGACAGTGAGATGGGCCTCGCCAGGCTCCAGGAGGGAGACGCCGTAGTTCAGCAGGTGTCCGACAAAAGCTGTCGTCTGCCCGTCCGGAGCGATTATGGCTTGATCTAGATCCAGGCTACGATCCCGGACCGGGTGGGGTGGTAGAAGTCGTCGTAGTGCTCCCGCACCTGCTGGAATGCCGCTAGATTCATTTTCGCGGGGCTCCTTCGCGCCTGAGTCGTGTCAACCCAATCACAGTCTATGGGCGGGTCGCGGTGGCGTGACGGGGTTGCGGGCGGCCCGGTCCTACCATTCCAGCGAGGCCACTTCGGGGTGCCGGCCGAGGCGTTCCGCTAGGTCGGCCTTGATCTCGGCCAGGGCTTCGGGGCTTTTGGCCTCGCACCGCACGACCAGGCAGGCTTGGGTGTTCGAGGCCCGGACAAGTCCCCAGCCATCGGGGTAAAGAACGCGGGCGCCGTCGACATCGATGATCGGGTGGGTGGCGGCGAAGGACTCACGGAGAGCGGCGGCGACCCTGAACTTGGCCTCATCCGGGCACGCGACGCGCGTCTCCGGTGTTATCCAGTAGCGCGGAACGTCGTCCAGCAGTTGCGAAAGACGTTGCCCCGAGGCTACCAGAAGTCGAAGAAGGCGTCCGGTGGCGTAAAGAGCGTCGTCGTAGCCGAAGTACTCGTCGGCGAAGAACATGTGTCCGGACATCTCCCCGGCGAAGGGGGCGCCGGTCTCGTGCAGCCTGGCCCGGACCAGGGAGTGACCGGTGGGGCAGAAGACCGGACGACCCCCCAGGCGGGTGACCTCCTCGACCAGGACCTGGGAGCACTTGACCTCCACCAGCACGATCGACCCCGGGCGGCGGCCCAGAATCTCCCGCCAGAACAAGATCATCAGGCGATCACCCCAGACGATGTCACCCCTGTCGTCGACGACGCCGAGCCTGTCGCCGTCCCCGTCGTAGGCCACCCCCAGATCACAGCCCTCCTCCCGCACGACCCTGGCCAGGTCGACCAGGTTCTCCGGCGCCACCGGGTCGGGGAAGTGGTGGGGAAAGGAGGGGTCGAGGTCGCAGTATAGCGGCACAACCTCGTGGCCCAGGGCCAAGACAAGCTCGGGAGCGTACCGGCCGGCGGTCCCGTTGCCGGCGTCGACGGCGACCTTGAGCCGGCGCGCGCCGGTCTTTCCGGGCGACCCTCCCAGCCTTTCCCGGAGCATGCTCAGGTAGGGGAGAGTCGGGTCGCGGAAGGTGGCCCGGGCGTTGCCTACGTCGTAGTCGCCGGCCTCGATTGTCCGGCGGATGGCCGTGATTTCTGAGCCGTGGAGAGGGCCCTCACCCCAGGCGAGCTTGAACCCGTTCTGGTCGGGGGGGTTGTGGCTACCGGTGACCATGATCCCGCCGTCGGTTCGGTAAAGCCGGTTGGCATAGTGTAAACAGGGCGTGATGACCAGACCGAGGTCGATTACGTCGACTCCCACCGACAGTAGACCGGCCCGGGCGGCCTCGGAGTAGGACAGGGACGAGAGCCGATTGTCCCGCCCCACGACAGCCCGCCGCTTCCCGCGTCGCCGCAGATGGGTTCCGAAGCTCTTTCCGATGAGGAAGGCCAGTTCCGGATCTAGTTGGGTATCGACGGTCCCCCGGATGTCGTACTCGCGGAAGATGGTCGGCGTCAATCGCGTCATCTGAGAACCTCCCCAGACACGGCCATCAGCCGCGATCGGCCGCCAGGTTCGTCTGACCGCGCCAGTAGTCCAGCAGATCGGCCATTGTCTTGGCGAAGGGGATCTCGGGTTTCCAGCCGGTCCGGGCCCTAAACCTAGCGGCGTCTCCCACGAGAAACGGAACGTCCGACGGGCGAAGGCGGGCCGCCTCGATCTCGACCTCAATGGGGAGTTTGGCCAGGTCAAGGATGAGGCTCAGAACCTCGCGGGCCGAGTAACTCACCCCGGAGGCGATGACGTAGACCTCGCCCGGCTCGCCCCGCTCGAGGGACAGCCAGTAGGCCCGGACCATGTCCCTGACGTCGGTGAAGTCGCGGCGCGCGTCCAGGTTGCCGCAGCGAAGAATGGGTGGATGGAGCCCGGCCTCAATCTCCGCCACCTGCTTGGCGAAGCTTGAGGTCATGAACATCTCGCCCCGCCGCGGTCCGGTGTGGTTGAAGGCCCGCGTCCGCACGGTGCGGAGACCGTAAGAGGCGTGGTACTGGTAGCCGAGCAGGTCCTGGGCCACCTTGCTCACCCCGTAGGGGCTGAGAGGGCGGAGCGGGCTATCCTCGTTCAGAGGCCCTTCGTCGGGCCGGACCAACCCGTACTCCTCCGAGGAACAGGCCACCTGGAAGCGGACCTCGGGCTGGAGGTGGCGGACGGCTTCCAACAAGTTCAACTGCCCGAGCACATTCGTCGTTATCGTGTCCTGCGGCGCCGTCCACGACGTCGGGACAAAACTCTGGGCGGCGAGGTGGAAAACGCGATCAGGCTTGATGTCCCCGATTGCCTTCTGGGCGGAGAACGGATCGCGGAGATCGCACTCAACGAGGCGGATGTCCTGAAGGATGTGTCGAATATTCTCCAGCCGGCTTCTCTGGCGGAACGTGCCGTAGACCTCGACACCCGGCTGCCCGAGGGCCAGCTCGGCCAGGTGGCTTCCGGCGAAGCCGGTAATGCCCGTGATGAGGACCCTCATGCCGATCCATCCCTCCTGGATCTTGTCGCGCGGGCGGAGGCCTCCAAGAACTCGCGGCCGGTTAGCACTCCTTTGAGGTCGTCGAGCTTGTCGCGGGAACAGGCCAGAAACGGCCCGGATCCGCCCGCGATCACCGTGTCGCGGAGGCCGATGATCACGGCCGGTCCCCCGGTCCAGTCGATGAGACAGCCCGCGGAGTCTTTCAGCACGACAGCTCCCCGGACGACGTTGCCGCTACTGTCACGAGGGGCAAGACGGCTCAGTCCCTCCCACGTGCCCAGATCGTCCCAACCGAACTCGGCCCGTCCGACAATGACGTTGCGTTCTTTCTCCAGCACTCCGTAGTCGATGGACACCGGTCGGATGCCGACGAAAACGCTCGTCGCCGTGGCCCGCCAAGCCGGTGAGTCCGCGGGCGGCGCTCCCCGTCCCCGCCGCAGGCGGGCGAGCACGCCCAGCGCGGCATGGGTATCGGGCAGATGACGCCGGAGGAGTCCCAGGGCGGTCGACACCCTCCAGATGAACATGCCACTGTTCCACAGGCAGTGATCCTCCGCGATCAGCCTCTCGGCCAGGGCCCGCTCGGGTTTCTCGACAAACCGGGTGACCCGATGAAACTTCGTTCCGTGGGCCCCGGCCAGGTCGGGTAGTTCCTCCGCCAGGAGAACATAGCCATAGGCCGTCTCGGGTCGACTGGGCGGAACACCTATGAGGACGGGACGATCCGTGGCCGCGGCCTGACAGGCGTCAGCGACGGTCTCCATCCAGACCCGCGCGTCGGAGATGTAGTGATCCGACGGCAAGACCACAGCCACCGCGTCGTCCTCCGCGCCGATCATCGTCAGGGCGTAGCCCATGGCCGCGGCCGTGTCCCGCCCCACGGGCTCACAGATGATGTTCTCCGGGGGCAGGTTCGGCACGTGTTCTCGGACCAGAGTCTCGTAGACCGATGTCGTGACCACGAAAGTGCTCTCCGGGGGAAGAAACCGCCCGAGCCGGGAGACAGTTGCCTGAAGCAGGCTCTCCTCACCGAACAGCCGGAGAAACTGCTTGGGCAGGCTCTCGGAACTCCTGGGCCAGAAGCGGTGCCCCTGGCCACCGGCGAGGACAACGGCCAGCACCCGCATGTCTTGTCGCTTCGCTCCTCGGGGTCGATCGATAGGCCACTTTCTAACCAGTCTATGCGGGGTCTTGACCCCAGGGTCTCCACCCCGGGCACGCACGTCTCGGAAGGAGCGGCGTACTGTGGATGGTCAGGCGAGGGATCGGGCGCGCCTTCTGTCAACCGGTGGGATGACCTGTGTCGGAAGTTCCAAGCGTTGAGGTTCTCTCCCTATACCCAATCCACGTGGTCGGGGCGGCTCTCGTGTCGCACAAGCCCACGCGCGTGGTCTGGAAGATCACGGCCCGCGAGGGCAGTTTCGCTCTCAAGGGGTTGGCCATCCCTCCCCGGAGGGTCGAGTTTCTCGCGGCGGCTCACGAGCATCTGAGCCGGAACTCGCGTCTGGTCCCGGATCTTGTCAGGACGAAGGCCGGCAGCCGCTTCGCTGACGACGGGCGGATGAGATACGTTCTGTCCACCTGGGTTTGCGGGCGGCCGGCCGTGCTTTGCGATCCGCGCGATCTCGTCCAGGTGGTAGAGGCGACGGCCCGCTTGCACCAGGCCTCGCGCGGTTTCAAGCGGGGGCGGGGCATGAACCCGCGCACCTACTTGGGAGACTGGCCCCAGGCCTACGACCGAGAGGCCGAACTGCTCCACGATTGGCGCCTGCGGGCCCAGACCCTCGGAAGACCCGCGGACTCCATCTTCGCTGAGGGCTACCGCCTGCTCCGCCCTCAGGCTGACGAGGCCCGGCGCTTGCTGGACACCGACGCCTACCGCGAGTGGTGCGGGGCCGTCGCGGCGAGAGGCGGGTTCTGCCACCAGGACATCGCCCGGAACAATCTTCTCCTCGGCCCGTTCGGGGTGAAGGTCTTCGACCTAGATGCCCTGGCCGTGGACCTGCCGGTCAGGGACATCCGGAAGCTTCTGAACCGCGTCTTCCGCCTAGCCGGCGGCTGGGACCCGACCCTCCTCCGCATCGCTCTGGAGGCCTACCGAAGCCGTGTCCCGCTGACCCAAGGCCGGATGCGCGTCCTTCTCGCGGACATGACCTTCCCGCACCTCTTCTACCGCGTGGGCCGCAAACTCTACCTCGACGGACGCCCGCCCCGCCACGAGGCCGACCTGCTTCAATCGCTCGAATGCGCGATCGCCGTGGAGACGTCGAAGCCGGCCGCGCTGGCTTCGCTGGCGGCCAGGGAGGCCCTCGAATGATCGCGGCCAGGGAGGTTGTCGGATGATCGCCATTGTCGGTTGTGGGCGCGTGGGCCTGCCCCTAGCCCTGTGCCTGGCGTCGGGGGGCGAAACCGTCGTCGGCGTGGACCCAGATCCCCGTCTCCGATCCCTGGTGAACGAGGGCCAACTGCCTTTCCGCGACCCCTTCGCGTCTTCCCTCCTCCGGGAGACGCTCGGCCGGACCTTCAACCTCACCGGCGACCTCGAACGGCCCCTGGCCGAGGCCGATACCTTTGTTCTTTGCCTCGGAACTCCGCTGGCTCAAGGAACCCTCGCCGATCAGAGGGTCTTGCTGGCCACGGCGGAGGCGATCCTCTCCGGCGTCGCCGGGCGGAAGCGCGGACCCCGGCCCCCGGTCATCATCATCCGGAGCACGGTTGTCCCGGGAACCACCGACGGGCTGATTCTGACCGTCAGACGGCGGTTGGGGTTGGCCGCGGGGGAAGACTTCCTGGTGGCCTTCTGCCCTGAACGCACGCTCGAAGGTGACTCCTCGGAGCTTCGGGAGCTTCCCCAGATCATCGGCGCCGCCGATGACCGGTCGGCCGAGGCCGCCCGTGAGGTCTTCAGGTCGCTGGGCGTGGCTTTCGTCAACACCGGGGTCAGAGAGGCGGAGTTGGCCAAGCTTTTCGATAACGCCTACCGCTACGTGGGATTCGCCCTGGCCAATGAGTTGATGATGATCGCCCGGGCCAACGGGGCCAGAATCCACGAGGCTCTGCGAGCCGCCAACGAGGGCTACAAACGGGGCGGAATTCCCCTGCCGGGCTTCGCCGGCGGGCCGTGCCTGCACAAGGACGGCTTCCTTCTCAGCGGACGCCTTCCGGGGGTCGATCTCCTTCTGACCAGTTGGAGGCTCAACGAAGGCCTGCCCGAGTACTTCATCCAGCAGGTGGAGGCCTTGCGCCCGCTATCGCGGAGCGTGGTTCTGGGCCTGGGGTTTAAGGCCGACAGTGACGACGCCCGCAATTCGCTGGGGTTCAAGCTCCTCGAGCTGCTCAAGATCAGGGGCGCCTCGGTCGTGGCCCACGACCCGGTCATAGCCCCGGCCGAAGCGACCTGCACAGGCGACCTGCCTTCCGCTCTCCGCGGGGCGGGAGAGGTCTTTGTCGCCGTGCCCCACCGGGAGTACCGCCGCCTGGCCTGGGCCGACCTGGTCCGGTGGGTGCGGCCGGACTGCGTTGTCGCCGACCCCTGGCGGGTGTGGGGTCAGGAGGATGTCGTCGTCGAAGTCAACTCCAGCAGCCGCCGGTAGGTCTCCAGGGTGAGCCTCGCGGTCTTCTCCCAGGTGAACTCGGCCGCGCGAGCCTGGCCTTTTCGACGGAGGGTTTCGGCCAATCCCGGGTCGGCCAGGACCCTGGCCATGGCCTGGCCGAAGGCGGCGTAGTCGTTGTTCTCCACGAGGAGGGCGGCGTCGCCGGCGATCTCCGGAACGGTCGAGCGCTTGAGGGCCACGACCGGAGCGCCCGAGGCCATGGCCTCAAGGAGAGGGTTGCCGAAACCCTCATAGACCGAGGGGAAGGCGAAGAGGTCGGCCCCCGCGTAGAGCCGGGCCAGGTCCCGCAGGGGAACCTCGCCCAGGAAATGGACCATGCCCTGGAGCCTTCTCTGAGTCACCTGGTTCCGGATCGCGTCTGTCGCCCGGCCGGGTCCGACCAGGGCCAGGCCGCGGCCTGACGCGCTAGTGCGGTTCAGGTAGTGGAAGGCGTCGATGAGAAGTCGGTGGTTCTTGCGGATATCCATTCCGGCCACATAAAGGATGTAGGAGGCGGGAAGCCCGTATCTCCTCCTCGTGGCGGCGATGTCCGGGGCGGGGTAGCGGCCGTGGAAGACATCGTGATCAACTCCGTGGTGGATGACCGTGATTTTCGTCTCCGGAACGTTCAGGTGAGTCATGAGGTCGAGCTTGGTCCAGTGGGAGATGGCGATGACGTGGTCGGCCAGGCCGAGAAGGGGGAAGAGGTTGCGGCGGAGGCGAGCGAGCCCTCTCGGCTTCTGGTCCGGGTAGTGGAGGGGAATGATGTCCCTCACGGTCACCAGGAGGCGGAGGGGACTCGCCTGGCCTGAAAGCTCGCGCTCGGGCTCATAGAGCGGGAAGAAGTAGTCATTGATGTGGAGAAGTCCGGCGCCGTCCGAGACAGCCGCGGCCCAGATACTCTCCTTATCCCCCAGAAGGCGAAGCCGGATGCGCGTCCACTCGACCGGATGCTGCCAGGTGTCTCCCCGCAGGTAGTACCAAAGCTCGCGGGGCAGAGGAGTGTCCCGGAGGCGATCGAGGGCCTGGAGGACCTGCCGGGTCGTCCGGCCTATCCCGTGATGGGCGTGATCGTTGGCCACGGGGTGCGCGTCAATGGCTACGTGCAATCTTGTCGCCTCCCGCTCTGAGGTCACGGTCCGGGTGCGGGCCGGGTCCGGTTGTCATGGACCCGCTCCTTGCCGGTCGACTTCAGACTGGCCGAGTCGGATCAACTCGCTCACCGTGACCAGCCGGTAGCCCTGGGCCTGGAGTTCCCTCAGAATCGTGGTCAGAGCCTCGACGGCCCTCCTGGAGTCGATCCAGTCGCCGTCGTGCATCAGAACGATGTCGCCGGGCCGGATCAGTCCGGTGACTCGTCTGGCGACTTGCCCCGCGCTCTTGATCCGCCAGTCGAAACTGTCCAGGGAGCAACTGATGACCGAGTAACCCCGCTGCCCCGCCACCTTGACCAGCGAGTCAGTATAGAACAGCCCCGGAAAGCGGAAGAGCGTGGGGCGGAGACCGAGAACCTCGGGGAACAGCTTCTCACAGCGATCGAGCTCGCTTCTCAGCCGGGCTTCGGCCGGGCCCTTGAGGTAGACGTGGCTGTAGGTGTGGCAGCCTATCTCGTGCCCTTCGGCCAGGACTCGGCGGGCCAGATCGGGGTACTTCTCCAGCTCCCGCCCAATCGGAAAGAACGTGGCTTTGGCCTCGTAGCGTCCGAGGAGATCCAAGACGGCCGGGGTCAGGGTGGCGCCCGGCCCGTCGTCGAAGGTCAGGGCCACAACCTTGGCTTGGAGAGGAACCGAAAAGAGAACGCCGCCCCGAACGCCCGTGCCCGGACCGCGCAGGTTGGGTGAATTGCCCCCGACGCCCGCGGCCAGCCAGAGGACGAGAAGGGCCACCGCGGCCACCGACAGGGTTGTCTTTCCGCTGACGGTCCGTTTCCCGGGGGCCCACCACCCCAGCCTCAAGCCCGACCACCTCACGGGGGTATGTCTATGACCCGGGGCCGTCCGGAGTGCCTGGCGCGCTTCATCCCTCCTCACGCGGTTGACACTTCTCTCGGCGGGAGGGTATCATTTGCCCATGAAACGTGTCTTTTCGGGCATCCAGCCGTCGGGTAATCTCACTCTGGGCAACTACATCGGGGCCCTCCGTCAATTTGTCAAGCTCCAGCACGAGGCGGAGGGCTACTTCTGCGTCGTGGATCTCCACGCCCTGACTCTGCCGCAGGACCCGGAGATTCTGCGCGGCAAGACCATGGAGGTAGCCGGTCTGCTCCTGGCCGCCGGCCTCGAGCCTTCCAGGGTCACTCTCTTCGCCCAGTCCCACGTGCCGGCTCACGCCGAACTATGCTGGCTTCTGAACGGGGTCACCTACACCGGCGAACTCAGCCGGATGACGCAGTACAAGGACAAGGCCAAGGGCCGGAAGGCCATCACGGCCGGCCTCCTCAACTACCCGATCCTCATGGCCGCCGACATCCTTCTTTACCAGGCCGATCTGGTGCCGATCGGCGATGACCAGAAGCAGCACCTGGAACTCGCCCGGGACATCGCCATCCGCTTCAATAACCGCTTCGGTCCCACGTTCGTGGTCCCGGACCCGATGATCCCCGAGGTCGGCGCGCGGATCATGGCTCTAGACGACCCGGCCAAGAAGATGTCCAAGTCCGACGAGATCCCCGAGAGCTACGTGGCCCTTCTGGATCCACCCGACGTGGTCGTGGCCAAGCTCGGCCGGGCGGTGACCGACTCCGGACGCGAGGTCCGGTTCGACCCGGTGGCCAAACCGGGCGTGTCGAACCTTCTGACCATCTACGCCATTTGCCGGGGCAAGAGCCTCACCCAGGCCGAGGCCGACTTCTCCGGCGCCGGCTACGCGGTCTTCAAGAAAGGCGTGGCCGAGGCGGTCAACGAGGTTCTGCGACCGGTCCAGACCCGCTACCGGGATCTCATGAACTCGGGCGCTCTCCGCGACATACTGGCGGGCGGGGCCGGGCGGGCGGCCGAGGTCGCCGCCACCACCTTGCGCGCCGTCAAGGAGAAGATGGGTCTTCTCCCACCGGCCTAAACCCGCCCCCGGCCCAAAATGGTCCGCCCCCGGCCCAAAATGGTCCGCCCCCGGCCCAAGATGGTCCGCCCCCTGCCCAAGATGGTCCGCCTCCTGCCCCCACAAAGAGACGTCGGGCTTCGTCTTCTATGGACGAAGGTAGGGCATGAGATCCGGGAGGGAAAACAAGATGAGGAAGAAGCTATCAGTCTTGCTCGTCGTTGCCTGCGTCCTGGCGGTCGCTCTGACGGCGTCGGGTCCGGTTCTGGCTGCCGGCGGCGGCCAGAGCGGTTCGGGCAACGGGCAAAGCCATGCCTACGGTAGGTTCAATGACGTGGCCGGGAACCACTGGGCCTTGCGGGACATCGCCCTCATGGAGGCCAAGGGGGTCTTCGGAGGCTACGGCAACGGCCAGTTCGGCCCGCAAGACCCGGTTACCAACATCCAACTGATCCTGCTCACTGTGCGCCTGACCGGAGGCGAGGCGGCGGCCGGGGGCATGCCCCTCGATCAGGTCGGCGCGCGCCTGGGCGGCGGCTGGCTCGACCCGGCCGACCCCCCGCCCACCTGGGCGGGTGTTCGGGAGTGCCTGGCCTACGCTTACGAGAACGGCTATCTCAACGGCTTCATTGTCCAGGAGCGGGAGATGTTCCGCCCGAACGACCCGGCGACTCGCCTTGAGGTCATCGTGACCCTGCTCGACGCCCTGGGACTCGCCGACGCGGCGGCTTCGCTGGCGGGCGAGACGATTGTCGCCCCCGACGCCGACACCGTTCCGGCCTGGGCGATCGGGTACGTGGCCTTGGCCATGGACATGGGCCTCCTGAAGGGCGACGAAAGTGGGGCCCTCAATCTGGCCGCCTCGGTTACGCGGGCCCAGATGGCGGCTCTTCTCCGGCGGGCCGACGACAAGTTCGAGTCCTGTGTCGACGACTCGGTCATCAGGGGCGAGTTGATCTCGGTCACCACGGGAGACGCTCCGTCGATAACCATGAGCGTCAGGGCCGGGGAACTCCGCGACTACGTCGAGGATACCGATGAGGATACCGAGGATACCGACGGCGGCGTCGCCGATTGTGTCGACGACGGCGTGGATGGCCGCACCCTGGTCGAGGTGACTTTCCCGGTCAGCGCGGACGCCCCGATCTTCCGCGATGACGTCCCGGCCACCCTGGCCGACCTGGTCGCCGGCGACGAACTCAAGGTCCGCGTCGTTGACGGCATCGCCGTTCTCATTGACGCGGCCACCCCCGACAGCGATGGCGACGTGGAGTCCGATCTTGAAGTGGAAGGCCCATTTGTCGCGGCCGAGTACACCGACTCAGTCCTGACCTCCATCACCATCATGGTCGTCTCGATCGGTGGCGCCGATGTCGACGAGGGTGATGGCGAGGACGAAGACAACACTTCAGGCGGGCCTTCCGGCCAGCAGGGCGAAGGCAGCGGTCCCGAGCTCGGGGCCGAGACTACGTTCGCCGTCTCGCCCGACGTTGTCATTGAGGGCGCCGCGGATGGCGAGATTACCTTCACGGCCGGCGATTTCCTCACCCTGGGGCTCCTTGACGACCAAGTGGTGGTCATCGAGTCCGGGAGGGGCGCCGAGGGCGACGAGGAAGGCAGCTATCAGAACAGGAACCGTTATCGCTACGGCGTTGACGTCGATCTGACGGCTACCTTCGATGCCGCGACAGCCGACGAGGTCACCTTCACCATCACGGTCATCAAGAAGGGTGAGCACGCTCCGGCCGACTTCGAGATCGGCGCCCAACTCACGCTCCCGGTGGCCGACGATCTGGAGATCACGGGTCCCGATGGCGAGGAGTTGACCCTGGCGGACCTGACCTCGGGCTTGACGATCATCATCGAGATCGAGGACGGCGTGATCACCAGTATCAGCCTTGAGAACGAGGAAGAGGACGAGGAAGAGGACGACTGAACGACCGGGACTCGATAGCGGTCGTTCCGCTTCCCGGAGGGCTTGAGGACCTGTCGAGCCCTCCGGTGCTTTTCATGTGGTTCTGGCTGGTTCGTCCGCCGCGATAAGCCGCCGGATATCACCAACCCGGGGGGGCGCCGGCGCTCCGGGCAAAGCCTGCTCGACCGAGATCTCACCCTGGCCGGGGTCGTCCAAGTCATCGGGATGGGTTACCTGGACGGGGTCGCTGGACCGGGGCGACCTGTCGGAACCGCTTCCAGCGCCCGGCGCGCTCCCGTCGCTCCCCGTCGGCTCGAGGCGGCCCGGCGCGCTCCCGTCGCTCCCCCGCGGCTCGAGGCGGCCCGGCGCGCTCGCGGGGCCGAGACCTCCCGAGGCGCCGGCCGTTCCGTCCATGACCCGCCAGAAACGAGCGTCTTCCTGGCCCAGGGCCCAGAGGGCCACGCCGGCGAGGTCATACTTCCACATCAAGGAGACCTTGAAATCGACGGAGCGGCTGTCCTCATACCAGACATCATGCCGCGGGCCCGACGAACTCCAGTAGGTGAAGTGGGGTGTCTGGGTGACACTATCCCACTGGACCTCCGCTCCGCAGCCGGCGGCGGTGTCCGGGACGCTCCAGGCCTCAACTTCCGAAATCTCGCCGGTCTCCGACCAGTCATAGCCGTATCCGGCCAGGCCCAGGAGGATCTTGTCGGCCGGAACCACGGTCGTGGCGTAGCGGACGGCGTTCTCCGTCCAGTCGAGCCCGGCCACCGGGCCGGGTCCCGACCAGCCCGCGTGCTGGTCATAGGTCATAATGACCAGGTAGTCGACCAGGCGGCCGAGGGCCGCATAGTCGAAACAGGCGCTGAAATCGTTGAACGAGTCATCGGCCGACCACTTTGCCGGCACGGCCATGGTTACCAAAAGATTGGCGGGTCGAAGCTTGGCCGCCAGTTCAGTCATGAAGGCCGTCAGGCCGTCTTTCGACGAAGGGGGCAGGCCCTCAAAATCGATGTTCACGCCATCGTAATTGTTGTCGACGAGGACTCGGTAGATGTTCTCCACGGCGGCCTGTCGAATTGAAGCCTCAAGAAGAGGGGCGTCGCTGGCTGTCTTATTGATGAGGGGAATGACTTTCCCGCCGTTCCGCTGGACCGTGGCTGTCAGGGCCTCGCGGTCGGCCTCGCGGCCGGAGAGGCTGCCATCGGACCGCAAAGTGTGCCAGTAAGGCGAGAAGAGGTCGATCTGGGACATGTTCTGGGACAGCGAGGCTTCGGGTCTCTGGTTTTCGCCCCACTCGGCCCAGTAGCCCAGGAAGAGCTTCTGGGCCGTGCCGCCGGGGGCGGCGGCCGCGACCGCGGGGCCACCTAAGAGTCCGGGTCCCGACAGGATGGTCAGGGCGAGGACCAAGGTCGACACAAGCATGGCCGGAGCTCGCGTTGGACCCAGGGACCGGGCCAGGTTCCGAAGAAAGCTTCCCTGCATTACGCACCTCCAGATGGGGAAGTTGACATAACGCTTGGCCCTGGAAGAGGCGTTTCCCTGCCGGCGATGGAGGGTAATGACTGGTAAAATCACTCAGGAGGGAATCAATCTGAGCGACACGGCAGTCTTCGGTGGGCTCGGTCTCGTGCTGGTCCTAGTCCTGATTCTTCCGTTTGTTTCCAAGCGAGTTGAACACAACATTGAGGTCTTTCTGTTTGTCATGGGCCTGGTGGCGGCTGCGATCTCCGGGGTCCTTGGGCTGGAACTCGGCGGCAAGGTTCTCAGGGAGCCCATCTTCATCAGCGCCGCCGTCCTGGGGGCCGGACTCCTGTTCAAGATCTTCATGAAGCACATCCGAATGGGCATTCATTGGCTTTTAGACCGGATGTCGGTGGGCGTGTTTGCCTTCGCCTTAGTCGTCGTGCTGGGGCTCACGTCCAGCATTATCACGGCCATCATCGCCTCGCTGGTTCTGGTCGAGATCGTCAGCGTCCTCAACCTGCCCCGCCGGGCCGAGGTGACTCTCGACGTGATCGCTTGCTTTGCCATCGGCCTGGGGGCGGCCCTGACACCGATCGGCGAGCCGCTCTCCACCATTGCCGTGTCCAAGCTCGGGGAGAGTTTCTGGTTCCTCCTGAGGCTCATCGGACCATACGCCATACCAGGCGTTGTCGTTCTCGGCGGCTACGCGGCCTTTAGACTCAGGCGGCAGACACGCGGGCGGCGGAAACCGCTGGCCTCGGGCGAGACGGGGCCGGAGGGGCGGGCATCCCAGCCGGCGGCGCCGGGGGACGCGAGCGAGAACGCTCCTGAAGCGACCCTGGCTACCTCCCGAGAGGAAGAGACCTATCACGGCGTTGTCTTTCGCGCTCTGCGCGTCTATCTCTTCGTCATGGCCCTGGTTCTTCTGGGCGAAGGTTTCCGGCCGGTCATCGATCGCTTCGTCATCGGGTTGCCGAGCCAGATCCTGTACTGGCTGAACATGACCTCCGCGGTTCTCGACAACGCCACCCTCACGGCGGCGGAGGTGAGCGTGAGGATGAGTTCCCTCCAGGTCCGGAGCGTGCTGATGGGGCTTCTAATCTCGGGGGGCATGCTCATCCCCGGGAACATTCCCAACATCATCTCCGCCGGCAAGCTCGACATCGGCAGCCGGGAGTGGGCCTCGATCGGGGTCCCTCTGGGGCTGGTGGTCATGGCCATCTACTACGTCATTCTGTTTGGGCTGTAGGGGAGAGAGGGCGAGGACCGCGCAGGTTATCGTTGACGCCGACGCCTGCCCTCGCGGCGCGATGGATACCATCCGCCGCCTGCAAATGGGCTACGGCTTTGCCGTCCTGACGGTGGCTTCAGTCAACCACATGCACGTGACGTGGGGTCCCTGGCACCTGCACCTGGTGACCGGACCGGAGGCCGAGGCCACCGACCTCGCCGTGGCTAACCGCGCCCGCCGCGGGGATGTGGTGGTCACCCAGGATTGGGGTCTGGCGGCCCTGGTCCTAGGACGGGGATGCCGGGCCATCTCCCCGACCGGACGAGTCTATCGCCCGGATACCATTGATTTGCTTCTTGAGGAGCGACACCTCAAGGCCAAGTTCAGGCGGGGCGGTGGGCGGACCCGCGGGCCGCGGGCCCGAACCACCGAAGATGAGGCCCGCTTCGAGCGGGCCTTGGTCTGGGCCCTGGGCCAAGCGGACCTTTCCGAGCCGCCCGAATGACGCCGGCCGGCCATCACGCACCGAGCGCCGGCCGACGCCCGCCGCGCCGACCATCACCCGGCCGCGCCCGCCGACGCCCGCCGCGCCGACCATCACCCGGCCGCGCCCGCCGCGCCTGCGCCCTACTCCTTGCCGTCCTTCTCCGACCAGGGTTTGATGTCGATGACCGGCGAGCCGACCCGGGCGTCGAGCCCGTCGACTAGCAGCCGGCTGTCCCGCCGGGCGACTAGGCGGACCAGAGTCAGGCCGATGGGGTTCGGCCGGGCCGGACTCCTCAAAGTGAAGACGCCCCGCTCCGGCTGTTCCGGGTCCCCCATGGGGTGCGCCCGCAGGGTGTCGCGGGCCTCCTTCGGCAGTTCATGCATCCACCAGGAAATCCAAAGGTGGGAGGCCTCGTCCACTCCGTCCAGAGCCGCGCCGAAACGCGGGTAGACGCTGATCTCCGTCAAGCGGGGGAAGCCTGGTGGAGCGGCTGGGCTCACCTCGGCCACCCGAGTGACCTCGCCCACGGCCTGGACCCAATAGGTCCAACCCTCGGAGGGGACGCGACGACCCAGGTAGTCGAAGATGGCCCGGTGGAGGGCGTCGGCTCCCAGGTTAGGACGCGGGTCCTTCGGGTCGGGTTCGCCGCCAAGAGCGCGCAGGACGTCTTCGTTCCGCACTTTTAAGGCCTCGTCCAGGGTTTTCCCCAGGGCCACCTCAGCCAGGGCGCTGCCGCAGGCGACGGCCGACCGGCAACCCTGGACCCGGCAGCGGACATCGGCGAGGCGGCCTTCTTTCACGCGCAGGTAGACGGTGAAGACATCCTCGCACCCAGGGTCGGCGAAGACGCCGATACCGTCCGGGTCCTTCATGACCCCGATGCGGCGAGGGTGGGTGAAGTGGTCCCGGCGCACCCTAGATGAGTCCCGTTTCCTTGCCTACCCGGCCGAAGACCTCGAGGGCGAAGTCAAGGTCGGCCCGGCTGTGGGCGGCGGAGATCATGACCCGGATGCGAGCCTTGCCCTTAGCCACGGTCGGAAAGCCGATGGCCATGGCGAAGATGCCCGCCTCCTGCAAAGACTTGGCGAACTCGCGGGCCTGGCCGGCCTCTCCGATCATGACCGGCGTGATCGGGGTCTGGGTGCGGCCGGTACCAAACCCGAGCTTGCGCATCTCCCCTTGGAAGTAGCGGGTGTTGTCCCAGAGCTGGGTTACGAGCTTGTCACTGGCGTCCAGAATCCGGACGGCCTCCAGATTGGCCGCGGCTTCCGACGGGGTGAGGGAGGAGGAGAAGAGGAAGGGCCGGCCACGCTGCTTCAGAAGGTCGATGAGGTTGGTGGGGCCGGCGACGAACCCGCCCACGCAACCGAAGGCTTTGGAGAGAGTGCCGACCTCCACGTCGAACTTGCCGTGCAGGCCGAAATGGTCGACGATGCCGCGCCCATGCGATCCCACAACGCCTTCACCGTGGGCGTCGTCAACCATGGACACGCACTCATACTTGTCGGCCAGTTCGGCGATGCCCGGGAGGTCGGCCAGGTCGCCGTCCATGCTGAAGACGCCGTCGGTAACGATGAGCTTCCGGCCCTCCAGGCTCTTGTCGGCCTTGAGGATGTCCTCGAGAGCCTTCATGTCGAGGTGGGGGTAGGCCTTGATCTCGGCCCGGCTCAGCCGGCAGCCGTCGATGATGCTGGCGTGGTTCAGTTCGTCGCTGTAGATAACGTCGCCACGGCCGACCAGGACGGGAATCGTCCCGATATTGGCGTTGAAGCCCGACTGATAGACAATGGTCGCTTCAGCCTTCTTGAACCGGGCCAACTCGCGCTCGAGTTCAATATGGATGGACATGGTCCCGGCTATGGTCCGCACCGCCCCCGGTCCCACGCCGAAGTCGTCGATGGCCCGCTTGGCGGCTTCCTTGAGGCGGGAGTTGGCGGCCAGGCCGAGGTAGTTGTTCGAGCACATATTGAGCATCCGGCGACCGCCGATGACGACCCAGGCGCCCTGTTCACTATCAAGGGTGCGGATGTTGTTGTAGAGGCTCTGATCGTGGAGGTTGCGGAGTTCCTGGTCGACAAAGGCAAGGGCTTTCCCTGACACTGTTCATCCCTCCGGCATAGGAGCATGCCCGGTTCGTCCGCGGGCGGGCGTGACCGGGATCAGAACATTCTCCGTCGAACCAGGTAGATGACGGCCGCCCCCGACAAGACGAGGGAGATAGCGAGGGTGAAAGGGAAGGCCCACGGGTGCTGCTGGAAAGGCAGGGTTACGTTCATTCCGAAGAAGCTGGCCACGATGGTCGGAATGGCCAGGACAATCGTAACCGACGTCAGGAAACGGAGGACCCGGTTCAGGTTGTTGGAGATGATGGAGGCGAAGGCGTCCATGGTTCCGCTCAGGATGTTCGAGTGGATGTCGGTGACCTCGATGGCCTGCTTGTTCTCGGTGATGGCGTCCTCGAGGAGGTCCTCGTCGTCCGGATACATGGGCAGCATCTTGGTCTTGAGGAGCTTCTCCAGGACGATGCCGTTGGACCTGAGAGAGGTCGTGAAGTAGGTTAAGCTCTTGGACAGGTTGAGGAGACGGATGACCTCCTCGTTGCGGGTCGAGGCCATCAGGGCGTCTTCAATTTCGTTGGTCTTGCGATCGATCTGGTCGAGGTAGCGCAGGTAGAGAGTTGCCGCGCGCAGCAGCAGGTGGAAGACGAAACGCGTGCGCTTGTGAGTGTGGAGGCCCTTGACCTTTCCGGCGGCGAAGTCCTCGAGGATCGGATGCGGCCCGAGGCAGACGGTGATCAGCCGGTCGTTGACAACCAGTATCCCCATCGGCAAGACGCGGAAGGTGGGATCCTTGTCCGTTCCCTCGTGGAGGGGGACGTTGAAGATGATGAGGGTCTGTCCCTCGTCCATCTCAGCCCGGGGAAGCTCTTCGTCGTCGAGCGGGGCACGCACGAAGTCGGGAAATACTCCCGTAGCGGCCTGGACTTCCTGAAGCTCGGCCTCGGTCGGGGCCACAAGACAGATCCATGATCCCTTGGTGGTGAGGTCGGCCGGCTCAAGTGTCCCGGCGTCGGTGGTGCGTAGACAGCGAAGCATGGCTGGTCCCCTCCCGGCGCTCCTAGGTAGTCTGGCTGGGTTCCTCCCTTTTCCTCTCCAAGCCTACCCACCGACTATACAGCCCCAAACGGGGCGGGTCAACGGGTGTCGCCTCGCGTCACGGGCGGGCCGTGCGAGCGGCGTAGGCCTCGCGTCAGGGGCGGAGCCGTCCGAGCGGCGTCGGCCGCGCCGGCAGGGCTCCGGGAAGGACGTGCCGCGAGGTCTTGGGCGGATACGGCCTGTCGAGGAGCCCGCTCTGGACGATGCTCTCCTTGGTCACCTCCACGTTCGCTCGCCTCGGAAAGACGGCGATGGCCGGATCGCCGTAGTCGACCAGATAGACCGGGACGAGTGTCCGTCCGAGGTCTCTCAGGGCTGCCACGCGGTGGTGGCCGTCGAGAATCACCAGGGTGTGCCTGTCGACGACGATGGGCTGGCGGAGTTCGCCATCCTGTTCGATTTCCCGGATGAGGGCCGCCAGATGCTCCGGTTGGGTCTCCTCGTGCCGGGCCAGGGCCGACAACTCGAGGAGCCCGAAAACAGCCAGGGGCCCGCTCATTTCCCCCGGCTCCCTGTCGAGTCCGCCGCCGGCGCCACCGGTAGGTCGCCTAGAGCTTCTTCGACCGCGGCCGCCGAGTGCTCGTAGTCGACGAGACTACCGGCCAGGTAGGCGTCGTAGGCGGCAAGATCGAAGTGGCCGTGCCCGCTGAGCCCGAAGAGAATGACCTTCTTCTGATTCTTCTCCCGGCACTCCCTGGCGATATCGATCGCCGCGCGAATGGCGTGCGACGATTCGGGGGCCGGCAGGATGCCCTCACTCCGGGCGAAGAGCACGGCCGCCTCGAAGACGGGAACCTGGGGGTAGGCCCGGGCCTCGATCAGCCCGCGCTCGAGGAGGGCGGAGAGGAGAGGCGCCGCGCCATGGTAGCGCAGGCCGCCGGCGTGGATGCCTTCGGGGACGAAGCCATGGCCCAGGGTGTACATCCTGGTCACGGGGGCGACCCCGGCCGTGTCGCCGTAGTCGTAGGCCAGGCGGCCCCTGGTCAGACTCGGGCAGGCCGCCGGTTCCACGGCCATGAGCTTGGGTCCGACGCCTGTTCGCATCGTCTCCCTCAGGAACGGCAGGGCGAGCCCACCGAAGTTGGATCCTCCACCAAAGCAGCCGATAACAAAGTCGGGATAGTCGCCGGCCAGAGCCATCTGCTTTAGGGCTTCCTCGCCGATAACGGTCTGGTGCAAGATAACGTGGTTCAGCACGCTGCCCAGGGAGTAGTGCGTATCCGTCCGTCCCGCGGCATCCTCGACGGCCTCGCTGATGGCGATGCCGAGGCTGCCGGGTGAGGCCGGGTCCTTGGCCAGGATGGCCCGCCCTGACGCCGTGCGTTCGCTGGGGCTGGCGATGACCTCGGCCCCGTAGGTCTGGATGAGGGAACGCCGGTAGGGCTTTTGCTCGTAGCTGACCTTGACCATGTAGACGGTGCACTCCAGGCCGAACATGGCCGAGGCCAGGGCCAGGGCCGAGCCCCACTGGCCGGCGCCCGTCTCGGTGGCCAGACGGCGAATTCCCTCTCTTTTGTTGTAGTAGGCCTGCGGGATGGCCGTGTTCGGCTTGTGGCTGCCCGCGGGGCTCACACCTTCATACTTGTAGTAGATACTGGCCGGCGTGTCGAGGGCCTTCTCCAGACCCCGGGCCCGAAAGAGCGGGCTCGGCCTCCAGGCCCGAAGAGCCTCGATCACCTGGCCGGGAATGTCGATGTAGCGCTGGGCCGAGACCTCCTGCTCGATGAGGGCCATCGGGAAAAGGGGGGCGAGGTCCTCCGGCCCCAGCGGCCGAAGCGTCGCCGGATGGAGCGGGGGCGCCAGCGCGAACGGCAAGTCGGCGACCACGTTGTACCAGGCTGTCGGCATCTCCTTCTCGGTCAGAATGAACTTGCGAGTCTTGTCTTCCGGCATCCGGGCCATCTCCTTCCGTGTTTTCCACCTGGCCGGGCGGCGGCCAGGGAAAGAAAAGAAAGAGCTTCCGTCCCCTGTTGGGGACGGAAGCTCTTGGCTTCCGCGGTGCCACCCCGCTTGAGTTCGTCCCTCGAACTCCGCTCGACATCGGGTACGAAGCGGGCGAGTCGCTCCGCTCTTATACCCTGTCCCCGGTAACGGGGGGATACCGGCGGGGTCTACTCGGGACGGGTCCGGCGCGGCCTTGCGGCCGCCCGTGCGGGCGATCCCGTTCCTTTCGGCCCGCGGCTCGCGGGTCCATTCAGCGCACCCTCGGCGTCGGGCTTTCACCAACCCCGACTCGCTTTCCAGCCTCTGGGCACCGCGCCTACTAGCCCCGGTCACGGCCTATAAGCTATTGGTGATAGGTTACCACTCATGTAGATCAGTGTCAACGCTGTGACGCTCTAGCTCGATTCAGTCGTCTTGTGGTCTATCGTGCCTAGTTAAGCTTTCTGATGGTCGGCTGAATATTGGCTCTCTCGATGAGGTCGTAGTAGTCCTTCTGGGTCAGCTCATCGGGGCGTTTGCCGGAGATGGCGACCAGAAGGGCCTCGATGACGTTGGTGGCGAAGGCGCGTCCGTCCATCTCGGGAGTTGTCGTGACGAGGCAGGCCACGCCCTTGGCCTTGAGCTCGGCAACGTCCGCGTCGGTCACGGTGTTGGTGAGGACAACCTTCCCGTCGAGGCGCTCCGGAAGGAAACGGTGGATAAAGTGAAAGTCGCCGGCGATGATGTCGGCCCAATCGTAGACGTTTTTGAACTTGGGCTTGGATATCTTTTGGCTCTCGCCCGTGGGGTAGACCACCGATATCGGAAGCTGGGTGGCGATGGGGGCGATAATATGGGCGATCACGTTCAGAGTCTTCAAGGACCAGATCTTGATGGGAAGCTCGAGGATGAACATGAGGTCACCGAAGAGAATCTTGGCCCCGGCCTCGGTGAATGCCTCGACGTGGGAGTAGCGGGCCACGCCGGAGGTGACGAGGACCTTGCGCCCCTTGACCGGGATGCCGTAGACCGGCTCCAAATCCAAAATGACCTTGCGTTCCAGGGTGTCCTTGACCCCGCCCCCGTCGACGATGGGCGTGATCTTGGGGACGACTGCCAGCCGCATGGCGTCCTTCAGCATCCACTTCTTCTTGCCGGACCGAACGTAGAAGTCGATGCCGCCCATGCCGAAGCAGGCGACCTGGCCATCGAGCTCATGCAGGAGCTCTTTGGCCTTCTCGACACTGCCGTCGGTTCCCACTCGTTCGATCTCGAACTTCTGGCCTAGAAACTCCGCCTCTACCTTCTTATCCCGCGATGAGGAACCAAGACTGATGCTGACCACGCGCTTCACAGGAAGGGCCTCCCCCCAGGGCGAGGTCGTGACCGGCCGGCGGACTTAGAAGACCTGCCTCGCCTCTGTGTGCAGGTTTGTGCACAACCAGCGAAGGTGTTCGAGCCTAGACCCGGACTTCCTTCCAGGCGCCGGAACGGAAGCGGATCACCAGGTAGATTGCCCGAACGATCCAGTCGAGGCCCATGGCCAGCCACACGCCAACAAGGCCGAGGTGGACAACGGAGACAAGCAGAAGCGAGGTCCCGAGACGGACGACCCAGACACAGAAGGCGGTGATGCGGAGGACGCTTCGGGTGTCCCCGGCGCCGCGCAGGGCGCCGCTCAGGACAAACCCCAGGGCCTCGGGTATCTGGATGAAGGCCACGATGCGCAAGGCCAGGACACCCATGGCGATGACGGCCGCGTCCCCCGTATAGAGCCGGAGCAATTGGGCGGGAACAAGGAAGAACAGGACGCCCACGAGGCCCATGACCCAGAGGCCCATCCGGGCGCACTCCCAGCCGCTGGCCGCGGCCTCCGCCGGACGCTTGGCCCCCAGGTTTTGCCCGACCAGGGTCGTGGCGGCGACGGAGAACCCTAGGCCCGGCATGTAGGAGAGCGACTCCACGTTGAGGGCCAGGGAGTGGGCGGCGAAGGCCACGGTCCCCAGGCTGGCGGCCACCCGGGTGAAGAGGAGCTGTCCGAGGCTGTTGACAACGCGTTCTCCGGCCGCCGGGATGCCGATCCGGAAGATGCGGGCCAGGACCACGGGGTCGGGCCGGAAGAACGTCCACACCGGTCGGAAAGACCTGAGGTCGAAGCGGATCACCGTGCGGCGGCGGAACATGACCGCCAGGAGAGTGACCGTGCCGATGGTTCGGGCCAGGGTGGTTGCCAGGCCCGCCCCGACGACACCCATGGCCGGCAGCCCCAGTTTGCCGAAAATCAGAACCCAGCAAAGGGCGATGTTGAGCAGGTTCACGAACACGTTGATCCACATAGGAGTCTTGGTGTCCCCGGCGCCCCGCAGGACCCCGGAGAGAACCGTGGCCACCATCATGACCAGCATGCCCGGGAGGAGATAGAGCAAGTAGGCCTCGCCGAGTTCCAGGACGTCGGACTCCGCGCCCATCAGGGCCACGATGGACCTGGTGAAAGGCATGGTCAGAGCCCCGAAGACGGCGGCCAGGACCACGGCCAGGAGCAAAGCCTGGCGGGCCACGTCGGCGGCGTCCCGGGGCAGCCCGGCGCCCGTGAAGCGGGCCACGAGAGCCGTGGTCCCGGCGCCAAGACCCATGAAGAAGCCCTGGATAAGCCACAGAGGCTGAAAGCTGAGGCCAACGGCGGTGATGGCCGCCGCTCCGAGATGACCGACCATGATCATGCCCACGACCTGAGTCAGGGTGGCCAGGATGTTCTCGGCGATGACCGGCCAGGCCAGCCGGAGGATGGTCCGCCGGGTAGCGGAGGGGGTCAGGGCGGGCGCGGGTCCGGCAGCCGCGGCCACGACCAGCGGGAAACCGTGTCCAGGCGCGCCGGGACCGGCTGTGGGTGTGGGAGCGGTCGGTTCGGCCGTGGCGGGGACCTCCCCTCGGGCGAGTCTCCAGCGGCTGTTTCGCGAAGCCGGCTCGGGCATCCCAACCCTATTCGTCCCGGCCCGGAGGGGTCCTTCGGAGGAGGGCGAGGGTTCTGGCTAGGAGGCGCCCCGCTTCGTGGCGAAAGGGTTCCCGCATTCCACCAGCAAGCTTGGCGAGCGGGGGAGTAGGCGTGAGCGGAAATGGCGGCTTCGAGCGGGTGAAGGGTCCGGTCTTCGCCGGTAGTGATCGCGAAGGACGGGTGAACGCGGGCTTCGTCGGGACGGCGCGTGGAAGCCTGGTGGTCGACACCCTGGTCACCAGGGAAGATGGACAGGCGCTCCTGGCGGCGGCAGAGGCCGAGGCGGGGCCGGTAGCGGCTATCGTCTTCACCCACGAGCACGCGGACCACACCATTGGGAGCACGGACTTCCCGGCCTGCGGGATCATCGCCAGCGAGGGCACGGCCAGGGGCATGGCGGCCGAGGTGGTCCGATCCGGTCAGGTTTGGGCCCCGCAAGGGATCGCCCCTAAGATCGCGACCCTGGTCTTCGAGAGCCGGATACGGCTACCTTGGACTCCGGAGGTAGTCGTGGCCGAACTCGGCGGGCACGCGGAGGGCTCGACCGTGGTCTACCTTCCGGAGTCCGGAGTTCTCTTCAGCGGCGATCTGGTCTTCCGCGGCCGTGCGGCCTGGGTGGGGGGCATGCGGCCCGAGAAGTGGCTGGCCGCCCTCCGGACCATGGAAGGTTGGGACGTCGAGACGGTCATTCCCGGTCACGGTCCGATCGGGGGCCGGGACATCCTGACCGAACAGAGGCTCTGGCTGGAGCGGCTGCTGGAGCGAGCCGGGCAACTGAGGGCAGCCGGAACGAACGTGGTCGAGGCGGTCCGGATTCTGGCCGGCGAGTTTGCCTTTGTCGACCGGCAACTCCAGAGTTTGCGGACGGCCCTGGTCAAGAAGCTTGAGTTCACGGACGACGGAGAAGAGGCCTAGAGGCGAGTTTCGGCCAGAACCGGGAGGGAGCGGCATGTCCGGGATCGTCTATGCTTGCGTGGTTCCCCACGGGTCGGAGGTCATACCGGAGCTGGCTGCCGCCGGCGGCGCGGGCGGCGGCACGGCGGTCGGCGCGCCGGTGGGGATTGTCGGCGAGAAGCGAGTCGGGGAGGCATTGGCCGGCTTCGCCCTTCTCACCCAAGCCATGGAGGAGATCGGCCGGAGAGTGCGGCGAGCCGACCCCGATACGATCGTCTTGGCCACGCCCCACAGCCTTCGTCTGGACGGCGGTTTCACGGCCGTGGTGACCTCCGAGCATGTGACTGGAACGCTGGCGGCCGGGGGGCCGGCCCCCGCCGTCATCGAGGCCTCCTTTCCGGGCGATAGGGACCTGGCCGGCGACATCCTGGGCCGGGCCAGAGACGCCGGCATCCCCGTTGTGGGGGTCAACTACGGGGCCCTCGCCGGGCCGGTTTCCGTCGTGGCCATGGACTGGGGCGCTCTCATCCCCCTTTACTTCTTGGGACGGCGGGCCGGCGAGGGGCGGATACCGGCGTCCGGCCCGGTCCGCGTCGAGGTTGGCCCCTGGGATGGGGACACGGCCGGCTCAGGCTCAGGCGTGGAGGGTGGACCGGCGCGCCCGAGGGTCGTCATCATCGGCCCCAGCCGCGACGGCCCTCGCCAGAACTTGGTCCGGCTGGGTGAGGTCATCGCCGAGGCCGCCGAGGCCTCGGGTCGGAGGGTGGCCTTTGTGGCCAGCGCCGACCACGGCCACGCCCACCTGGCTGAGGGACCCTTCGGCTACGACCCGGCCTCGGCCGTATACGACGACCTCATCTGCGCTCTGGTCAGGGAGAACCGCCTGGAGGATCTCCTGACCGTTGCCCCGGCCCTCGTCGAGGCCGGTAAGCCCGACAGCCTGTGGCAGATGCTCATCCTGCTCGGCGTTCTGCGGATGATACCCCTGCGGGGCGAGTTCCTGGCCTACGAGGTTCCGACCTACTTCGGCATGCTCTGCGCGTCGTATGAGCCCCAGGAACTCCCGACCCGACCGTCCGGCTGGATGGGTCGCCGTCGCTAGGGGTCAGGTTCCACCAGACTATCCTCCAGCACGTGCCGCGGCCGCGGGCCCCGGGCGAGGGTGAAGAACTCCCGGCCCATTGTCTCCAATGCCTCGGGGTCCCTGGGCCGGCCCAGGGCGAGGTCGTAGAACCGGCCGAAGGTCCGCTCCACGTTGTGCCGCTGGCTTCGGTGGGCCAGGAGGGCGGCGATCTTGCGGTCGAGGACGCCCCTAATGTCGATGGCCGCCTCCGGGAGTTCGGTGTCCCTCCCCGCGGCCACCCAGTCGTCGCGGCGGTAGCGCCAGAAGGCCGACGGCAAAGCCACGTACCAGAGGCGGGGCCCGGGCCGACTTGGACTGCCGCCGGCGTCACCCCCCGCGCCGCCCCAGACTCGGTCGAAGGCCGCTACGGTTAGGTGGTGGATGGCCACATGATCGGGATGCTGGTAGATGCCCTCAGGTCCAAAGGTCACCACGGCGTCGGGGCGGTAGGAGACCATGACCCGGGCGACGCGAGCGGAGGCTTCCTTGGGATCGGCCGAGGCCAGTCCCTGATCGACATACCCGAGAAAGGTGAGCCGGCTTACCCCCATGGCCCGGCAAGCCTGGCGAAGCTCGCCGGCGCGAACCCGCCCGAGGTCGGCCGGATCGCAGACCGGGGGATCGGGCTGGCTCCCGCGCTCGCCACGAGTAGCCGAGATGAGGGCGGCCCGGCCTCCGGCGGCGACGTGCCGGGCGACCGTTCCGGCGGTGAAGAACGACTCGTCGTCGGGGTGGGCGAAGACGAGCAAGAGGCGTCCCGCCGCCTCCCGGACGGCGGGACGCCTCGTTAGAACCTGAGTCACCACCCGGCCTTCGCGGACGGGGGCGCCGCTCTGGGACCTAGCCTTCCGGTCCCTCAAGTCCCGGATAGAGCGGGAAAGTCTGGCACAGCCGGGCCACCGTGGATCTGGCCCGGTCAAGAACGGCTTGGTCTTCAGGGGCGAGGAGGACATCGGCGATGAGGTTGGCAATGGCCGCCATCTCCTTCTCACCCATCCCTTGAGTGGTCACGGCCGGGGTCCCCAGACGCACACCGCTTGAGACCTTGGGCGGCTTGGAGTCGAAGGGGATAGTGTTGTGGTTGACGGTGACGTTGACCTTGGCCAGGATGTTCTCGGCCTGCACACCGGTCAGCCCTCGCTCGCTGAGGGCGCCGCCCGTCACGTCGACGAGCATGAGGTGGTTGTCGGTTCCTCCCGAGACCAAGCGGAGGTCACGCCCGACGAGCGTCTCGGCCATCTTGGCCGCGTTGCGCTTAATCCGGTTCTGGTAGGCGCGGAACTCGGCGGTGGCCGCTTCCTTGAAAGCCACGGCCTTGCCGGCGATGACGTGCATGAGCGGTCCGCCCTGCAGCCCGGGAAAGACGGCCTGGTCGATGGCTTTGGCGAACTTCGTCCGGCACATGATGGCGCCGCCGCGCGGGCCGCGAAGAGTCTTGTGGGTCGTCGTCGTGACGAAGTCGCTGTAGGGCACGGGGTTTGGGTGCTCACCCGCGGCGACCAACCCGGCGATGTGGGCCATGTCGACCATGAGCAGGGCGCCGGAGGCGTCGGCGATGTCGCGAAGGCGGGCGAAGTCGATGTAGCGGGGATAGGCGCTCGCCCCGGCGACGATCAGTCGCGGCCTGTAGCGCTGAGCCAGGGACGCCAGAGCGTCGTAATCCAGGAGCTCGCTGTGGCGAGCCACTCCGTAGGGCACGAAATGGAAGTACCGGCCGGAGATGTTGAGGGGGTGGCCGTGGGTCAAGTGACCGCCGTGGGAGAGGTCCATACCCAGCACCGTGTCGCCGGGCTGCAGCATGGCGAAGTAGACGGCGGTGTTGGCCGGCGCCCCCGCGTGCGGTTGGACGTTGGCGTGCTCGGCGCCGAAGAGGTTCTTCAGGCGGTCGATGGCGAGCCGCTCCACTTTGTCGACGTGTTCGCAGCCACCGTAGTAACGCGCGCCGGGCAGACCTTCAGCGTACTTGTTGGTCAGGACGGACCCGACCGCTTCCAAAACGGCGGGGCTGGTGAAATTCTCCGAGGCGATGAGTTCGAGGTGGGCCCGTTGCCGGGCGAGTTCCGCAAAGATCGCCTGGGAAATCTCCGGGTCCACTTTGGCTAGCTCTTCGTTCAAGTTCTTCGCTCCTTCTTCGGCAGATGCGCCGGCGATGTCCCGTTCCGTCCAGCCAAGCTATGCCGCACGGGTACAATTTAGCCGCTGCATAGAGGGCCGCCAATATGATTCGGCGAGGACGGCAGAAACCTCCGCGCTTGCGAGAATCTTGTCGTCGCCGGTGCCAGAAAGACCCAGCCCTCTGCCGGCGCTTTCCTTCAGTCTTACTCCGCTGGAAGCAAACCCGCCTCTCGCAGAATCGGGCGCAACTCACCCTTCTCGGCGTCCCCGAGCGGTAGGAGGGGCGCCCGAGGTGGACCACCGTACCAGCCCAGAAGGTCCATGGCCGCCTTGAGGCCCGGCACTCCCCACCGGGTGGTCACGGCCCGGTTCACCGGCAGGAGGCGGAGTTGAAGGCGCCGCGCTTCCTCGACCCGGCCCTCCGCCCAGAGGGTTTGGATCTCGCAGCACTCGCCCGGAGCAATGTTGGCCGTGGCCAGGGTTCCGCCGACGCCACCCAGGGCCAAGGTGGCCAAGAGGAAGCCGGCCGAGCCGGCGAAAACCCGGAAGCCCGGCGGGGTCACGCGAACGAACTCGGCGATCTGGGTGATATCCCCACCGCTGTCCTTCACGCCGGCGATGTTCGGGTGACGGGCCAAGCGCGCGACCAGGGCCGGGGTGAGATTGAGACCGGTATTGCGCGGCATGTTGTAGAGGAGAACGGGAACCGGCGAAGCCTCGGCCACATCGAGGTAGAACCGCTCCAGAGCCGGGTCGGTCATGTTCCCCTTGTAGTAGTGCGGGGTCACCACCAGGACAGCGTCGACCCGGGCCCGCGCGGCGACTCTGGTCAGATGGATGGTGGCCCGGGTCGACTCGCAGCCCGTCCCGGCGATGACTTTCTTGTCCGGGGCGGCGAGTTCGCGGGTGAGGTCGATGAGGGCCTCTTTCTCGTTCTCGTCCAGCAAGACGAACTCCCCGTTGGAACCGAGGACGACCAAGCCGGCCAGAGGGGTTCCATTCAAGCGTTCGATGTTCTCCGCCAGGCGACCGTAGGCCACCTCACCGCTTCCTACCTCGAAGGGAGTGGGGATGGGGGCGAAGATGCCCTCGAGGCGAATCCCGGCCTCCCGCGTGCTCTCGGCCTCCCGCGTGCTCCCGGTCTCCCGCATGCTCCCGGTCTCCCGCATGTCGAAACCCCCTCACTTCGCCGCCGCGTAGACCGCCTCCGCCGCGTAGACTGCCTCCGCCGCGGTCAGTCCGGCGCCTGGCTGGACTCTGAAACCCTGCCGTCCGAGGGCGGCCTCCAGGGCGGCCAGAACCAGGACCACGTTCTCCCGCCGCGAGGAATGGCCCAGCAGGCCTATCCGCCAGATCTTGCCCTTCGTCGGGCCCAGGCCACCGCCGATCTCAATGTTGGCCCGCCCGAGAAGGTCCCTCCTCACCTCAAGGTCGCCTACTCCGTTGGGGATCCTCACCGACAACAACATGGGCACGCGGTAGCCCTCCCGGACGAAGGGCGCGAGACCCATGGCCCGGACGCCGGCGAGAAGGGCTTCGCCGTTGAGACGGTGTCGGGCGAAGCGGGCCTCAAGCCCCTCTTCGGCGATCAGCCGCAGGGACTCGTAGAGGGCAAAGACCATGTTCACCGGGGCGGTATGGTGGTAGAAACGCTCGGTGCCCCAGTAGGAGACGAGCATGGGTAGATCAAAGTACCAGCTCTGAACCTTGATCTTGCGGGATCGCAGGCTCTCCACCGCCCGTTCGCCGGCGGTGAGCGGGGCCAGGCCGGGTGGGCAGGACAGGCACTTCTGGGTTCCGGCGTAGACCACGTCCAAACCCCACTCGTCGACCTTTACCGGCACCCCGCCGAGAGAGGTCACGGTGTCGACGATGAACAGAACCCCCCGGGCCCGGCAAGCGTCGGCAATTGGCTCGAGCGGCTGCAGGACTCCGGTCGACGTTTCGGCGTGAACCACGGCCACGGCCTTGGCTCCGGGGTTTGCGGCCAGGGCCTTCTCGATGTCGGCCGGATCGAGGGGTTCGCCCCAGGGCGCATCCACCCGCACCGGCTTTCCGCCGGACCGTCCGACGATGTCGCACATGCGCTCGCCGAAGAGACCGTTAACCCCGACGATGACGGTATCTCCCGGTTCGATGAAGTTGACCAGAGCCGCCTCCATCCCGGCGCTGCCGGTGCCGGAGATAGGCATGACCAGGCGGTTGGAGGTCTGGAAGACGTAGCGCAGGAGTTCGATGGTCGCGTTCATTACCTCGAGGAAGGCCGGGTCGAGATGTCCGACGCACGGCAGGGACAGGGCCCCGAGGACGCGGGGGTGGACGTCGCTCGGCCCGGGACCGAGGAGGGTGCGCTCGGGCAGGTTGAGCGAGGGTAGGCTTGGACGGAGCGGCTTGGGCTTCTCCGAGTCGGAGCTGTTCATCGAGGACTCCACCTCTCCGGCTGGTCTTGTGGACTAGCCTCCTCAGGATTTGGCCGGCGATGGCCACCATCCTGCCGCGAGCCGAGCATTGGACCAAGGTTCAACACCCGCTTCCGTCCACCGGTCCACCCCTCGGTCTTCCCCGCGGGTCAGAGGAAGTCTTCCCGCGGGTCCGCTGTGGGATCATGGGCGCCTCCGGTAATCTAGAGTCACAAGATAAAGTACGGGAGGGTCAACCATGCTACAGTGTGAGGGACGAATCCGCGTCGAGTACTCGGGAGAGGTGTCTCCTGACCTGTGTGAGCGACTTGAGACGATCCCCGGTCTTCGGGTGGTCGGCGGCCGGCCCCTGACCCTGGTGTCCCGCGAGCCGGAGACGGTACTAAACCAAATCATGCGCTATCTTGGCGACGAGGGAATGCGCGTCAGCCGGGTAGAGTTTCGAGGGGCCAGGGCCTAGGGGATGGGTGCCACGGCACGCCCGCGCTCCGTTAGAGAGGAGAGGTTCCATTGAGCACGCCCGGCAAATCTTCCGGCTACCTCGAAGTTCTCCGCCAACGAGATTTCGCTATCATCTGGTCCGGCAAGATCGTCTCCAACCTTGGTGACGCCCTACGCAACGTGGCCCTGATCTGGCTGGTCAGGGATCTCACCGGCTCGACCTTGGCCATGGGCACGGTCATGCTCTGCGCGGTGCTGCCGTATCTGGTCTTCGGTCTCTTCGCCGGCTCGGTCGTGGACCTGGCCGACCGCAAGAAGATCATGATCTGGTCCGATATCGCCCGGGGCATCCTGTCGCTGGCCGTGCCCGTTCTTCTCTGGAGCGGCTCGCTCCGCTACTGGCAGCTCTGTCTTCTGGCCCTGGTCATGTCCTCCATCTCGACCCTCTTCGGTCCGGCGATGATGGCCAGCATCCCAAGCGTCGTCGGCAAAGAGCAACTGCTGGGGGCCAACGCTCTGACTTCTCTCGGTAACCAGATCTCCGGTGTCGCCGGGCCGGCTCTCGGGGGCGCCATTGTCGGTCTCGCGGGGACCGCTTTCGCCTTCCTCCTAGACGGAGTGTCATTCCTCATCTCGGCCGCGACCATCTACCTGGCCCGCATTCCAGGGGTGAGACCCACCGAGGGCACGCCTCCGGTCAACGTGAGAGAAGTCTTGAATGGGGTGAGACAAGGCTTTGCTTTCGTGCTCGGCCAGCCGCTCCTGACCGGGGTTCTCTTCGTGGCCGTCGGACTCAATTTCGTTCTCGCTCCGGCCACGATTCTCTTGGCCACGCACGTGGACGCGGTCTGGGGACTGGGCGCGCAGGTCTTCGGGTACCTCGCTTCGATCAACTCGGCGGCGATGGTCGTCGGAACCTTGCTGGTGGGCCTCATCGTCGCCCGCGTTCGACGGGAGATCCTTATCCCGGTGGCCGTGGGGATCATGGGCGTCAGCTTCGGAGGGCTTGTCTTCGGCATCACTCTGGGTTTCGGAGTTCTCTCCATGGTGGCCATGGGTCTGGTAAACCCGATGATCAACCTCCCGCTCCAGACCTGGCTGATGGAGATCACTCCAGACCGGATCAGAGGCCGGGTCTTCTCAGCCGTGGATGTGGGATGTCAGATGGCGACTCCCGTCTCCCTGGCTCTCTGCGGCTTTGCGGCCGACGCTTTCGGGACCCGGGCCATCTTCGGTCTGATGATGGTGGTCACCGTGCTCGGGGCCTTCGTCATGGCTGGCGTCTTTAGAAAGCATGGCCATGAGATGGCCTCCGCCCTCGCCGACTAGGACGGGCCCGGGCGGTGGGGTCAGCCTGACTCCGGCGCCGGCGGACGGCGCCGCCGGCAGCAGCCAGGACCCGGCCGCCACGACGATCACGCCGGCGCACCAGAGAAGCAAGGCGATGAGGGAGGAGCGGGCTACGGCCCGGGCGTAGACACCCATTCCGCCGGGTGGACGCCGGGCCAGTCGCGTCCAGTGCCAGGTTAGCCAGGCCAGACCGCAGGTCACCAGACCAACGCCCAGGGTGGCCACGATGTTGTCCCTCCCGGGTCTAGTATCCCCGGGCTGTCGAGCCGAGCCGGAAGCGGAGGCAGCCATGTCCAAGCGGAAACCGTTTTCGCTCCTCGCCTATCCGCGTTTTGGACGGGACATGAACTTGATCGTCCTGTCGCTCATCCTGGCCAATATCGGCTCCAACGCCGAGGGACGCTTCTTCCCCCTCTACGTCCGCGAACTCGGCGCGTCTCCCACCGAGGTGAACTTCCTGGTGGGCACGGTGGTCGGGCTCTTTGTCGTTCTCTTGTCGCCCATTGGCGGCTGGGCCACCGACCGCTATCGCCGGATCTCGCTTTACGCTCTCGGCCCGATCGTCGGCGCGATCGGGGAGATTCTCATGGCCCTGGCCCCTCGCTGGGGTTGGCTCGTGCCGGGCTACCTTCTTTCCGTCTTCCCGGGTCTGCTCGTTGGTCCGGCCCTCTTCGGACTGGTGAGCGACCTCGGGCCGGAGGAGACCCGCGGATCCCGCTTTGCCTACCAGGCGGCGGCCCTCGGGATCTGCGCCGCGGTGGGGCCGCTCCTGGGAGGCCTCGTCTACGAGCATTACGGCTACCGGACCCTGATGCTCGGCCAGGCGGTCATGTTGTGTCTGGCCGGCATAGTCCGGTCCCGGATCCACGACCCGCGCGAGGCGACCCGGCGGACGGCCGGGTACCGGGCGCCGGCTCTGGGGCCGGGATTGAAACAGGCCCTGGCCATGATTCTAGCCTCCCGGCAACTCAGGTTGGCCTTCCTGGTCGCGACCCTGATGGGTTTGGGTACCGCCGCCGTGGGTGGTCTTGTCTCTCTCTTCATGAGTGAGGTCGCCCATGTCAGCCAGGCCGACATGGGGATGGTCTTCGCCATCGCCGGGGTCACGACCATCGTCGGCAGTGTCGTCAGCGGCATTGCCGCCGACCGGCTGGGGAGGAAGCCCGTTCTGGCCGTGGCCTTGTTCGGCACGGCCATCGGTTTCATCTGGTTCACCGGCGCGCGGAGTCTGGCGGCCCTCGGCGCCGTCTGGCTCTACCAGGGCTTTGTCGGCAGCCTGGCCGGGCCGGCCGCGGATGCCTTCGTGGCCGACCTCACCGACCCGAATAGCCGCGGAACCGTCCGTTCGGTCTTCAACGCCCTCATGACTCTGGCCGTGCTGCCGGCGCCCCTGCTGGGAGGGTTTCTCTGGGAGCGCCTCGCTCCCGCGGCCTCCTTCTGGTTCGCCGCTTTCGCGGTGGCGATCGCCGGGCTGGTTCTCGTGGTGTGGATGAAGGAACCACGGCGATCCGGCCCAAGCCAGCCTCGGCAGTAGGTGGCGGCTACTCCCGCTCCCCGACGGGAAGGCCCAGCAGCCTGGCCGCGTTACCGCCCAGGATCTTGGCCTTGATCTCTTCGGGCAGGGGCAGTTCGCGGATGCCTTGGAGGCTGCCGTAGACATTGGGCATCCCCGGCCAGTCGGAGCCCCAGATGACCTTGCCGGCCACCCGGCGGAGTTCGGGGAAGTGCTGGAGGAGCCTCTTCGGCGGGATGCCGGAGATCTCCATGTGGATGTTGGCGTGCAGCCGGGTGAGAAAGAAGGCCGCGTCGTACCAGAACCCACGCCCGCTGTGGGCCATGATGATCGTGAGGTCCGGGAAATCGACGGCCACGTCGTCGAAGAAGACCGGGTCCCCGTACTTGATTCGCGAACCCCGGAAGACCGACGACCCGGTGTGAAACATCACCGGCAAGCGGAGTTCCTCGGCCGCGGCGTAGATCGGGTAGACTTCACGGTCATTGGGGTAGAAGAACTGATAGGTCGGGTAGAGCTTGAGACCCCTCACCCCGTAAGTCTCCACGAGACGGCGCAATTCCCTCGCCGGCCGGCTCACGGTCTGGGGGTTGAGACTGGCGAAGGGGATGAACATCGGGCGACCGGCGCAAATCTCGGCCACCTTCTCCGTGGAGATCACCCCGGTGACGGCCGGACAATCCTCGCCCAAGATGACGGCGTAATCTACCCCGGCCGCGCGCAGGAACTCCGCCAGGCGATCGGGGTCGGCCAAGACGGCAAGGTCGTCCACCTCCGTGCCGAGAGATTTCTTTACCCACTCGACCAGCCACGGGTTAGCGGCGCCAGGCACGATGGGGTGGACATGGAAGTCGACGACGGGTGGCATGGCCAGGCCTCCTCGGGACGTTGTGACGCGGACGCGCAAGGTTTCTTCCCTCCGCCCCGGTTCCCTTGCTGTTCCGATCTCACCGCCGGCTTGGCCATCCTTCCGTCCGCCGCGGCGTGGTTCTCCCGCAAGCGACTTGTCGCATAGCTTGTGTCGATAATGGACTGGTTGCGCCGGTCTGGGGGTGGTCCGGGAATGCGCCTCCGCTTCTACAACCTGCGCTGGCTTGTGCCTCTCCTGGTCGCCTTCTTGGTGATTCTCGTCTACCCGCTGGCCGCGGGCTGGAGCGGCGGCCCGGCCCGGATGGTGGCGGAGGTCTCGGCCTGGCCCCGCCTTCTGCCCATCTACGCCGTGGACACGACCGAGAAGAAGGTGGCCATCTCCTTCGACGCGGCCTGGGGCGCGGAGAAAACGCCCCTGATTCTCGACATCCTCGACCGCTACGAGGTGAAGACCACCTTTTTCCTGGTCGGCTTCTGGATCGACGATCATCCGGACACCCTCGTGGACATCGCCGGGCGGGGCCACGAGATCGGTAACCATACCGCCACCCATCCGCACCTGAACTCTCTGGATAAGGGGGCCATCAAGGAGGAACTGGCCTCGGTCCACGAGCAGATCAAGGCCGCCACCGGGCAGACCCCCATCCTCTTCCGCCCACCCTTCGGGGAGTACAGCAACAAGGTTGTTGAGGCCTCTCAGGAGTTGGGCTACTACGCCATCCAGTGGAGCGTGGACTCGCTGGACTGGAAGGACCTAAGCGCGGAGGCCATCTACCGAAGGGTGATCGACAATATCCATCCCGGGGCCATTGTTCTGTTTCACAACAACGCCACCGGTACCCCGGAGGCCCTGCCCCGCATCCTCGAAACCCTGAAGGCTCAGGGCTACCAGGTCGTCCCCGTGTCGAGGCTCATCTACCGAAGCGACTACTATATTGACCACCGCGGCTTCCAGAAGCGGCGGACGGGCCTTCCCTAGCCAGTCCGACGAGCCGCTGGAGAGTGCCACCCAGGATGGCCCGCCGAGCTTCCGCGCTCACCTCAAGCGAGTCCACCCAAGGCCTGATCCCGGCGTAGTCGTGTCCACCTCCGGCGGTCCGCAATCCCTGAGGACAGCCCGAAGCGAAGAGAAGCCGTCCCGGTGGAACCCTGGCCGCGATCAGGTTCACCAGTTCGGCCGTCATGAAGGGTCCGGAGAGATCGAAGTAGAGGTTCGGGTGAATGCGGGCGGCTCTCCAGAGCCAGGAGTAGCAGGGAATGCCGGCGTGGGCCATGATGAAGTCCGTGGTCGGGTAGCGATCAATGAGCTCAAACACGGACAGGCTGGTCCGCCGCGTGCCGCCCAGGTGAATGAGAACCGGCCGGCCGGCGTCGCCGCACCGCCGGGCGACCTTGCTCAGGGCCGATCCCAGGTCGACGTTGTGAAACCAGGCGTTGACCTTTACGCCTCGAAAGCCCCTGGCCAGGTAGTGATCAACGACGTCGGTGTGGGCGGGATCGTTGGGATTGACGTAGACAAAGGGGATGAAGCGATTGGGGTAGTGGTCGGAAGCGGCGGCGACGGGCTCGTTGTCCGGCGTCGGGATAACTCTGTAGTACCGCTTTCCGTCCCGAAGCACGCCGTCCTCGATAAAACTGGCGTAGCGAAACCGTCCCAGAGGATTGAGGGGGGACATGAGGGTCCTGATCGACAACCCCGGGAGCGGCCACGAACCGGGTTGCCTCGGCGATCGGGAACCCGGGACCGGGGTCGGTCTATCGGGGGGAACGGACTCCAAACCCTCGGCCAGGAGGACAGCCTTGTCCACGCCGCCTTGATCCATGACCTTGGCCAGATCGGCTGCGGGTAGTTCGGCCGTGAGGTGACAATGAGCATCAATGATCACAAAATCATCCTCCCAGATCGCCGGGTCAGGGCAACTGAGATGCTCAGTGGCAATTGGAGAGAACTTCTTCATCCTGGAAGCGCAATCCTTCTCTGGGCCTCTCAGGCTACGCCGCCGGGGTTACGACCACCCGACCGCTCCCGCGTAGAGGTGGTGGCGGAGAGGGTGGCCTCCGGACGCCTCACGGAGACCAGGTAGAAGGACAGGATGAGGAGGTGGACGCCCAGACTGAGGAGGAAGGCGTAGGCCAGGTTCCAGTCCGGCGAGAAGAAGCGGTATCCGGCCCTAAGAAAAAGGTAGTCGATGGCGGTGTAGGCGGCCGGAAAGAGAAGAATCCAGGCCAGACGCGGTAGAGATCTGCTCGGTAGGAAGTAGACGAAGACTATAACCGACGGCACCCAGGCCAGGAGCACCCAGAAGGGCGTTCCCAAGATGGGCCAACTGAGCTGGGTGAAACCCCACAGCCTGAAGATGGACGTGCCCATGAGGTTGATGAGCATGGCCAGACCAAAGCCGGCGAGGAGCGAGAAGGGCACAAGTTTCCTGAAGCTTTCTTGAGGGACGGCCCCAAGACCCACGACCCAGGTAACCACCGCCAAGATTATCCACGGCATGAGTTGTCACCACCCACGCTCTAGTCTCGCCAAAGTCACCCGGGCTATTCGTCCAAGCCATGCGCCGAGCCCGGCCGGCATAGGTTTTGGGACATGAGGCGATACCGGCGGGAGCCAAGCCGCATCGGGGCCATGGCCATCGGCGCCACCTACGTGAGCACGATCGTGGGAGCGGGCTTTGCCTCGGGCCAGGAAGTCCTCCGCTTCTTTACCCACTTCGGTCCCTGGAGCTTCGCCGGCCTGGCCGTGGCCACGGTCTTCCTTAGCCTAGGCGGCACGGCAATCATGCTGGAGAGCTGGCGATCGCGGGCCCAGGTCCACGGCGAGTTCCTGGATTGGCTTGGTGGGCCCTGGTTCCGCCGTCTTTACGACGCGATCATCATCCTCTTTCTCTTTGGAACCACGGCGGTGATGGTCGCCGGCGCCGGAGCGCTCCTGCGGGAGCGGCTCGGCCTTCCGTCCATCGTCGGGGATGTCATCATGGTCATAGCGACGGTGGCCACGGTCCTGGCCGGCATCCGAGGAGTGGTGGCGGCCAGTCAAGTCGTGGCCCCGCTCCTTCTGGGCTCGGTCGCGGCGACGACCATAGCCGCCCTGTCCGGCGGGGGCCTGGTCGAAGGGTTGTGGCGGACCTGGTCGCGCCCGGGGGAGGCGGCCGCGTCCTCCTGGGCGCTGTCCGCTCTTCTCTATGTCTCCTACAACTTAATCCTCGCCCCGGCCGTTCTCACCCCGCTCGCCGCCAGGGCCGGCTCGCGGCGGGACGTCACCCTTGGCGGGGCCGTCGGCGGTCTGGTCCTCGGGCTCGCCGCCGCCTGTGTCAATCTCTCGCTCCTGGTCGCTCTGCCGGATTCGGCGACCTTCGAGGCGCCGGTGCTCTATGTGGCCGGTCGGCTCGGCGGGTGGAGCGCCAGCGTTCTCCCGCCCGTGGCCGGGCTCGTCCTGTGGGCCGAGATCTACACCACGGCCGCCAGTCTTCTCTACGGCTTCGCCCTTCGCTTCGGAGGTGGGGGGAGACCCGGGGTCGGAGGCCGAGAAGGCCCATCGTTCAGGAGATGGGTCCTCGTGGGCGGGGCCGGGGCCCTGGCGGCGGCCAGAGCCGGCTTCTCCAACATGGTCATCACGCTCTACCCCCTGGCGGGCTATGCCGGGCTGGCTTTCCTGGCCGTTGTGATTTACCGATTGGCGCGACCGGCCCAGGGGCCCCGGCCGAGGTAGGATCGTAGCTGAGGGATGGCCGGTCCTTGCGTCTCGCGGTGGCCGCGCCGCATAATAGTCCTATGACCCATCCTGTGAGCCTCTTCGCGGGTATCGACATCGGTTCAGCCACGGCCAAAGCGGTTCTCCTCGGCGCCGCCGGCGAACCGACCGGACCACCACCCGCATCGCCCCACCAAGCCCGGATCCACCTGCCTTTGCTGGGCCTGGCTCTGAAGCCCGTGGGCCACGACCTCGAAGCCGCGGGCAAGGCCGTCCTGGCCGAGGCCCTGGCGGCCGCGGGTCTGGACTCCCCCGGCGCCCGTCCCGCTCGCGTTGTCACGACCGGCTACGGACGGCATGCCCTGACCGCCGACGCCGCCGTTACCGAGATAACCTGTCACGCCCGGGGAGCGGCCGAACTGGTGCCCGGAGCGGCCACGGTCATCGACGTCGGTGGGCAAGACTGCAAGGGCATCGCCCTCGGGCCGGGCGGACGGGTCCTTGACTTCGTGATGAACGACAAGTGCGCCGCCGGAACAGGGCGTTTTCTTGAGGTCATGGCCAGGGCGCTGGAGGTGCCCCTGGACGAGTTCGGTCCTCTATCCTTATCCGCCGACCGGGCGGCCGAGATCAGCAACACCTGCACGGTCTTCGCCGAGTCCGAGGTCATCTCGCAACTTGCGGCCCGCCGCCCGAAAGAGGAGATCATCGCAGGCATCCACCAGGCCATGGCTCGCCGCGTCGCCGGCATGGCCCGGCGCGTAGACATCCGTCAACCGGTGGTCATGACCGGCGGCGCCGCCCGCAACGTGGGTCTAGTGAGGGCTGTGGAACGAGAACTCGGCTGCCGGGTCACCGTGCCCGAGTTGGCCCAGTTCGCCGGCGCCCTGGGGGCGGCCCTTCTGGCGGCGGCGGAGGAGCGGTGAAGGCCCGAGGGGGCCACCCGGAGCGGCCTGGCGGTTCGGGCCGGGCGCGCCGGACGGACCGGGGGCCCCGGGCGCCCCAGACGGACCGGGCGCCCTGGATCAGCCGGCCGGCGATAACCGGGACCACCCTGCTCATCCTGGCCATTTCCGTGGGCGCCGTTGGGGCCGGGCTGGTGGCGAGGGACTACCTTTTCAAGACCTCGGCGGGCCGGATCAGGGCCGTGAGCTTCCCTCAGGGCGAGGTCGCCGTGGACGTGGCCGTGACCGAGCCCGAAAGGCGAGCGGGTCTGGCGGGTCGGGAAGGACTCCCACTGAACGGGGGGATGCTCTTCGTTTACCGGGACACCCGCTCAAGACGCTTCACCATGGAGGGCATGTTCTTCGCCCTCGACATCATCACCTTAGACGAGGCCGGTCGCGTTCTCGGCGTCGGCACGCATGACCCCGGGGAAGGTCCGTTTGACCTGGGGCAGGCCCGCTACGTTCTGGAGGTGGGGAGCGGCTGGGCCGCCGCCCACGGGGTGAGTCCCGGGGAGATGGCGGAGTTCTCCCGGGACTAGGAAGGCGGCCCCGGCCCAAGGCGGCCCCGGGCCAGGCTGGTCGCGCTGTGGCGGGAAGGTCCATCCGGACGCCGCCTGCTGGGTGGTCTGGTCCTGGCCGGGCTTCTCGGCTACGCCGTCGGTAACCCGCGGCCTACTCCTCGGAGACCGTGGCCAGGGTGTCGATCATCAGCTCTATCTCGGCGGTTAGTGTCGCCCTTCTGGCCTGGGCCTTTCTGGGGGAGACTCTTAATCCGGCCATGGTCGCCGGCATCCTGATAGGTCTCTGGCGGGGTAGCTCTCGTGCAGGGCCAGGACGGCTAACGGAACCGGAGTCGGGTACCTACCAAACGGCAGGAAGAATCGCCGCGGACTTTGAAGCTTCTAACCCGCATGGGCTATTTCGACGGGGTGGTGAAGCTGTTTGCACCAGGACGTCAGAGAAATGAATCCATTCTTCAACCCAGACTCGGTCGCCATCATAGGCGCCTCCCGCAGCACCGGTCCCGGGGCCTTCAACATTCTTGAGAACCTCATCAGCTACGGCTACAAGGGCCGGCTCTACCCGGTGAACCCGAAGGCCAGCGAGATTTTGGGCGTCAAGTGCTACGAGCGGGCGGGGGATCTGCCGGAAGTCCCCGACCTAGCCATCGTCACGGTTCCCCGGGAGCTTCTCCCGCGGGTGATACGCGACGGATGCGAACGAGGGATCCGGCACTTCACCCTGGTTCCCCAGGGTCTAGCCGAGGCCGACGAGGTGGGCCGGGCCATCCAGGAGGAGTTCATGGCCATCATCCGCGACCACGGGGCGACGATTCTCGGACCGAACACCCTAGGCACGGTCAACGCCTTCGACGGTTTCACATCGTCCTTCATGCCTCTGGAGAGACCCTCCGACCCCTTGGCCTCCGGAGTGATCTGCCAGACGGGTCTCTTTCTGGCCACCGACCTCGGCCTGACCACGGGCATCGGTCTCGGCGTGGATATCGGTAACCAGGTTGACATCGGCTTCCCGGACGCCCTGGCCTACCTGGGCGGCGACTCGCGGATCAAGGTCGTCTGCCTGCACATGGAAGGCCTGCGCCCCGGAGAGGGACGCTTCTTCCTGGACGTGGCCCGGGACGTCGTAAAGCGCAAGCCCGTCCTGGTCTACAAGACCGCCCGCAGCGCGGTTGGGGCCAAGACCGCGGGATCGCACAGCGGATCGCTGGCAGGCGCCCACGCTGTTTACGAGGCCGCCCTCCGGGACGCGGGCGTCATCCTACTAGAAGACGTCGAGGACATGGACGACGCGGTCAAGTCCTTCCTCTACTACCCACCGATGCGGGGCAAGCGGGTCTTCATCATCACCGTGTCCGGCGGCGGAGGGATAATGGCCGCCGACGCCTGCGAGGACTACGGTCTCGAGTTGGCCACCTTGACGCCCGAGACAATGGTGAGAATCCGCGAACTCTACCCGTCGTGGATGGAGGCGGGTAACCCGCTCGACGTCTGGCCGGCGACCATCGGGCGAGACTACCGGTCGGTCTTCGCCACCTGCTTTGAGGCCGTGGCCACTGACCCGAACGTAGACGGTATCATCTGCGTGGGAGGCACTTTCGCCGGTTCGGGCCTGGCCATGGGCGGCTTCATCGCTCTGGCCGCCCAGCAGTACGACAAGCCCATCACCTGGTGGGTGCACGGTCGGCAGTCGCTGCCGGTGGTAGCCCAGGCGGAAGCAACGCGCCGCGTCGCCGCCTACCCCTCCGCCGACAGGGCGGTCCGGGCCCTGGCGCGCCTGGCGACGTACTACGTCGATGTGCTCGGCAAGAAGGAGAAAGAGGAGGCTACGCGTCCCGCCGGCCCGGTCGCGCTGGGGGCCGAGGCTTTCGATCTCCTGGAAGCCTACGGCATACCCACGGCCCGCTGGCACGTCGCGGACACTCCGGAGGAGGCCGTCCTGGCCGCGCGCGAGATCGGCTTCCCGGTGGCTCTAAAACCGATCGGTCCGGGCATCCTGCACAAGTCGGAACTTGGCGCTGTCCACCTCAACCTGGCCACGGCCGAGGCCGTCGCCCTGGCCGCTTCGGATGTGGCCACTCGGCTTTCCGGGACGATGGGAGGGGTCAAGCTTCTGGTTCAGGAGTTCCTGCCGGGTGGGCATGAGATCATCATCGGCGCCAAGCGGGATGCCCACTTCGGACCCATTGTCCTGGTCGGGATGGGTGGAATCTTCGCCGAGGTTCTGAAGGACGTGGCCATCGGCCTAGCCCCCCTCACGCCGCTGGAGGCCAAGGGCCTGTTGGAGAAGACGAAGGGCTACGCCGTTCTGCGCGGAATGCGGGGCCAGGGGCCTTCCGACACCGCCGCCGCGGTCGACACCCTGGTCCGCCTGTCCTGGCTCGTGGCCGATCATCCCGAGATCGCCGAACTCGATCTGAACCCGGTGAAGGTTTTCCCGGCCGGGAAGGGCTGCCGGGTCCTCGACGTCCGGATTCTGACCGGCTATCGGTGATGGCCGCGCCAGGGACCAATTGCAGGGCGATGATCGAGGCCAGGATCAGGAGGCAGCCGGCGGTCTGGGCGCCTCTAACCCCTTCCCCCAGGACGATACCGGCCAGAATGGTGGCCCACACCGGCTCGAGCGTACCCGTGACGATGGCCGAAGTGGCCCCGATGTAGCGAAGGCCCGTCAGGAAGAGACCGAAGGGAATCAGCGTCGCCACCACCGCGAGGTAGAGGAAGAAGCCCCATTCGGCGGCTGTCCAGGGGTGGGCGAGAAGCGCCCACGGCGGTCGGACGAAAGCCCAGAACAGGGCGGAGGCCACCGACCCCCAGAAGACCAAAGTCCAGGGGTCATAGCGATGCACGCCGTGGCGGCCGACTAGGGTGTAAAGACCCAAGGCCACGGCCGAGGCCAGGCCGGCCACGATCCCCAGCGGTGAGGCGGCGAGTCCACCTCCGCGGCCAAGGACCAAGAGTAAAGACCCGCCCACGGCCGCGGCCAAGACTGGACCGGTCATCTTCCCTGGCCGGCGCCCAAGGACAAGGACCTCGTAGATCGCGGTCAGGATCGGGGCCAGGAACTGAAGGAAGATGGCCACCGCCACTCTGGCTTCGTGGATGGCCCAGTAGTAGGTGATCTGCGTACCCGTCAGGCATATCACGCCGTAGAATCCCAGGAAGGGCAGGTCTGATAGCCTTATCCGGAGCGACTTGGGTCTGAGGAGGGCCAGAGCGGCTCCGCCGATGAGGCTGCTCAGGCTCACGCGCAACTGGGCCAGGGTGATCGGGTCGACATCCATCGAAACAAACATGAACTTGACGGTCACTCCGGCCGTGCCCCAGAGGGTGGCGGCCAGAGCGGCGAGGAGGTAACCCTTTCGAGTTTCCTGCAGGTGGAGCGTCTCCCTACCCGGCAAGGCCATAGGACCCCCACCAGGCAAGGCCCTAAGGCCCTCCTATTGCACGCGGTCGGTCCGCTCCCTGCCGTGACCCTCCTCCGTTTTTGCCCGCTCCCGGCTGGGAAGACTAGGGGGCGAAAGGGGGTCGGGTCATGCGCGAAGTTGAAATCGTCGTTCTCCGTCTCCTCGAGGACGACTTCCCTCTGTGTCCGCGGCCGTTCCTGGAGCTTGCCTGCCGCGCCAATCGCGGGTTTTGCCGTCCCAGGACAGTCTACTTCGAAGTCATCGGCCCGGGGGTGCGTCGGCGGCCGGTGGTGGCCCGGCACAAAGTCAAGCCGGTGTCGGAAAAGGACGTCCTCGGCGCGGCCTCGAGTCTCGTCCGGCGCGGCAACATTCGCCGTCTGGCCGGCGTGTTCGGACCCGTCGATCCGTCTCCGGGTTCGCTGTCCCACCGCCTGTTCCAGGAGCTACAAGCCGGACTTCCGGTGGTGGCCGAACCCTACCGGGAAGTAGCCAAACGCCTTGGAATGAGCGAGGAGGCCCTTCTCGACAACCTCAAGGCCTTGCACCAGACCGGCGGCCTGCGGCGCATCGGGGCCGTCTTGGGTTCGCCGGTCCGGCATACGGAGCAGCGGGGCAGCTAGCCATGTATTTCGGCGAAGGGAAATGTGCCGGGGCGCCGAACAGTCTCCGCCTTGAAGGCGCTCGGTTGTCCACTGGATCCAACCTACCCAACCCTCGGGAGGAGAGAGCTGTTGCCTCAGAACGAGACAGTCTTCTTCACCGGATACGCGAGGCTACCCGCGGGCATTACCGCATCGAAGGTCTCCGACGTCGTGGGCGTCGGAGTCGAGATTGAACTAGGCACCGGCAAGATCGTAAACGCCGAGTGCACCCTGGCCACAGTCCTGGCGCGCGACTTCTTTCGCCGCCTGGTGGTTGATCACAGCCTGGACGCGAACTTCCAGATCGTGGTGGAGGTCATTGAGAGGCGCTATCACGGAAGCGCCCAGAAGGCTCTGGTGACGGCGCTGAAGACCATACTCGAGAAGTACCAGTCCTTTCGAAGGCTCGGCTAGAGCGAGGAGGTCCGGATCCCGAATGGCCAACGAGGTTTCGGCCGGGGGCATTGTCTTCCGGCGTGAGCCGGAACTGCGGTTTCTGATGATCCTGGACACCCATGGTCGATGGACCTTCCCCAAGGGGGGAGTTGAGGACGGCGAGACCCTGGAGCAGGCCGCCCTTCGCGAGATAGAGGAGGAGACGGGGGTCAAGGGTTCCATCGCCGGCCAAGTCGGGGAGACCAAGTACACTTACCACCATCCGCGCCGGGGCCGCGTTCACAAGACCGTAACCTTCTACCTCGTGCGCTATCTTGGCGGCCGGGTGAAGCCCCGGGACGGTGAGATAGCCGCCGCCGAGTGGGTCGGGCCCGAGGAGGCGGTTCGCCGGGCCGACTACGAAGGCTACGACCGACTCGTGGAAAGGGCGGGGGTCATGGTCGAGGAGGCGGGCGGCTGAACTCGTCTTGCCGTCCGAGCGAAGGACTTCCGGATGGTTCCAGCCAATAGAAGGACACCGTGGGTCAATCTACCGAGGGTTTGAGCGGTTTGGCCTGAAGGGGAGCGTGGCCATGCGGGAGTTGGATGTTTCAGAGGTGGCGCTGGCGGTCGAGGAACTCTGCGTCACCGCCTGCTACGACTTGCCCGAGGACGTCGTTAGGGCCATGGAGAGGGCCCGTGAGGTCGAGGAGTCCGACGTGGGCCGGGAGGTCCTTGGGATTTGCCTTGAGAACGCCAGGGTCGCGGCCAGAGAACGGGTTCCAATCTGCCAGGACACCGGGGTCACGATCGTCTTCCTGGAGCTCGGCCAGGACCTGCGCCTAGTCGGCGGGGACCTCTACACGGCGATAGGTGAGGGTGTTCGCCAGGGTTACACCAAGGGTTATCTCCGCAAGTCGGTGGTCGTTGACCCCCTCTTCACCCGCAAGAACACGGGGGACAATACCCCGCCCGTAATCTACACCGACATCGTCCCCGGCGACAGGCTGCGCGTTGTCGTCGTCCCCAAAGGCACGGGCAGCGAGAACATGAGCGGCCTCAAGATGCTCACCCCGGCGGCGGGTCCGGATGGAGTCAAGAAGTTCATTGTTGAAACCGTGGACCAGGCGGGCAGTAACCCCTGTCCCCCCATCATCGTCGGCGTGGGAGTCGGCGGGATGATGGACAGGGCCGCTCTCCTGGCCAAGAAAGCCTTGCTACGCAAGGTCGGGGAACCCCATCCCCAGCCCGAGGTGGCCAAGCTGGAGCGGGAGAGCCTGGCCGAGGTGAACGCTCTGGGCATCGGCCCGCAGGGGCTGGGGGGCAGAGTGACGGCCCTGGCCGTCCATATCGAGACGGCCCCGACCCACATCGGGGCTCTGCCCGTGGCCGTCAACATCCAGTGCCACGCCGCTCGCCACGCCGAGCGAGTGCTCTAGAGGAGGGGAAACCATGTCGGAAACCATCAGGGTCAAGACGCCTCTTAGCGAGAACGATGTTCGGGGGCTCAAGGCGGGCGACAGGGTTCTCATCTCCGGCCCGATCTACACGGCGCGTGACGCGGCCCACAAGCGACTGATCGAGGCTCTGGCGGAAGGTCAGAAGCTGCCGTTCGACCTGGAGGGGCAGGTCATCTACTACGTCGGACCCTGTCCGGCCAAGCCTGGGCAAGCCCTCGGCTCCTGCGGCCCAACCACCAGCGGGCGCATGGATCCCTACGCCCCAACCCTGATCGCCAAAGGACTCCGGGGCATGATCGGCAAGGGTTCGCGTGTTCCGGCCGTCGTCGAGGCCATGCGCCGGTACGGGGCCGTCTACTTCGCCGCCATCGGCGGGGCGGGCGCGCTCGCGGCCAAGACGGTGAAGAAGTCGGAGATGGTGGCTTACGAGGACCTCGGTCCGGAGGCCATCCGCCGCTTGGAGGTCGAGGACTTCCCGGCCGTCGTCTGCGTTGACGCCCAGGGCAGCGATCTCTACGAGGCCGGGAAGGCTAAGTACCGGATCGCGAAGAAGTAATGGTCGGCGTGTCACTTGCAGGGTGCGACCCTCGGTGGTCCGGTTGGGGTTGGCGGCGCGGCCATGACCCCAGGATGCCGGCCTACCGATCTGCGCTCTAGCCGCTTCGTTCGCCCTGACCGGGAAGCCCGCCGCGCCACGTCCGGTTGGAAACCAGCGAACGCAAACCGGCGAACGACCGTGGAGACGGACAAGCTAGGCTGTGTCCGCCCGTGCGGTCTTTCGCCTTTTTCGTTTGCGGGAGGTGGGAAGCGGCCGGGAGATCAAGCTTGGATCGTGCCCTACCAGCGGGAGTGGGCCGAGGTCCGCCCGCGGCGTGCGAAGGGAGTGGGAGATCATGGGTCAGAGGGAAGACGCCCTGAAGCTACACAAGGATAATCAGGGCAAGATCAAGGTGGTTTCGAAGGTCCCGCTCAGGGACAAGAATGATCTCAGCCTGGCCTACACCCCGGGTGTGGCCGAGCCCTGCAAGGACATCAACAAGAATGTGGATCTCGTTTACGACTACACCAACAAGGGGAACATGGTGGCCGTTGTCACCGACGGAACCGCGGTCCTGGGGCTGGGGGACATCGGCCCGGAGGCCGGCATGCCGGTCATGGAGGGCAAGTGCGTCCTCTTCAAGTGCTTTGCGGGAGTAGATGCCTTCCCGCTCTGCCTCGGCTCGAAGAAGGTCGACGACATCGTCGCCGTTGTAAAGCTGGTTTCGCCGACCTTCGGTGGGATCAACCTGGAGGACATCTCCGCTCCCCGGTGCTTCGAGATCGAGGCCCGTCTCAAGAAGGAGACCGATATCCCCATCTTTCACGACGACCAGCACGGCACGGCCATCGTCTGCGGCGCCGTGATGATCAACGCTCTCAAGGTCGTCGGGAAGGACATCAAGAAGGTCATGCTGGTCGTGAACGGCGCCGGCGCGGCCGGAGTCGCCGTGACCAAGCTCTTCCTGGGTCTGGGCATCGGCGAGGTCATCCTCTGCGATTCCAAGGGGGCCATCTACGATGGTCGCGCCGAGGGCATGAACTGGGCCAAGGAAGAACTGGCCAAGGTCACCAACCGCGGTAAGGTCAAGACTCTGGCCGAGGCATTCAAGGGCGCGGATGTTTTCGTCGGCGTCTCGGTCGCCGGCGCCGTCACCCAGGACATGGTCCGCTCCATGAACAAAGACGCCATCGTCATCGCCATGGCCAACCCCGTCCCGGAAATCTTCCCCGACGAGGCCAAGGCCGCCGGGGCGAAGGTCGTCGGCACCGGCCGTTCGGACTACCCGAACCAGGTCAATAACGTCCTGGCCTTTCCGGGTCTCTTCCGCGGGGCCCTCGACACCCGGGCGCGCGACATCTCCGAGGGCATGAAGATCGCGGCGGTCCAGGCCATCGCCGCCCTCATTGAAACGAAGGACCTCAGCCCGGACTACGTCATCCCCAAGCCGTTCGACCGTCGCGTCGCGCCGGCCGTGGCCGCGGCCGTGGCCGCGCAGGCGATGAAGGAAGGTCTCGCCCGGGTCAAGGTCGACCCCAAGGAAGTCGCCCGGCGCTGCGTCGCGCTGGTTGAGAAGGCCAACGCCGAGATCGGCTGAGACCCGCTGGGCCCGCGCCGGCGCGGCCGACGCGGCCGACGGTCCAGGCCCGCCCAGAAGGCGGGCCCCAAGCGGTGGGAGGTGACGTGTTCTTGTACAAGCCCGTAGCTTCGCGTGAGGTGCGGTACGGGGATCTCGATCTGTGGCCGGCCAAGATCAGAACCGGTCTTTGGGCCTGGCTCCTCCACCGCATAACCGGTCTGGCCATCATCCTCTATCTCCTGCTCCACATCGGGGTCATCTCCTCGGTTCTCTGGGGAGGCGGGAGCTTCGATCAGCTCATGGCCACTCTGAAGCGCCCCTGGTTTGCCGTCGGTGAACTGCTTCTGGTGACGGCGGTCATGTACCACGGCCTCAACGGCATTCGCATCATCCTCTTCGACCTGGGCATCGGCGTGAAGCGGCAGAAGGCCATGTTCTGGGGCGCTTTCCTCCTGGCGGCGGCCGGCTTCGTCGTCGCCGCCAGGGTCTTCGGACCCCTGATTCTCGGTCACTAGGGAGGGATGGCGGAAATGAACCGAGCGAGCGTCTGGGGATGGCTTTGGCAACGGATCACGGCCGTGGTTCTCATTTTGGTTCTTGGCGTGCACCTCTACGTGCTTCACTTCTCGGGCGAGCACGCCGTCCTTACGGTGGCCGGCGTGTCCATCCGGCTCAGGACCCTGATTTACATCTTCGTCGATTACACTTTGCTGGCCGTGGCTCTCTATCACGGCCTCTACGGGCTGAGAAGCGTGCTCCTGGACTACCTTTCGGGGGAACGCGCGGCGCGGACCCTGGCGGTGGCGGCCTGGATCGTGGGCCTCGTCGCCTTCGTCTACGGCGCCTACGCGCTCCTGCCGTTTATCCAGGGATAGGGGAGGGAAATCGGTGATCTACCATGAGGTTTTGGTCGTGGGCGCTGGGCTGGCGGGACTGAGAGCCGCCATCGAGGCCCACGACGCGGGCTCGGAGGTCGCGGTTCTCTCCCGCGTCCATCCGGTCCGCTCGCATTCGGTGGCGGCCCAGGGCGGGATCAACGCCGCCCTCGGCAATCATCCCGACTCCAGCGACGACAGCCCTGACCGCCACGCCTTCGACACGGTCAAAGGTTCCGACTACCTCGCCGACCAGGACGCGGTCACCATTCTGACCGGCGAGGCCCCGGCGACAATCTTTGAGATGGAGCACTGGGGCTGTCCTTTCAGCCGCACCCCGGAGGGGAAGATCGCCCAGCGCCCCTTCGGAGGCGCCGGCTACCCCCGCACCTGCTACGCGGCGGACAAGACCGGTCACGCCCTGCTCCACACGATGTACGAGCAGATTCTGAGACGCGGGATAAAGGTCTACGAGGAATGGCAGGTCCTGAGCCTGTCGGTCGCCGGCGGACGCTGCCACGGCGTGGTCGCCCTCGACATCCGCACGGGCAAGCTCGAACCCATCAACGCGAAGGCCGTCATCTTCGGCACCGGCGGCGGCGGTCGCATCTACGGCCATTCGACCAACAACATCATCAATACGGGTAGCGGTTTGGGCGTGGCCTTCATGGCCGGTGTGGCCCTCAAGGACATGGAGTTCATCCAGTTCCACCCGACCTCGCTCTTCGGCAACAACGTCCTCATGACCGAAGGGGCCCGGGGCGAGGGAGGCTACCTGCGCAACGCTCTTGGGGAGCGGTTCATGGAGAAGTACGCTCCGAAGGCCATGGAACTCGCGCCACGCGACATCACGGCCCGGGCCATCCAGACGGAGATTAACGAGGGCCGCGGCTTTCCGGGAGGGTACGTCCACCTGGATCTTACCCACCTCGGGGCGGCCAAGATCCTGGAGCGGTTGCCGGCTATCCGGGACATCGCCATCAACTTCACCGGAGTCGACCCGATCAAGGAACCCATCCCCATTCAGCCCGGCCAGCACTACTTCATGGGCGGCATCGACACCAACGTCGACGGGGCGACCGAGGTAGCCGGCTTCTACGCCGCGGGCGAGTGCGCTTGCGTCAGCGTGCACGGGGCCAACCGCCTGGGGGGAAACTCGCTTCTGGACACGATCGTCTTCGGACGTCTTGCCGGCCGGCACGCGGCGGCCTACGCCAAGGGTCAAGGCGGGGAGGCGGTCAAGAAGGACTCTGAGAAGATCCTGGCCGGCACCTTGGCCGAGACGGAGAAACGGGCCAACTGGGTTCTGGGTGCGGCGGGTCCGGAAGATCCGGCCGACCTGCGTGACGAACTGCGCGAGAGCATGTTCCTGAACGTTGGTCTCTTCCGCGAGGAGAAGGCCATGGCCGCGGGGCTCGAAAAGGTGCTTGAATTGAAAGCTCGCTACCCCAGGATAGGTATCAGAAACCGCGACCTCAAGTACAACCTGGATTGGGTTCGAAACCTGGAACTTCTGGGTATGATCCTGGTGGCCGAGGCCATCGTCGTCGGAGCTCTGGGCCGCCAGGAAAGCCGGGGGTCGCACTTCAGGGTAGACCATAGGGATCGCGACGACGCTAAGTTCCTCAAGCACACTATCGCCCGGCTGACGCCGGACGGGGCCCGCCTGGAGTACCGCCCGGTGACGATCACCAAGTGGCAACCCCAGGCCCGCACCTACTGAGATGGGGAGGTGGGCCGGTTGACAAAGAGACTCCGCCCGGAGAAGGTGACTCTGAAGGTCTACCGCTTCAACCCGGACGCGGACAAGCAGGCCCGGATCGAGATCTACGGTGTTCCCTGGGTCGACGGGATGACGATCCTGGACACGCTCTTCTACGTCCTTGAAAAGGTCGACGGATCCCTGGCTTTCCGCTTCTCCTGCCGCGAAGGCATCTGCGGCGCCTGCGCCATGTTCATCAACGGGTCCTACCGCCTGGCTTGCGAGACCCAGGTAGCCCGCCTCCTGGACGAGGGTCACCAGGAGGTCCACGTCATGCCCTTGCCTCACCTGCCGGTGATCAAGGACCTGGTCGTGGACATGTCCCGCTTCTGGGCCAACTACGAGGCCATCGGGCCCTGGATTGTGACCCGCTCGGCCGATCCGGAGAAGGAGCGCCTCCAGTCCCCCGCGGACCGGAAGACAATCGACGAGTACGTGGGCTGCATCCTCTGCGGGTCGTGTTTCTCGTCCTGTCCGTCAGTCTGGACCGGCAAGGAGTATCTTGGCCCCAATGCCATGATGAAGACCTACCGGTGGGTGGCCGATACCCGCGACGGGGCCAAGGACGAGCGACTCGGTATCGTCGGAAACGAGAAGGGGGCCTGGCGCTGCCACACCGTCTTCAACTGCGTCGAGGCCTGCCCGAAGAAGGTCAACCAAACCTCGGCCATCCAGGGCCTGAAGCGAGCGACGGTGGCGGCCATGCTGCGCGGGTCGAAGAGGCTTCAGGCCGGAAGGAAGGGCCTGGAGGAGTAGGCAGGGGCCGGGCGTCGGGCCGAGGGCGGCCCGGCGAGCGCCTGAGACTGAAAGCGGACTCAGTCGGACCTTGGCGGGAATGACCGCGGAACGACAGGATCAGACCGGGATGGGGGCGGCTCCAGCGCCCCCATCCCGGTTTTTTTGTGAGGATATCGGGGGTCGCGCGAGCCCCCTTGTGACCGGCGGACCCCCAACCTCGCTTGCCGACCCCGTAGACTTCTTCCGACCTGGACAAGGAATGGGAGACTTGGCCCGGAAGAGAGCGTAATCTCCCAATCTGCCCATGCTGTACCACAACAGGTACAATGTGGGCAGCACGGCACACCTAGTGGAGGACGTGGCCGCTGGAGGGAGGTGGGGACCAGGTACATGAGCGCGAGGTTCCTATCCGAAATGAGAAAGGGAGTGTGAAAGAGTGTTCTGGAAGAGAATCTCTATCGTGCTGTTGCTGGCTATGGTGGCCACCATTGGCGCCGCTGGGTGCCGCACAACCGCCCAGGGTGGCGAGATGGTCATCCGCTACAACCTCGGCACCGAACCTCAGACCCTCGACTCGGCCCTGGCCACCGGCCAGCCTGAACTCACCCTGCTCAACGAGTTGTTTGAGGGTTTGGTCAGGCTTGACGAGCTATACCAACCCCAGCCGGGCGTGGCCAAGAGCTGGGACATCTCCGATGACGGCACTGTCTACACCTTCCACCTCCGCAAGGCCAAATGGTCCAACGGCGATAGCCTTACGGCCAAGGACTTCAAATACGGCTGGCTGAGGGCCATTTCTCCCGAGACAAGCGCCGACTACGCCTACATGCTCTGGTACATCAAGGGCGCGCAGGCCTACACGGAAGGGACCGGAACGGCGGATGCCGTAGGCATTGAGGTCGTCAACAACACCACCATCAAGATCACCCTGGACCAGGCAACAGCCTACTTCCTGTCCATCTGCGCTTTCCCGACCATGCTGCCTGTGCACCAGGCGACCGTGGAGGCTTCGGGGATCAAGTACGGGTCCGAGGTGGAGAACATCGTCACCAACGGTCCGTTTATCCTCACCACGTGGGAACACGAGAACATCCTTGAGCTTGTTCCGTATGACGACTACTGGAACAGGAAAGTCGTCAAGCTCGACAAGCTCGAGGTCTACTGCATCGAGGAGGAGAGCACCGAACTGGCCATGTTCGAGGCCGGTGAGCTCGACGTCCTCGACAACCCGCCCATCGAGGAGATGGCCCGCCTGAAGGAGGAGGGCCTCGTCATCGGTGGCAACCTCGGCACCTACTACTACCTCTACAACTGCCAGAAGGCGCCTTTCGATAATCCTCTCGTCCGCAAGGCCCTCAACCTGGCCATCAACCGGCAGCAAATCGTGGACAACGTGTCCCAGGGCGGACAAATCCCGGCCCTCGCCTTCGTGCCGCCCGGCATCAAGAACCCGGTCAACGGTCAGGACTTCCGCCTGGAAGGCGGCAACTACTTCGCCGACAACGACATCGCGACGGCGCAGCAGCTCCTGGCTGAAGCCGGCTATCCCAACGGACAGGGCCTGCCCAAGATCGAAATCCTAACTAACGACCGCGAGGCCCACATCAAGATCGCTCAGGCCATCATGGAGATGTGGAAACAGGGCCTCGGCATCGATAACGTGACGGTCCGCACGGAGGAATGGGGCGTCTACCTCGATAGCCGTGACGCCGGCAACTTCCAGGTTGCCCGGGCCGGCTGGATCGCCGACTATATCGACCCCATGACCTTCATCGACATGTGGGTCACCGGCGGCGGCAACAACAACAGCTTCTGGGGCGATCCGGACTACGACGCCCTGGTGGTGACGGGTCGCACGAACACCGACCAGGCCACCCGTTTCCAGGCCATGCATGACGCTGAGGATATCTTCATGGACGTCATGCCCATCGCCCCGATCTACTTCTACACCGATCCCTACATGTACAAGCCGTACGTGAAGGGTGTCATCAAAATGCCGGCCGGCCCGGCCATCGACTTCATCAAGGCCTACATCGAGAACCCATAATAAACGACCTACACTGCGCCGAGACACGGAGGGGCGCGCGCTCGCAAGGCGCGCGCCCCTGCGGTCGAAGTCCGGCTTGGAAAGGGTGGGGATGCCTTGACGCGTTATCTCATCCGCCGGCTTTTCATGACGATCGTGGCCCTATGGGCGATCGTGACCATCACTTTCTTTCTCATGCACGCGATCCCCGGCGGGCCGTTCTCGCGTGAGAAGGAGTTGCCCGCGATCGTCATCAAGAACCTTGAGAGGCGGTACCATCTCGACTGGCCGATGTGGAAGCAGTACGGTTACTATCTCTGGAACGTGTGCAAGTGGGACTTCGGCCCGTCCTTCAAGTATCCATCTAGAACGGTCAACGAGATTATTGCCGACGGATTTCCCGTCTCGGCCACGCTAGGGGCCGTGGCTATTGGTATGTCGCTCCTCATCGGTATTCCGATAGGCATAGTCTCCGCGTTCCGGCAGTACAAGTGGCAGGACAACATCACCAGGTTTGTAGCGACGCTGGGGGTCGCCTTACCGAACTATGTGATTGCCGCGGGCCTGATCTACTTTGTGGGGGTCAAGCTTCACTGGCTTCCGGTTGCCCGCTGGGGCACATGGGACCGGGCCATTATGCCGGCCATCGCTCTGGCGGGTTTTCCCGCCGCCTTCATTACCCGCCTCGTCCGCTCAAGTATGCTTGAGGTCTTGCAGCAGGACTACATCCGAACGGCCAAGGCCAAGGGACTGCCGGGCGAGACCGTTCTCTATCGGCACGCTCTCCGAAACGCCCTCATTCCCGTCGTGACCTATCTAGGTCCGCTGATCGCTGGGATTTTCACGGGCGTGTTCGTCATTGAACGCATGTTCGCCATTCCCGGCCTCGGTGACGCCTTCGTCAACAGCATCTCGAACCGGGACTACACCATGATTCTTGGGGTGACTGTGTTCTACAGCGCCCTGCTTCTCTTCATGAACTTCCTGGTCGATGTGGCCTACGTCTTCATCGACCCCAGGATCAAGTTCCTGGAAGGGGAGGACTGATGACTATGGCTCAAGACGAGGAGCTTTTCCGTCCAGCGGGCGGCGACCGAGTGGATGCCCAGGCCATCGTCCGCCCCAGCCTGAGCTACGTCCAGGACGCCTGGCGGCGGTTCAAGAAGAGCCGGATGGCGATGATCGGGCTCTGGGTCATCGTCTTTATGGTCCTGGCGGCGGCGATAGGTCCGTATCTCTGCCATTTCTCTTATTCCGACCAGAATCTCTCCCTGGTCAATCGGCCGCCGAACAAGGTCTACTGGTTCGGCACCGACGCGCTCGGACGTGACATCTTCGTCCGGATCCTCTATGGGGCTAGAGTCTCCCTCCTCATCGGGTTCGTCGGGGCATTCATCAACCTAGGCATAGGAGTCATCTACGGGGGAGTGTCGGGTCTTCTTGGGGGCAAGGTCGACTCGGTCATGATGAGGATCGTCGACATTCTCTACGGCATCCCGCTCCTCCTCATCGTCATCCTGCTCATGGTCGTTCTCGGCCCGGGCCTCAAGAGCATTCTCATTGCCTTCGGCCTCAACTACTGGCTCAATCTGGCCCGTATTGTCAGGGGGCAGATTCTCAGCCTGAGGGAGGAGGAGTACGTCTTGGCGGCCAGGTTGGTAGGGGCCAGCCAGTTGCGGATACTCCTCCGCCACCTCATTCCGAACGCCATGGGCCCCATCGTCGTGACCACCGCTCTTCTCATTCCGCAGGCTATCTTTCTCGAGGCCTTCCTGAGCTTCATCGGCCTCGGCATCCAGGTCCCCATGGCCAGTTGGGGCACCTTGGCCTCGGACGGCTATCGCGCCATCCGCTCCTACCCGTGGCAGCTGTTCTCTCCGGCGGCCGCGATCAGCCTCACCCTTCTCGCCTTCAACTTCCTTGGCGACGGACTCAGGGACGCCCTGGATCCGCGCCTCCGGCGTTAGAGAGGAGCGAAGAACATGGACTTGCTTCTTGAGGTCAAGGACCTACGGACATCGTTCTTCACCTACGCCGGGGAGGTCAGGGCCGTAGACGGAGTGAGCTTCCATCTTGAGAAGGGGGAAGCCATCGGCATCGTCGGCGAGTCGGGCTGCGGCAAGAGCGTGACGGCGCTCTCCGTGATGCGGCTTCTCAGTGACACGGGAAAGATCATGTCCGGCGCGGTCACCTTCGATGGGGAGGACATGCTCGGGAAGACCGAGGAAGAAATGGAGCATGTCCGCGGCAACAAGATCAGCATGGTCTTCCAGGATCCGATGACGTCCTTGAACCCGGTTCTCAGGATCGGGCTGCAGATGTCCGAGGTCCTTCGACTCCACCAGGGCATGACCCGCAAGCAGGCCCTGGCTAAAGCCGCGGAGATGCTGGACCTCGTGGGCATCCCCAATCCCCGTCAGCGGTTAGCTCAGTATCCCCACCAGTTCAGCGGCGGCATGCGGCAAAGAGTCATGATCGCCACGGCCTTGTCCTGTAACCCTCAGCTTCTCATCGCCGACGAGCCGACCACGGCTCTGGACGTGACGGTGCAGGCCCAGATTCTGGACCTCATGCGGGGCCTCAAGGACAGGCTGCGCACCTCCATCATTCTCATCACCCATGACCTCGGCGTTGTGGCCGGAATGGCGTCCAGAGTGCTGGTCATGTACGCCGGCAAGATCATCGAGGAGGGTCCGGTCAAGAGCATCTACAGCCGACCCAAGCACCCCTACACCTGGGGTCTTCTGGGATCGATTCCCCGTCTCAACGCCAAGGACAAGAGACGGCTCGTCCCCATCCACGGTCAGCCCCCGGACCTCATCGAACCGCCACCGGGTTGCCGGTTCAACCCGAGGTGTGGTCACGCTCTCCGTATCTGCCTGTCCCAGGAGCCCCCGCTGAACGAGATCGGTTCGGCTCACCAGGTCGCTTGCTGGCGGTACCACCCCCAAGCGCCACCCCTCGTCCTTGAAACACAAGAGGGGAGGAGTGCGTCATGAGCGCCCCGCTGGTCGAAGTCAGGAATCTCGTCAAGTGGTTCCCCGTTGCCGGCGGCTTGGTTTTCACGCGCATCGCGGCCCACGTTAAGGCCGTCGACGACGTGAGCTTCAGTATCAACAAGGGCGAAACCCTGGGTCTGGTCGGGGAGACCGGGTGCGGCAAGACCACCGTAGGACGGACGATGCTCCGTCTTTACGAGCCAACCTCCGGCCAGTTGTTCTACGACGGGATCGATGTTTTCGGTCTTCCGGCCAAATCGCTTCTGACCATACGGCGCCGGCTGCAGATGATGTTCCAGGATCCCTACGCGTCGCTCAACCCCCGGATGACCGTATCGGAGATCATCGGCGAGCCGCTGGACATCCATCATCTGGTCGGAAGCGACGGCGAGAGAAAGGACAGGATCCACGAACTGCTTCGTCTGGTCGGACTCAACCCCGAGCACGCCAACCGCTACCCCCATGAGTTCAGCGGTGGGCAGCGTCAAAGGATCGGCTTTGCCCGCGCCCTGGCCGTGGACCCGGAGTTCATGGTCCTGGACGAGCCCATCTCCGCTCTTGACGTGTCCATCCAAGCCCAGATGGTCAATCTCCTGGAAGACCTCCAGGACAGGCTCGGCCTGACCTACCTTTTCATCGCCCACGACCTGTCCATGGTCAAGCACATCAGCGACCGCGTGGCAGTCATGTACTTGGGCAAACTCGTCGAGGTGGCCCCCAGCCACGAGCTCTACGACAAGCCTTTCCATCCCTACACCCGGGCCCTGCTCTCCGCCATTCCCATTCCCGATCCGGCCACAGAGGAGAAACGGCGACGGATCATTCTCGAGGGTGACGTGCCCAGCCCAATCGACCCACCGAGCGGCTGCCGCTTCCGCACGCGGTGCGGTGAGGCCCAGCCACGCTGCGCTTCGGAGGAACCGAGTCTGGTCGAAGTGGAGACCGGTCACACGGCGGCCTGTCACTTGCTGTCGTAGCACGCGTTTCGCGGGGGGCTCCGGGGGGACCCGGGGCCCCCTTACGCATTCCCTGCTCCAAGGTTGGGTCCCGGCGGCGGCAAGGCGGGGCCCCTGGTTTGACACCAATTGGCTTGAGAGGTAAGATTTATGTCGAAACACCGCAGGCCTACCCCGATTCAATGCGCTTTGCCTTGGTCTGTGCTTGTTTGGGTTCGGGCGGCCGCCGGGAGGGTGAGCAGGGATTGAAGATTCTTGGCATCGGAGGCTCCGGTCACGACTACGCGGGGGCGCTGACAGTCGACGGGCAGACCGTGTGTGCCGTGGAGGAGGAACGCTTGGCCCGCGTCAAGCACTCCTTCGGTCTTCTACGCAAGGGTACTTTAGGTCTATCCTCGCGATACTGCCTCGACGTCGGAGGGCTCGGTTTCGACGATCTTGACCTTCTGGTTACGAACTCGGCCCTGTGGGGTAAGGAGTACTTCGCTCCCGGCCGAAACTTCGAGATCATCTCCCATCATCTCGCCCACGCGGCCAGCGCTTTCTACCCCTCGGGGTTCGAGGACGCGGCCATTCTCGTCGTGGACGCCTCGGGCAGTCAAGAGAACGGCGGCGTCGAGACGATCACTTTCGCCGTCGGTGAGGGAAACCGGATTCGGGTTCTCCAGAAAGTGCTGGGGGAACCCATCGGCGATGAATACGGGCTCTACGCCACGAACTCCCTGGGCTACTTCTACACCCTGGCCACCCTGGTCTGCGGCTTCGCCCCTCTTGAAGAGGGCAAGACCATGGGTCTGGCGCCTTACTCCGACGAGCCGCCGCTTCCTGAGATCTACGACTCCGTGACCCTTTGTTCCGACGGTGGGGTTAGCGTGAGCCAGGCGGCTCTCCAGCGCTTTGAGGCCTTCGGTCGCAACTACGTGAGTCTGGCCGCGGGCAAGGAAGATCAGTTCAGGCGTGAGGCTCGGGTGGCCCACAGCGCCCAGACGGCTCTTGAGGATGCCCTCATCCACTGCGTCAGGCACGTCCTGAAGCTGACGGGCAAGAGGAGGCTGTGCCTGGCCGGGGGGGTGGCTCTCAACTCGGTCGCCAACGGCCGGCTGTCGCGGGAACTCGGTCTTGAGGACTTGTTCATCCAACCGGCGGCGGGCGACGCCGGCACCGCTCTTGGCGCCGCGCTCTACGGCGAGTACGCCATCGGCGGGGCCAAGAGAGGACCTGAAGAGGCCCGGACCACCAAGATGAAGTACGCCTACACGGGGCGGTCCTATGGCTCCAAGGAGATTGAAGAGGCCATCGACAAGGCCGGGCTCAGCTACGTGACCAGCTCCAACCCCGCCAGAACCGCGGCCGAGGCTCTCGCTCGAGGACGCATCGTCGGGTGGTTCACCGGGGGTTCCGAATTCGGGCCGCGGGCTCTGGGTCACCGCAGCATCGTGACTGATCCCCGTCCGAAGGGCATGAAGGACGCCCTCAACGCCAGGGTCAAGCACCGGGAGTGGTTCCGTCCCTTCGCCCCCAGCGCTCTCCTGGACGAACAGGGACGCTACTTCGACAACGACCGCGAGAGCCCGTTCATGCTTCTGGTCTGCGACGTCCGGCCGGAGGCGAGAGATCTCCTCCCGGCGATCACTCACGTGGACGGAACCGCCCGGCTGCAGACGGTGGAACGCGACAGTGGGAACGCCTACAGCCGTCTGATCGAGGAGTTCGGCGCCATCACGGGGGTGCCGGTTATCCTCAACACCTCCTTCAATGATCGGGGTGAACCCATTGTCGAGACTCCCGTTGACGCTATTAGGACCTTTCTCAAGACAGGCATGGACCTGCTGGTGATGGAGGAGTTCGTTATCGGCAAGGTGTGATCCGCGGGCAGGGGGGGCGCCGGGGGCCCACGGCTAACGCGGAGCCAACTCCGACGCGCGACAGGGCGACCTCGTGCGGTGTGTGTCGAAGGTTGCCGCTCACGAGCCCTTTCGACACAATTCCCCAGCATCAGGGACTTTTCTAGTTACAAGCTAGCATGGTATAATCTAGCAAACTTGGGACTGCCGGACTGCGCCTTGCACCATCTGCCAAGGCCCACAGGGTCACCCGCAATCGTCGGCGGCCCCGAGCGGGAGGACCCGTAGGAGGGTGCGAGAGACGTTGGCGGACACCGCGGGAGAGACCAACAGATCAGGCATCGGCACCCCTGGGCCTGGCAGCGATCTGTTTCGAGCGTCCCTGGAGCAGAGGCGAACCTGGCTTCTGGAACAGCTCAGCCCCGGATTGCCGACCCACAGTCTTTCCTCGGCTCTTCGCTTCGCGGGGAAGCTGGACCTACCCGCCCTGCGGTTCGGTCTGAACGCGCTGGTCCGCCGGCACCAAGCTCTCAGAACATGCTTCGACAGATCGCCGGACGGCGATGTCATGCAGCGGGTGACCCGCGAGGCGAGTCTGTCGCTGGCGATGTCGAATCCTGAGTTGCCCGCGGGAAACGCTTCGGAGACGGAGATTCGGAGGCTGGCCGCCGCCGAGACCCAGAACCCCTTCAACCTTGAGCGAGGTCCCCTGTTTCGGGCCAAGCTCATGCGACTGGATGACAGCGACCACATCCTTCTTCTGACGGCTCATTGCGCCGTGGCCGACGAATGGTCAATGAGGCGCCTGGAGCGCGAACTCATGGAGATCTACGCGGCCCAGAGCTCAGGACGTCCCGCGACGCCGGCCGCTGTCGTCATGCAGTACGCCGAGTACGAAGACCTGGGCCAGAGCCCGCGGAGAGCCGAGGTCGACCTGGAGTACTGGAAGAGGGTCTTTGGCGACATTCCCCCGGTCCTCGACTTGCCGACCGATCGCCCTCGCCCGCCGGTGCAGACGTTTGCCGGCGCTCGGCGTGAACTTAACTTGCCTTTGGACCTCCGCGGAGCTCTGGAGTCTCTGGCCGCGCGGGAGGGCACGAGTCTCTTCGCTGTCGTCCTCGCCGGCCTCGCGGCCCTCCTCTTTCGATACACCGATCGTAGCGATCTTGTCATCGGCACTCGGACGGCCGGCAGAACCCTTCCCGCGACCGAGGCTCTGGTGGGGCCGCTGGCCAACACCCTCGCTCTGCGCCTCGCTCCTGGCGCCGGTCAGAGTTTCCGGCAGATTGTTCACGATGTCCGGAAGGCTCTGGCGGCGGGGCAGAAGCACCAGGCCACGCCGTTTGGCAGGGTTCTGGAGGTTCTCAACCCGGAGCGGGATTTGAGCCGGACGCCACTCTTTCAGATTATGGGCCTAGAGGATATCCCGCCACCGCCCGAGCTGACCCTGCCCGAACTCAGGATTCGTCACTGGCGGTTTGATCCCGGCACGTCGGCCTACGACATCACCCTGTCCGTGGAGTCTGGATCTGACGGCCTGCGGCTCGCGGCCGAGCACAACACGGATCTCTTTGACGGATCGACCGCGGAGCGAATGTTAGGGCATCTCGGGGTTCTCCTCGAGGGGGCGGTGGCCACCCCCGACAACCCTCTGGAGAACCTGCCGGTGATGGGGCCGGCCGAGCGGCATCGTGTCCTGGTGGAGTGGAACGCGACGACGCGGGAGTTCCCGCGTGAGCGTCTGGCGCACGAGCTTTTTGAGGAATGGGCGAAGCGGCTACCCGACGTCGTGGCGGTCGAGTTCGGCGATGACCGCTGGACCTACGGCGAGCTCGAGCGCCGGGCGGAGCTTCTGGCCATCCACCTCCGGCGGCTCGGTGTTGGTCCCGGAGTTCTGGTCGGCGTCCTCGTGGAGCGTTCCTTGGACCTGCCCCTGGCTATCCTGGGGACGCTCAAGGCGGGAGGCGCCTATCTGCCGCTTGATCCGGGCTACCCGGTGGACCGGCTCGGGTTCATGTTCGAGGACTCGCGCGCGTCCGTGCTTCTGACCCAGGAGAGGCTTCTTGGGCTTCTTCCCTCGCGGGCGGCGACGGTGGTCTGTCTTGACCGGGACTGGCCAACCATCACTGACGCGGCCGGAGTAACCTCGGAGAGGAGACGCCCGGGTCCCGATGACCTGGCCTACGTCATCTATACGTCGGGCTCCACGGGGCGGCCCAAGGGCACCGAACTCTGTCACCGAGGTTTGTGCAGTCTGGTTATGACCCAGGCCACGCTGTTCGGTGTCCACCGGGAGAGCCGCATGCTTCAGTTCTCGGCCCTTTCGTTCGACGCCTCGGTCTGGGAGTGCTTCCTGGCCCTGGGACACGGGGCCAGGCTCGTTCTCGCGCCCACGACCGAAATCAAGGACCCTCAAGCCCTCGCCGCTCTGCTCGACCGGACCGGAATCACGGTCACCCTCCTGCCTCCGTCGATGTTGGCTCAGTTGCCCTCCGGAGCGGGTCGATGGCTGGAGACTCTGGTGGTCGGGGGTGAAGCCTGCCCACCGGCCCTGGCCGCGGCCTGGGCCAGCCACGTGCGCCTGGTCAACGCCTACGGACCCACTGAAGGCACGGTGACGGCCACGGCCTGGGAAGTGCCCGGTGACTTCGACGGAGGCCGACCCCTTCCCATAGGGCGACCGGTGCCCAACGCCCAGACCTACGTCCTCGACCGCCGAGGGTGGCCGACGCCGACCGGCGCGCCGGGCGAACTCTACGTCGGTGGAGTAGGGTTGGCCCGGGGTTACCTGGGACGGCCCGAGCTAACGGCGGAACGCTTCGTGCCCGATCCCTTCGGCTCGCTACTCGGGCAGAGGCTCTACCGCACGGGGGATCTGGTTCGGCACCTTCCAGGCGGCGAAGTGGAGTTTCTAGGGCGTATCGATGACCAGGTCAAAGTTCGCGGCTTTCGGGTCGAGCTTGGCGAAATCGAGACCGTGCTGGCGCGGCACCCGGCCCTGAAGGCCGCCTGTGTCGCTACCCGAGGGACGGGAAGCCAGGCCCGCCTGGTCGCCTACGTTGTTCCGGTGTCCCTAGAGGCGCCGCCCTCGGCGGGCGAGCTGCGCGCGTTCCTGGGCGATAGACTCCCGGAGTACATGGTGCCCACGGCCTTCGTGATCCTGGAGGCCATGCCGCTGACACCCAGCGGCAAGGTCGACCGCCGGGCCCTGCCCGAACCGGAGGAATCGCGCCTCAGCCTCGGGACGGCCTACCTGGCCCCGCGCACACCCCTGGAGGAAGCGCTGGCGGCCATATGGACCGAACTCCTCGGCCTTGAGCGCGTGGGCGTGGATGATAGCTTCTTTGAACTTGGCGGTCAGTCTCTTCTGGCGACACGTCTTGTCGCGAGGGCGCGCGAGGTACTGCAAGTGGAGGTGCCTCTGACCACCATCTTCGCCTCGCCCACAGTGGCGGGAATGGCCGCGGCGGTTGTGGCCGCCCGGGCCGGGAGCGCCGGGCCCGGGCTGCGCAAGGTCCCACGCCTCCAGAGGGGTCAGTCGGGACGCCTAGCCGGGCTGTCGGACGACGCGGTGGATGCTTTTCTAGCCGAACTCGCAACCTCGAAGGGGGAAGAGTCATGAGCGAGGAGGCCTCCGGAGGCGGCCCGGATGTCCGCGACCAGAGACGGGCCCTGTTGGCCGAGAAACTCGGCGCCCGGGACGCGGAAGTGTTTCCTCTTTCCTTCACTCAGCAGCGGCTGTGGTTTCTGGATCAGATGGAACCAGGGAAGCCGGTTTACTATGTGCCCCTGGCCTTTCGTCTAGAGGGAACCCTGGACGTGGTGGCTCTACAGAGTTCGCTGCGGGAAATCGTTCGTCGCCACGAGGTCTTGCGCACGACTTTCCGCTCGATCGGGGGCCAGCCGGTGCAGGTGGTGGCCGCGGACGCGGCTTCTGAGTTGACCTCGATCGACCTCGGGGGCGTGCCCGCGTCTGAACGGGAGGAGACGTGCCGGAGGCGCCTTCGCGAGGAGAGCGTTCGCCCGTTCGACCTGGAACGTGGACCGTTGATCCGTGTCTGCCTGTTCCGCCTCGGTCCGGAGGATCACGTGCTCTCTTTCGCCATCCACCACATCGTGACCGACGGCTGGTCAATGGTGGTCCTGCTCCGGGAACTCAACGCTCTCTATGCCGGGTTTCTTAAGGGCGAGACGGTCGTTCTACCCGAGTTGCCGGTGCAGTACGGCGACTGGGCCGTCTGGCAGCGACAGTGGGTCGAGGAGGAAATCCTCGAGCGGCAACTCGGCTACTGGAAGAAGACTCTGGCCGACCTTCAAACCCTGGAGCTGCCCGTGGACCATCCTCGTCCCACGGTCCAGTCCTCCCGGGGCGCGACCTGGTGGTGGGCCCTGCCCAAGGACCTTGGTGATGAACTTCGGTCCCTGGCGAGCCAGGAGAACGCGACGTTCTTTATGGCCCTGGCCGCGGCCTTCACGACCCTGCTTGGCCGATACGCGGGTCAGACGGACGTCTCGCTGGGCACGCCCGTCAGCAACCGCTCCGAGAGTGAGACACAGAACCTGATCGGGTTGTTCGTCAACATGCTGATCCTGCGCGTCGACCTGAACGGCAACCCGACTTTCCGCGAGCATCTCCGCCGTGTCCGCGACGCTTCCCTGGAGGCCTACGCTCACCAGGACCTGCCGATAGAGCGCCTGGTCAGTGAGATCCAGCCTGCGCGCGACCAGAGCCGCACGCAACTCTTCCAGGTGGCTCTCGCTCTGGAGGATGACCTGGCCAAGAACGTTTCTCTCCCCGGCGTGACGGCCCGGGACCTCCCCGTGGATACCGGGACGGCCAAGTTTGATCTGACGCTGTTCGTGTGGGACCGGCCGGGAGGGCTGGAGGCCTCGTTCGAGTACAACACGGATCTCTTCGAGCCGGAAACCATTTCCCGCATGGCCGGGCACTTCACTACCCTCCTGGAGGGAGTGGTGTCAAACCCTGAACGGCGGCTGTCAGATCTACCTCTGTTGACTTCGGAAGAGGAGCGACTCCTTCTGGTGGAGTGGAACTCCAGCGAGCAGGAGGTCCCGCGCAATCGGACGGTCGTCGAGTTCTTTGAGGAGCAGGTGGCGCGGCGCCCCAGCGCGGTGGCCGCCGAGCTCGGGGACCAATCCCTGACTTACGAGAAGCTCAATCTCAGGGCGGATCAGCTGGGGGCCTATCTGCGCCGGCGAGGTGTCGGCCCGGAGGTGCTGGTCGCCATCTTGCTGGAACGCTCGCTCGATATGCCGGTGGCCGTTCTGGGCGTGCTCAAGGCCGGAGGCGCCTATCTGCCGCTCGATCCCTCGTATCCGCCCGAACGCTTGGCATTCATGCTCGAGGACTCCCGGGCCCCGTTGCTCCTGACCCAGGAATCGCTGATCGGTATCGTGCCCAGGCCTGGAATCGAGATCATCTGCCTTGATCGCGATTGGCCGGCTATCGTCGGCGACGCCGGGGACGGCGAGGTGGTCGCGACCCGGCTCGTCCAGGCCCCGGCCATCCACCCCAGCGACTTGGCCTACGTCATCTACACCTCGGGTTCGACCGGTCGACCCAAGGGGGCGGAGCTAACCCACCAGGGACTCTCGAACCTTGTCTTCACTCACCCTGGCTTCTTCCGCATCCACGGTCAGAGCCGAATGCTCCAGTTTGCCACTCTTTCCTTCGACGCGTCGGTCTGGGAGCTGTTCCTGCCTCTGACCCGTGGCGGCAGGATGGTGCTGGCGCCCCGCGATGAACTGCAAGATCCGCAGACCCTGGCGGCTCTACTCGATCGGACGGGGATCACGATCACCCTTCTGCCTCCGTCGATGCTGGCCCAGCTTCCCACCGACGCCGGCCGCTCCATGGAATTGCTGTGCGTCGGCGGCGAAGCCTGTCCACCCGGACTGGCGGGCGCCTGGGCCGGCCGGGGCTGCCTGATGAACGTCTACGGTCCGACGGAGACCACCGTCATCATAACCGGCTGGCCCGTCCCGCCGGACTTTCCCGGAGAGCGCGCGCCGGCCATCGGTTGGGCCCTGCCCAACGTGAAAACCTATGTCCTCGACGCGAACCTTCGTCCGGTGCCGATCGGCGTGCCCGGCGAGCTCTGCGTCGGAGGGCCGGGAGTGGCCCGGGGCTATCTGAGACGGCCCCAGTTGACCGCCGAACGCTTCGTTCCTGATCCCTACGGGGCCGAACCCGGGTGCCGTCTGTATCGCACCGGTGATCTGGTCCGGCTCTTGCCGGACGGCGCCATCGACTTTCTCGGCCGCATCGACCAGCAGGTTAAGGTCCGCGGTTTCCGGGTGGAACTCGGGGAAATCGAGGCCATTCTGTCCACCCATCCCGAGGTGCGGGAAGTGGCGGTGACCGTCTGGGAACCGTCGCCGGGGGACAGACGGATCGCGGCCTACCTGACGACGAAGGCGGACGGGGCCGTGAGCGCCGGTCCGTCGGTTGAGAACCTCCGACGGTTTCTCGGAACGCGCTTTCCCGAGTACATGATCCCCTCGGTTTTCGTGACCCTCGACCGGCTACCCCTGTCGCCGACCGGCAAGCTTGACAGAAAGGCCTTGCCCAACCCCGCGGCGTCGGCTATCGGCAGCGAGACGGCCTACGTCGCTCCACGCACGGCCCGGGAAGAGACCGTGGCCGGTGTCTGGCGGCGGATCCTTGGACGCGAGCGGATCGGGATCCACGACAACTTCTTCGATCTCGGAGGTCACTCCCTTCTGGCCACTCAGGTTGTCTCGGCCGTGAGGCAGGCCTTTCGGGTTTCTCTGCCCCTGCGAACCCTCTTCGAGCGGTCCACGGTGTCAGGGCTGACTGAGGCGGTGGAGGAGGCCCTTCTGGCCAAACTCGACCCGTCCCAACTTGAGAAGCTTCTGGGTCAACTGGAGGGTGAAGGCCATGACTGAGTCCGGGACGAGACTGTCAGGGCTGACTCCTGAGCAGCGCCTGCGCCTGCTCGACCGGCTCCAGGAGAGTGTCGACGATTCGGCGGGCGAAGGCGTTAAGCGCCGCCCGCGGGATCTCCCGTTGCCCCTGTCCTTTGCCCAGCAACGCCTGTGGTTTCTGGACCAACTCGCCCCGGGCAACCCGGTCTACAATGTCCCTTGCGCGATGAGACTCGAGGGCGACCTGGACCGAGTGGCTCTTGAGAGGGCCCTCAACGAGATTGTCGGACGACACGAGGTTCTTCGAACGGCCTTCGCCAGGGTGGGCGACGATCCGACCCAGATCATCGCTCCATCGCTCGTCCTCGACCTCCGCCCGGTTGACCTCTCCGCTCTTGAGCCCGAGGAGCGGGAACGGGAAGCCGGACGACTCGTGGCCGAGGAGGGCCAGGAACCTTTCGACCTGGCGGAGGGCCCCCCAATTCGGGTCCGCCTGCTGCGGCTGGGCGGCCACGAGCACGTTCTGATGCTGACCATCCACCACATCGCCGCCGACGGGTGGTCCTACGGCGTGCTCATGAGGGAACTCGGGGCTCTCTACACGGCTTTCCTGGCCGGACAGCCATCACCCCTTCCGGAACTCCAGGTCCAGTATGCCGATTTCGCGGCCTGGCAGCGGGAGTGGATGCGGGGCGAGGTCCTCGACGCGGAACTCGGCTACTGGAAGGAGAAACTGGCGGGCATCACGCCCCTCGAGCTACCGGGCGACCGTCCCCGACCTCCGGTCCAGACTTTCCGGGGGACGACGACGGAGTGGCTCATGCCCCGATCGGTTCTTGAGGGACTCAGGAGTCTCGCCCGCCAGCGGGACGTTACCCCCTTTATGATCCTCTTGGCCGGATTCCAGATCCTCCTGGCCAGGTATACGGGTCAGGATGATATCGTCATCGGCTCGGTCGTCGCCGGGCGCAACAGAGGGGAGATCGAACCCCTCATTGGGTTTTTCGTCAACACCGTGGTCATTCGCACGGATCTTAGCGGTGATCCGACATTCACTTCAGCCTTGGCTCGGGTGCGGGAAGTCACGCTGGAAGCCTACGCTCACCAAGACGTGCCCTTTGAGGCCATCGTCAATTCCCTGCGTCCGGAGCGGGATCCCAGCCGCACACCTCTCTTCCAGGTCTCGCTGGGCCTGCAGAGCGGAGTGGCCGAGGAGTCGCGGATCGGTGACATTAGGACGAGGCTCGTCGACCCTCGGCTTAGCGTGTCACGCTACGATCTCAGCCTGAACCTCGTGGAGAGGCCTGACGGATTGAAAGTGATGGCCGAGTACAGCACGGACATCTTTGAGGCCGCGACCATCGGGCGGCTACTCAGGAACTTCGAGACTCTCCTCCGGGCCATAACCGAAAACCCCGATCGCCGCCTCTCGGAGCTGCCGCTTCTGGAGACCGAGGAGCGGCGGCGGATGTTGGTCGAGTGGAACCGGACCGAACTGGACTACCCGCGGAAGTGCATTCACCAACTCTTCGAGGAGCGGGTGGATCTGGCGCCCGAAGGCCTGGCGGCGGTTTTCGAGGATCAGAGCCTGACCTACGGCGAGCTCGACCGGAGGTCGAACCGGCTGGCGCGATATCTGCGGGGGCTGGGCGTGG
>Ga0315291_10000085_pt1 | contig 98531 bp, 91 predicted proteins | sample YL17G12_20_MG_FD_203070 | JGI IMG/M metagenome (GOLD analysis project Ga0315291, IMG submission 203070) | Sediment microbial communities from Yellowstone Lake, YNP, Wyoming, USA - YL17G12_20 | ecosystem: Environmental > Aquatic > Freshwater > Lake > Sediment | place: USA: Wyoming | collected... | reverse complement strand
GCACAGGAAGGAGGTGCAACTACTGACAATTGAACGCCGCAAAGACCATAACCGCGGCTTGATGGAGCTGGTCAGCTCGCCAAAAGTGTACGCTTACCAAAGTGTCCCATTTCGCTGATTGCCAACATCCAGAGGATGACGTTCAAGGATTCACTGGAGTTCTACAAGGCACCGCTGGGATGAATGCCTTGGGTCAGCCGAGAAAACCTGTCAGGATGTTGTTGAACTCCTCTGGTTTCTCAATCATGGGCAGATGCCCACAGTCTGATATGACTTCAAGCCTTGAGCCCTCGATACTTGAGTGCAGAAAACGACTCATCTTTATGGGAATGCTCCAATCCTTCTCGCCAGCCACGATGAGTGTAGGCACCTTTATTCTGGATACCTGACTCCTAATATCATAGTTGGCAAGTAGGCTCCTCCAGCACTTGTATGCTGCGTACCTTGACACCTGCATGGCCCTCTCTAGAGCTTGATTGGTGGCCTCTTTTGAAGGCCTGTATATCTTGGTCCTCTGCACTGTCCGAGCGAACATGCCGTAAGGAAAGAGAGAGCACAGCCGTCCCAATATGCTGCCAATGACAGGTAACTGGATGGTCAGCCGAGGCGTCGTACATACCAGCACCAACTTCGACACCCTGTCAGGGTGGTTCAGTGCAAGCGTTAGGACTGTCATTCCGCCGATTGAATTGCCAACGAGGGTGACTCTGTCCAGTTTCAGTGCGAGTATGAGGCCGTTGAGGTCGTCAGCCAGAGTCTGAACAGAGTAGTCGCCTTTCGGTTTGTCAGACTTGCCATGTCCTCTGTGGTCATAGAGAATCACCGTATGCTTCTGCGCCAAGACATCTATCTGAGCTTTCCAGACAGAGCAGTTGTCCAGAAAGGCGTGGGCGAAAATCACAGGGTCACCCTTTCCGTACTGCTCGTAGTACAGGTTGATGTCACCGACTTTGGCTGTAGGCATTTCTCCTCCTCTACTCCGCCGCAGTGCCCGCTACGAACTCAGCAGTTCACCTAGCTCCTCTAAGTGATTCATGAAGAACAGATGTCCTTCGTTCTGAAACATCTTCAGATGCGACCCGGGGATGGCTTCCGCGTTTTTGTATGCGTTTCTTATTGGGGCACTCGTGTCCGCCGTGCCGTGCCATATGTGCACCAAACCTGGGGGAATTTGTGATAGATCGACATCCCAACCCTTCTTCCATGACTTCACTTCTTGCATGAATGCCTTGGTTGTATCAGGTCCTTGGTGATAGGCCTCTATGTTCGCTCGAAGAAGCCTGTCTCGACCGTCCGACGGAGATAGATAGAACCTGGCGTCGTCGTCTGGTAGGTCCTTCGCCAGACGTCTGCCAACTTCAGAATTTGGATTCATTGCCCTCTTCAAATATGTGTCTCTGAATATCTTCTGGACCCACGTCCCAATAATGGGTACTGTGGTCAGTCCAAACATGAGCCTCCCAGTCTGATGCATGCCTGAAGTGTCCAAGGGCAATGACAGGCCGCAGAGCACGACTGCCTTGGTGGTGCGCTCTCGCAGCAGCGCAGCACAGGTAGCCACGTGAGGACCACCTCCCGATACTCCAGCCAAAGCAAGCTGGTTGATCTGCAGGTAGTCAGCCAGTAGTCTGATATCAGCGGCAACATCCCGGAATCTCCTCTTGGGAACGTAGGTCGACAGGCCGAATCCCGGACGATCCACACCGACTATCTGGAGATGCCAAGACTTTGCCATTTCCTCCAAGCACAGCACCTGTACGCGGCTGCTGGGCATGCCATGAAACCAGAAGACAGGTTTGCCCTCGCCAACAACTAGGTAGCCAAGTTGGCGTCCATCAGGGAGAGTGATCGTCTGACCGGGTTCCTTGGATTGCCCGCTCATATGTCGCACCTCCAGAGGATTTGGTCGTTGCGGTGCACAAATGCAGAAGTCGCCTCGGACAATAGCATTGGAGGGCAGGGGGTGTCAACCTCAGCTCGGATACAGAGGGATAGGTTGAGGGTAATGAGACAGGGAAAGAAGAAAGCCCCGCTGCGCAGGGGCTTATCGTGTCTAGATTGTCCAGAAGGGGGGGTGTCCTCTCTAAGACAATACTAAGACAGATGGTCTTGTATCCCAAAATCCTCAGCTTGTCAATAGTTTCTCATAAGATGTTATAAATATGTAACCTCATTCGACAATCCATTGGGGGGGCCCTTTGGGAGCCTTGACGCCATCAGGAACAATGCTACGATAGTAGGTGTTATCGGGTGGTCGAGCCAGCTGTAAGCATTCACTGTAATCAGTGGATATAAGGCTGGGAAGGTTACCCGATATCTTTTTGTTATTGACAGGGCACCTCGTCATACCTACCTCAACCTCGGCTTGGATGGGGGGATGCTACACCTCGGCCATCAAAATCAGTCCTGGCGAATGACAGCGCATCTGGTGGGGGCATGGGGTGAAGGACACCTCTCGGCCTACTTCAAATGCGCTCCGCACCATTCGCAAGTCTTGGAGCCTTGCGTTGACTGGCAACCGCAATTCGGGCAGAGGTTCCTTTCCGGTGGTCTCTTCTCCAGACTGTCGGGTGAGCTACTCCGTTGATCTCTCGAGGAGCTATTCCTCCCCTGAACCCAGCCTACAAATGCTCCAATCAATGCGCCAATCACTAGGCCTATGGGTCCCGTAACCGTCAAGCCGACAATCAGGCCGACAACCCATCCCATGAACTCTAGGTCCTCCATAGCAGAGTACCCGTCAATCATCACTACTAATCCGATCACTAATCCGATCACGCCGCCAACCACCAACCCGACAAGAAGGCCCTTTCTTATAGTCTTACTCATGCTGCCACCTCTCTGGCTACTTCACTTGCCACGGTTCACCCGCCGGCCAGCAAAGCAAAGGGCGACACCAATTGCCATTGCCGCAATGCCTATTCCGGTGACAAGCCCCCCTACTCCTGGGTCTTCATGGAGACCGGAGGCTCCCAAGATGATTCCTGGAGGGGAAAAACCTATACACAAAGCACCGATGACTATGTATGCCACGCCAAGGACTCTGCGGATGATTGACTCCTTCCCTCTTCTTCGGTCTATGCGTGCACCAACAAACGTTCCAACTGTTGTTCCTATGATGTTTCCCAATAGAAAAACCGGCACGGTAAAGAGAATCATAAGAGCAAATGCGAGATGCTCCATTGCATCTCCTTCGTCCCTTGCCCCCATTGAGGCCAGGCCTCCCCAGAATGCCGCGAGTGCCAGCACACCGCCAACCACGAAGCCGAGAATAGCGCCGATTCTCGTGTACATACTGCCACCTCCTCCCCTTGACCATGCTCCCAGTATTCTACGCCAGTCACCAAGCTGTCTTGAGACCTTAGTCCCTATTCGGGGGGGGTGGAGTGAGATTGGATGCCTGTAAGAGAAGTGGGATGGGTTTGGCCCTGCCCTTTCTGTAGCAGTATCAGGCCCCGGCGAAATTTCCTCCAAAATCCTGACGCCACCACGCTCAGGTTGACAGCCAATAGTGGCTGGGGTGTATTATCCGAGTAGTTATCCCACTCGAATTCCGCATACATGTTCTCATAGGAACCACAGGTCAAGGCAAGACTACTTAAAGGGGGGTGATGAACGGCATCCACGTCGTTTCCGTAGTGTTGCTCGTACTGATGAAGAGGGGAATGGTGAATGAGCGTGACAGATAGCAAACCAACGGTCAGCATTGGCATGCCGGTATATAACGGTGGTCAGCAAGTTATTCGGGCACTGGACTCGCTCCTGTCACAACAGTATAAGAACTTTGAATTGATTGTTTCAGATAATGCATCGACAGATCAAACCGGAACAATTTGCCAAGAATATGCTAGAAAAGACAAACGAATAAAGTATATACGACAAAAAGAGAATCTGGGCGCTATCCGTAATCTTGAATTTGTTCTGGAACAATCAACTGGTGAATACTTCATGTGGGCCGCACATGACGACGAGTGGGATGCCAGATTCATCAATTCTATGCTTCAAGTCCTAGAGCGCCACAGGAATGTGTCGGTTGCTTTTCGTCAGACTACCTATGCACTTAAGAATGATGGAACTGTACTTCCACGTTTTCTTCAGGGAGTGCCACTTGATTCCCCACTTCCCCGTTCTTCCAAACGCAGGCTGCACGATGCTGTTCATGATAATTATGGAGAATTGTTCTATGGCGTTTATAGGAAACGATGCCTAATCTCAGATGATATCATTGGGCACAATACAGTCAACTTTGAGGTGGGTGGCCTTATTCACTCGGTGCTCAAGGCTATGCTCAACGGAGACGCTTATGTCAGTCGTGACTTCTATTTCACAAAAGGTGTTTCAATGGATGTATATCTATGGACATATCTCTGTGCGAAAAAGAAATCAATACTAGCTACGAACACATCTATTGAAAGAATGCTTGAACAAATGCGAAATCGTAATAGGGCGGTTCTAGGTGAAACGATAATAGGTCGACTAAGACACTACGTAGTATTGGTTCGGTCAATATTGGTATTAGGTGATTTCCATTTCCATTGGCTATATCTAAGGGGTGCGTTAAAAACTGTCGACAACGCAAATACCTCTTATCAGAGGCGGCTGCTATCTCTTAAGTTGCATATCATGACACTTCTAATGGGAGATTGCTTTTGGACTGCAGCTACAAGAATCAGATGGAGGTTTGCTCTGTGGTGAGTTGCCCCACTGGTGGTTGAAGCACAGATTTGTAATCGACCCGCTCGCGGCGGAATATAAACGAGTCTCTCTGCAGTTGTTTCAGACGACCTGGCACACTGATGATATGAGACTCTATTCATTTGAAGACCGCGAGCGTCCCACCATCAGCTATGGTTGCCGTGCAAAGAAGAGAATCATACCAAACCTGTAGGGGTGGGCGGCGATGTTCACCCTTCTCATACCCAAGCTGAGGTTGACAGCCAACGGCGGCTGTGTGCTACTATCCTAATTGTTATCCCACTCGAACTACGCATGCATGTCCTCATAGGAACCACAGGTCAAGGCAAGACTACTCATAAGAGGAGCACGAAGAATGAGTAGGGGTCGAGTCCTCCGTCTCTTGCTGGTCGCGACTATTATCCTTGCGTTTCTCCCTGGTCTCTTTCACGTTCGTCACACCGACGCCGATAGCTTGGTGAGTCATCCGGTCTACTGCATAGGCGACAGCCTGACATCCCTTGGCTACTATGAGACGGAGTTGGCAGCACTCCTCGGGAGCCAGTTCACCGTAGCAAACAAGGGTATCGCTGGCGATACTACATCAGGGATGCTTAGCAGGTTTACCGCTGATGTTCTTAATCATCACCCCGACTTCGTAGTGATATGGGGAGGCGTGAACGATATAGGGTTTGGCAGGCAACTGGTCACAATACAGTCCAACCTTCAGTCGATGTACACACAGGCGCACGACGCAGGCATTGAGGTCATAGCCATCAGTATGTCGCCTTGGAAAGGCTGGGAAGGCGATTACTACAATTGGACCGTTGACAGGCAAGTCTTGACGGATAGCCTACATGACTGGATTATGAACACGGCCATCAATATAGACTATCGAGTTGAGGTCTACTCGCTGCTCGAAAACCCCAACAATCCCGACGCAATGTTGCCGGCCTATACCGGAGACAAACTGCACTTCAATTCAACAGCTGGTGTTGTCATCGGACTGGCGATCTATGAAGCGGTCTTTGCTGTGCACATCCCAGCAATCGCTCAGCCCAGTAACTTGGCACCCCCGGCCGGCGCTATCAGCGTGAGCCGGACACCAACCCTGCATTCGTCGGATTTCTCTTCCACTTACGCTGGCGAAACCCATGTGGCTTCACAGTGGCAGATAGCCAAGTTGGCCGGAGACTACACGAATCCGGTATTTGACAGTGGCATTGACACATCGCACCTCACCAGCATCGTCGCTCCGCTCCCAGGCGATTCCACATACTACTGGCACGTGAGGTACCAGGGCAGTGATGGGACGTGGTCAAGATGGTCATCGGAGACATCATTTGTCATTTCGTCTCCGCCCAGCCGGCCAACCGGCGTCTCGCCATCAGGTTCGGCGAGTCGTGTGACGCTGAGTCCAACACTAATGGCCTCGGCCTTCTCCGATCTCGGCAAGGGAGATAGCCACGCGGCCTCGCAGTGGCAGTTAAGAAAAACCTCTGGCAGCTATTCCAGTCCGATTTACGATAGTGGCACGGACACCACCAACCTCACAGCCAAGACTATCCAATCAGATGTATTGAGTCACTCTACTGCGTACTACTGGCACGTCAGGTATCAGGACAGCACGGGTGGGTGGTCTGATTGGTCTGCCGAAGCCTTCTTTAACACGAGTGCCAAAGGCGGGCTTCCCTCGTGGATTTGGATTGTTGTTGGTGCTCTCGCAGCCGTTCTGGTAGTAGGCGCTGTAGCCCACTTGGTAAGCAGGAGGCGGCCTCCAAAGAGGTTGCAGAGGAGGCGCACCAGAAGTCTCAAGTATTTGGAAGATTGGGACGAGTAGGCAGAGATATCCACCCTTCCTTCTGCCCTCCCCCTTCAGCCCCAGATGGTCACAGGGGGCATCCGTGAGGTTCTGCTTTTGGCCGAGAAGTTGGCGTTAATTTGGCGTTAAACTGTTTCGGACAGATGATAACCAGTGGTCATTTTGTGCTCAAGTCCAATAACACAAAAGGTCAAGTTGGAACGTAAACCGACAGATTATATCGAGTAGCCCAGAATTAGGAAACCGCTGCTCTATCCTCTGAGCTACAGGGGCACAATGGAGATAGGGGGATTCGAACCCCCGACCTCTGCGATGCGAACGCAGCGCTCTCCCAATTGAGCTATATCCCCGAACCACACTCAGCCAAAGGCTCAAACAGCCTCTTCGGCAAGCTCGATTTTAAGGGCTCTGTGATCGCCATGTCAAGAAACCCGGAAGACGGCAACGCCGATTCGGTTAGGAGAAACCACCTGAGGCGCTCAACTTGACAGAGTGAGCGTGAGAACGGTAACATCTAGTCTGCATCTCTTCTAATCTGGAGGAAAGCAATTTACGCACTAATTGAAACCGGAGGAAAGCAATACAGAGTTTCCCCGGGACAGGTCATCGAAGTGGAGCGCTTGGCAGCCGAGCCGGGAAGCAAGGTCGAGCTGGACAAGGTTCTTCTCATAGCCAGCGATGACAAGGTCGTGGTGGGGAAGCCCCATGTGAAAGGGGCGAAGGTTGTCGCTGAGGCCCTCGGCGATGTGCGGGGCGACAAGATCATCGTCTTCCATTTCAAACCGAAAGTCAGGATTCGGCGGAAGAAGGGACATCGACAATTCCATACCAAGCTGGCCATCAAGGAGATACACCCGGGGCGGGGTCACAAGATAGAGGCGGGTCACAGTGGCACATAAGAAGGGCGCCGCCAGTACTAGGGGTAACCGAGATAGCCAGCCTAAGCGCTTGGGCGTGAAACGGTATAGCGGCCAGACAGTCAGAGCCGGGAACATTGTGGTACGGCAGAGAGGCACTCGCCTGCTGCCCGGCAGCAATATGGGAGTAGGCAAGGATCATACACTGTTCGCTCTGACCGACGGCGTAGTCAAGTTCGAATGGGCATCGAAGGACAGAAGAAAGGTTAGCGTCTATCCGGCGGATACTGAGAAATGAAGGAAAAGATACATCCTACCTATTATGCCGATGCCAAGGTGACATGCGCTTGCGGCAACAGCTTTGTCACCGGCGCTACCAAGAAGTTGATCCGAACGGAAATCTGCAGCAAGTGCCATCCCTTGTTTACCGGCGAATACCGCATCGTCGACACAGCCGGAAGAGTGGAGCGCTTCAAGAGACGCTACAAGCGAAAAGAGCCAGAGAAGAAGGAAGCATAGGCTTTCGGGCCTATCTATTTGAGAGAATCCAGAAGGTAGCATATTTCGAAGAGCGGAGGATGAGACTCCGCTCTTCTGGTTTCTACTAGAGGGCAACTTGGCGAAGGAATTCCACTACGGCGGCCAAGCCGTCATAGAAGGCGTAATGATGCGAGGCCAGCGCAGCATGGCTGTTGCGGTGCGCAGCCCCAGCGGCCAGGTGCACGTCTCCACCAAGCCCATCTCCAATTCACAGACCGGGATCAGAAGGATACCCTTTGTGCGGGGTGTTATCGTCCTAGGCGAGAGCCTGGTCCTGGGCATCGGCGCGCTGTTCGAGTCAGCGAACGTATCGCTCGGAGAGGAAGATCAGAAGATCTCAGGCCCTTTGCTCTGGGGGACGCTGGCAGTCTCCATGGCCTTCGCGGCTGCCGTCTTCTTCGTGACTCCGCTTCTCATCACGAGGAGCTTCGTAGATCCGCACCTGAATTCACCTCTGCTCAGCAACCTGGTAGAGGGCATCATTCGCGTTGCCGTCTTCGTCGTGTATCTGGCACTGGTAAACCTGATTCCCGACATCAGGACCGTATTCGCTTACCACGGCGCGGAGCACAAGACAATCAATGCCTACGAACACCATGTTCCTCTAGAGCCGGAACCGGTGGCCAAGTTCTCGACCGCCCACGTTCGGTGCGGCACCAGCTTCCTCTTCGCCGTGATGATCATCGCCATCGTAGTATTCTCGCTCATAGGCAGCCCGGACATCTGGCTGCGCATCGTTTCCCGCATTGTGCTGATCCCAGTTATCGCGGCAATTGGGTATGAGTTCACGCGTTTCAGCGCCAGGTTTGCCGACAACCGGATTGTGCGAGTTCTCTTCCTGCCAGGGCTGGCTTTGCAGAAGATGACCACCAGACAACCGAACAACAGTCAGATCGAAGTGGCCATATCGGCCTTGAAAGGGGCCATAGAGGCTGACAAGAGCAGCTAGCCAGGGTGTTTGTCCTCTAGCTGTTCGAAGAAACAGGTCTGGCTTCCAGTGTGACAGACAGGTCCAACCGGCTTCACCTTGACCAGCAGGGTGTCCCCATCGCAGTCCTTCCAGATCGCGCGCAGATTGAGGTAGTTGCCAGTGGTGGCGCCCTTGTGCCATAGCTCTTGCCGACTTCGGCTGTAGAACCAAACCTGGCCCGTCTCCAGCGTCCGGCGCAGGGATTCCTCATTCATGTACCCGAGCATGAGCACATCGCCAGAATCGACATCCTGGATTACGGCCGGAATGAGGCCATTCTGATCGAATTTCAACATCATCCACCGTCCTTGATCGCCTGATTCTGTGAATGAGGCGCCTTTTGCTCCAAGGCAGCCAGTGCCTCGTCCAAGCGGATGTCCCCAGTGTAGAGCGCCCTGCCTATGATGGCGCCTTCGACGCCGAGTTGGCTCAGTTTCCTCAGGTGGTCGATTGACGTCACTCCACCGGAGGCGATGATGGGTGACGTGGTCTTCGCTATCAGTCCGGCAATGGCCTGGAAGTTGGGTTCGGTGAGAGTACCGTCCCGCGCGATATCAGTGTAGATGAAGCGTCTGGCGCCAAGGGCTTCCATCTGCTGAATCAAATCGGCGGCTGAAACCGATGTCTTGTCCTGCCAGCCACGAACGGCAACGAAGCCATCTCGGGCGTCAACCCCGAGGACAATGGCTTCGCCAAAGACCAGACAGGCCTCTTTCACCAGCTTCGGATTCTCCACCGCCGCCGTGCCCAGGACTACCCTCTTTATGCCCGCTTTCACGTATTGCTCTATCATCTCCATCCGGCGTATACCACCACCTACCTGCACGGGAATCCTCAGCGTGGCCGCTATCCGGGCAACTACCGTCAGATGCTGAGGCTCTCCGCTGGCCGCGCCATCCAGGTCAACCACGTGAAGCCGGGAAGCTCCCAAGGATTCCCAGCGTTGCGCGGTCCCCACCGGATCATTCGAGAAAACGGTTTCCTTGGCGTAGTCGCCCTGATAGAGGCGAACGCATCGGCCGCCCTTGATATCGATCGAAGGAATCACTTCCACGATGTACAACCTCCAGCAGCTTGGGCACCGGACTCGGCTCTCACGGCAGTTTGGGCAGACCTCATTTCGCCGAGCCCGTTTCTTCGTACAGGCTGAGCGTAAACAGAAGATCCGCCAGACGATTCAGGTACTTCAGGACCTCTTTGTTCGGCACTTGCCCGCCCTTCTGCAGGCTGACGACGCGCCTCTCCGTCCTCCTGATAGTCGCCCTGGCGAGATGTATCGCGGCCGAGGCCGGACTGTCCCCGGGTATGACGAATCTCTCCGGCATCTTGACCGTCTGCTCCAAATCATTGATGAAACCTTCCAGCCGCTGCACGTCACCGTCGGTGATGACCGGATGATTCTGGGCCAGTCTCTCGTGGGCTTCCGGGGGTGTAGCCAGTTCGCCAGCAAGCACGAAGAGGTCCCTCTGCACGCCGAACAATATGTCCCGGATCTTCTGCTTTCGGGACAGCGACCTGGCGAGTCCCAGGGCCGCCACTGCCTCATCCACAGTACCATAGGCTTCGCAGTGTGGATCGGACTTGGAGACCCGCGGACCCAGGAAGAGACTCGTCTCGCCTTTGTCACCCCGCTTGTTGAAGGTCTTCATCTTAGGAATCGACCCCCTTCCCCATGAGATAGGCTGCCACGTCGCTGAGCTGGTGCCTGGCCGGTGAATCTGGCAAAGCCCTGTCGAGGTCTTTCAGACACCGCCGGTAGAAGTCATCCCTCATCTGCTCGGCGAAAGCCCTGGCATCGACCCTATCAAGAATGCGCACGACCCGACCCACGTTGGCGGCGGTTATCTTCTGCCTGCCATAGATACCAAGCAGCGCCTCCCGGTCCTCCCCCTTGGTCGTGTGAAGCGCATAGACTATTGGAAGGGTCTTCTTCTTGCTCCTAATGTCAGTGTATTGCGCGGCTTTTCCGTTCTCTTCTTCTCCCCAAATGCCCTGCAAGTCGTTCTGCACCTGGTAGGCCATGCCCAGATTCCGGCCAAAGGAAGAGAACAAGGAAACCTGATTCTGCTGGTCTGTTCCCAGGAGCGCTCCGAAATACAGGGACGCCGCAAAGAGGGCAGCCGTTTTCTTGTCAATCATGTCCAGATATTGATCGACAGTTATGTCCAGATGCCTCTCGAATTCAATATCCAGATACTGCCCTTCACACAACTGCAGGCTGGCCTGATTCAGGCGCCTTGAGAGGAGGATCACCTTTGGCAACGGAATGCCTCTCTGCTCCAGTCTGAAGAGGGCTAATTGCGCCAGCACGTACATGGCATCACCGGCATTGATGGCCTGTGCTTCGCCCCAGACCTTCCACACGGTTGGCCTATGCCGCCGCTCCCAACTCCCATCCTGGATGTCGTCGTGGATGAGAGAGAAGTTGTGGATGAGCTCAACAGCCGCCGCCGCAGGCAGCGCCGAGTGCCAATCACCGTCAGTGGCTTCGCAAGCCAGGAGACATAGCGTGGGGCGGGACATTTTGCCGGGGCTGGGCTGGGCCTCTCCTTCCTCATCCACCCAGCCCAGATGGTAGCGCATCATGGTATACAGCGGGGAGACGTTGTCCCCCAGGACTGACCTCAGCTCCGCTTCCAGGTCACCCAGATATCTGCGGAAAGAGCTTGGCTGGTTCATCTCTTCAAATTCGGGGCTACCTGAATTCCTACCATCTGGGTCCCAAGAGTCGCCCCCGGTCAAGGCGAGGGCATGAGATTCGACTGTGCGGCCCCGGCCACCCTAGAAACCGAATAGGCCGGTCATCCACCTCTCCCTCTGTGAAGAAGGGGTTGGCGCAGTTCTGGGAAAGAATCGACTAGCTGACTGGCTATTCCTGAGGCATCAAGGGCATACTTGGCGCGGAGAAACGGTTGAGAAGCATGTTCCACGAACTCATCTGGGATACCCAGACACCTTACCTGAACATCCGGTAGACTGCGGGCCTGAAGCAGCTGCAGGACGGCACTGCCAAACCCGCCGGCCAGCGCATTCTCCTCCACCGTGAGCACCCTCTTAACCTTCTTAGCGGTTTCCACGATGAGATCTGCATCCAGAGGCTTGGCGAAGCGGGCGTTGATCACTGTACAGTCTACGCCTTTCTCAGACAGAACCTGAGCCGCTTCAAGGGACGGGTAGACCGTGGTCCCCAGTGCTAATATGGCGATGTCGCTACCGCTCCTCAGCACCTCTCCCTGGCCAATAGCAATCTCGCGAAGATCCGGATCCAGCGCAGATCCCGGACCTGATCCGCGGGGATAGCGTATTGCCATAGGGCGATTTGCCCTTGTTCCGGTGAATATCAGGTGCTGCAATTCATTCTCGTCTTTGGGGGCAGCCACGGTCAGACCGGGGATGCAGCCGAGATACGAGAGATCCAGAGTGCCCTGGTGTGTCCTGCCGTCATCACCCACGATACCGGCTCGATCAATGGCGAAGACCACGGGCAGATTCTGGATACAGACATCATGGACTATCTGATCATAGGCTCGCTGCAAGAAGGTCGAGTAGATAGCCACGATGGGAATGAATCCCTTGGTGGCCAAGCCGCCGGCCAAAGTGACCGCATGTTGTTCACAGATGCCAACATCAAAAACTCTCTGGGGAAACTCGCGTCCGGCCGGGCCAATTCCGGTTCCATCAAGCATGGCTGCGGTGATGGCCACCACTTTGGGATTCTCGCGCATCAGCCGAAGCACAGTCTGGCCGAAAACTTGACTATAGGATGGGCCGTCGCCTACGCTGACTGAGCTCGGTGCAATCCCATGGAAAGTCACCGCGTCTTCCTCGGCCGGAGGATAACCCTTGCCCTTTTTCGTAATCACGTGAACGAAGGTGGGCTTGGTCTCGTAGTCCCGGGCCCTGGTCAGTGCTGCCTCGAGGCTCTTGATGTCATGGCCATCCACCGGCCCAACGTAAGTGAAGCCAAACGCCTCCCACAGAGCTCCTGGAACCAGCGCCCGTTTGACCCTGCCCTTGATCCGTTTGCCTACTGTCCATGCCGGTTGACCGAATGGCAAGTGCGTGAACGTCGCCTTGGCCTTCCTCTTTGCCGCTTCGTATCTTGGATCAAGGCGCATGCGGTTCAGGAATCTCGAGAATGCTCCCACACTGGGAGAAATGGCCATGCCGTTGTCGTTGAGAACAACGATCATTCTCGCGCCCATTTGCCCCCAGTGGTTGATGGCCTCGACAGCCATGCCACCCGTGAGAGCAGCATCCCCGATAACAGCAACGACGTGATACTTGCCTCCTGAGAGGTCACGTGCCAATGCCATGCCCAACGCAGCCGAGATAGAGTTGCTGGCGTGGCCTCCGACAAACGCGTCATGAATGCTTTCGGTCGGATCCGTGAAGCCTGACAAACCGCCTTGCTGCCGTATGGTTGCGAACCGGTCCCTACGACCCGTCAAGAGTTTGTGAGCGTAGCTTTGGTGTCCGACGTCCCACAGAATCTTGTCGGTAGGGCTGTCAAAGACTCGGTGCAGGGCAATGGATAGCTCAACGGCTCCCAGGCTGGAAGCCAAGTGCCCCCCATTCAGGGAGATCGTTCCGACTAGTTCATCCCTCAATTCCACAGCCAGCGTCTGTAGCTTGTCCAGAGACAAGCCTCTAAGATCAGCCGGCTGATTGATGGAATCCAGAATCCTCACTTTGGGTCACTCCCAGGCTCAGAGCACCGAGAAGCTCGCATTTCCTCTTGTCTTCTCTACTTCGTTTCCAGGGCCCTGATCTTCTCTACACGTGCAACGTGCCTTCCACCCTCGAACTCGGTGTCCAGGAAAGTCCCTAGGATCTCCTTGGCCAGTCCCGGTCCCACGACATCTTCGCCAAGGCAGAGAACATTGGCATCATTGTGCTGTCGGGCACGAGAAGCTGTGAAAACGTCCTGACAAACGGCAGCCCTCACGCCCCTAACCTTATTGGCGGCTATGCTCATCCCAATGCCACTGCTGCACACCAAGATGCCGAATGTGAACTCGCCTTTGGCCACCGCGCCAGCTACCATTCGGGCAATGTCAGGGTAATCCACAGCGGCGGTGTCATTGGAGCCAAAATCCTGATAATCGTCTCCTCTCTCAGTGACAGCATCGATTACCAGACGCTTGAGGTTTCGGCCCCTGTGGTCACAGCCCAAGGCGATTCGCATCGATCTCTTCTCAGCCACCTGCCACCCCTCGAATGTATTATATGCTTGCCAGCGCGCCCAATTCAATCTCATATCCTCTGACGGTACGACGCGAGTAAGGCTCCAGGGCTCAGACACGCTCATCGCGGCATCATGGACGTTGTGGCGGTCCTGGGCGCCAATCAGTTGGTCGCTGTGCCGAACAGCCTGCAGTATTTCCTGGGATCGTGGGCCATTGTCTCTTTCGCCACCGATGGAAAACGAGAACCGTGCGCCAAACCGTGCGCCATTTCTTGACAAGCATATTTGGCAAAGGTAAACTCTCATCAACAAGGGCCACCTGAAGGCCATCCGGTCTTGTGCTGCCTGCTGCGAAGAGACAATCTCCCTGGGAATCGTGAGGCGGGCTGGTGGTCTGGTCAGTGGACGATCGGCCCCGTGGTGTAGCGGTCTAACATGCCACCCTGTCACGGTGGAGATCAGGGGTTCGAATCCCCTCGGGGTCGCCAGTAATATCTGTCCTCTGACGCTCGAGGTTCGGCTTGAGTTCGCGCTTCGGTGGAACTGCCACCGTGGCCTCATCCCTCTCCCAAATCTCTTGAGGCACAAGCCTGTCCAGCGTGTCCCCCTGTTTTCGCGTGGCTCTCACCCCTGCAACAAGTTGCTCTCGGGCTAGCCGCTCTGGTGTGGTCTCTTTGCTGGGTTCTGCTGGCGGAAGCTGCTACACATGACGCGTAGCCGGCCAGCGGGGCTCCTGTTTCGTGGCACCATTCACAGGGTCCTTTTAAACTCCAAGGTCCATCTTGGGGTCAGCTGAGATGTCCATGCCCTTCCATTCATAAGCCCCCGCTGGTTCCCTCCGTATCCAACCCGCGGTTTGGCTGGTATAATGTCGCATGAGCGGGAGAGACAGAGAGCGACATGGCTGTCCTTTGGTGGTTCGTGGGCACGGTCCTGATAGTCCTCTCGTTTGTCTTGTGGGTCGCTGGATTGGCGGGGAGAGAAGGAATACTGCGAATCGGCAAGGTGACCGCAGCGGAACGCAGAGAAGGATCTGAGGCACGGCTCCGGCCAGTCAAGACCTCCAACATCGTTGTGGGCATAGTGGGAATAATGGTGGGGCTCACCACGATACTCGTTTTCGCTCTCTGAACCGCTGACAACTCGCAAGTGATTCCTCTCCTATCGTGATTTGATTCCCCCACCCGACCGGTGTTATGCAGAGCTTCAGGCTGCGGCAATAGCTGACTGGGCAGCGTAGCCAAGAGGACAAGGCAGGAGCCCGCAGAGCTCTAGGCAGTGGTTCGAGTCCACTTGCCGTCTCCAACTACTCTCACGCCTCATGCTGTCGTCACAGCCCGCCACACTGAGCCACCGCTTCGCATCTGAGCTGGGGCTGGCTAGGCAGAGTACCGCAGTTGCATCGGCTTCGTGCGCTTGCGTGATTCTTGACCTCATTGTTCTCGTGATTGAGATCTCCCGAGACAGCCGAGCGCCGATGCAACTTTGTGACAACATTCAGGGGTGCTGAGACCGTCCGGATAGCTGGTCATCCTACAATTTCATATTAGGTTTTCCTGCAGTTCCTGACCGTCCTGGAAATGATCGTCATATGCTAACAGACAAGCAACCTCGCCGATTCAGAGTCCCCGGGACGCTGGACACACTGCGTGGCCATTTTGGCAGAGGGCAGGGATCAGCAGCCAGTGGCACCTCCGGCGTGCTGCCTCTGAGTGAACGAGAACAGCAGGCTCTACTCAGAGTGCTGACCGACCTCGTCTTTCGCATTGAGCTGGGACAGGATGGCGCAGTATCGGTCGTGGGGAACGGCACTCGCGTTCACATCCCAGCCGATGCTGTTGGTAACCCCGACTTCCACGCCGGAGACAAGGACGATCCAGAGGGTCTGCTGACAAGTCTGTGCGAGGAACTGGCACATCGGGCCGAAAAACTCATGGGGGAATTTCTGCGGACGGGAGAGGTGCAGATCCTTGAACTCCAGTTTGACCACAATGGCCACTCGACCTTCTTCGACATTCGGGCCGTGGTGTGCGAGAGCCGGCAAGTCCTCGTTCTAGTTAGAGATGTCACAGGACGCGCAGAGGCGGAGAATGCAATGGCAAGAGCAGGAGATGACCTGGCTCGCCTGAATGAAGTACTCCAGAACGAAGCGTCTTTGCGTGCCGAGGAGGAGCAGGTTATCAGGAACAGCTTCCGAAGACTGGAGAAGCTGCTGGAGAACACCATCGAGACAATAGCCCTGATCGTCCAGAAGAAGGATCCGCAGACGGCTCGTCATCAGGAGCGGGTGAGCAAGCTCGCCTGCGCCATAGGTCGGGAGATGGGCCTGGAAATCGGCCAGGTTGATGTCATCGGCCTGGCGGCGCTCATGCATGATCTGGGCATGGTGTTCATCTCATCTGCTACGGTCGATAATCCGGGCCAGTTGAGCCAGGCCGAATTCTCTTTGGTCAAGAATCATGCTGAAGCGGAGTTCCAGATACTCAAGACCATTGACCTATTCTTGCCCATTGCCGATATCGTCCACCAGCATCACGAGAGGATCGACGGTTCTGGGTACCCTCTAGGGCTGAAGGGTGATGACATCCTGATGGAGGCTCGAGTAGTTGCCGTAGCTGACGTGGTTGAGGCGATGCTCTCTGACCGACCCCATCGGCCGGCGCTCAGTGTGGCGGCAGCCATGAACGAGATCAAAGCCGGGAAGGGAACGCTGTACGACCCGAATGCCGTCGATGCCTGCGTCAGGCTATTTGGCGAGGGCAAGTTCCAGTTTGACGGAGAAGAGACGGCCACCCCAGAAGCTACTCCAAGTGCTGCCTAGATTGACTTCCTCTCCTTCCACCAGTTTTCCGTAGAACCTCAACTTGTCGCCTCTGCGTCCATGTCGCGGCTAGGCTAGATCGTCCGTCTGTGCGGCATGAGGCACGCGGCAGTCACGGGCTGGCCTCCTGATGTACCAACCGCTATTGTGTGTCGTCACCCATGGCATGCCCGAGAACGCAGCGGTGCGTGATTGACAATGGGGCAGCCTGGCCAGGCTGCCGCTCTCCTATCCGGAAGCCGACAGTGGGATTGGTCGTGCCCGTGTTGGCCGGTCGTTTCCCAGGAACACTCCCCCCCCTTGGTCACACCTCCCTGCCAGTAGGGATCCAATATTCGGCGGCACTCATTCTCAAGCAAGGTCCCTTCAGTTTGCCAAAGCATTTCAGAGGCTGTACCCTAGGAAGCTGGCAAGGCCAAAGCATGGACGTCTTGGACTACATTCTGATCATCGGGAGCGTTTTCGTCCTCATCTTCACCATCGTCACGGATGTCCTGCTCGTGCGTGAGTGGATCAGTAAACGCAGGGACAAGCAGGAACCTCCTGAGCCATCCGACAAGTAGCCTGCCCTTGCTGAGAAACCAGCCTGGGGTGTCCGCCCCTCTCAAGCGCGGGGGCACAGTCCAAAGCAGTCCGCCGAACAGTCAGCCCTGACTTCAGGAATTCTTCTCGGCGATGTCCCCGGCGATGGGTAGCTTGAACCTTTCGCCCTGGTAGGCCTTGACCATGAGTACAATCCAGAGGACGACACTCAGTATCCAGAAGGGGACTCCCAAGACATAGAATGGCCAGAATATCGACGCGAGTACCTGCAACACAACCCACAACACAGTTATTACACCAAAGGTCACAATGGACTGCATGGCATGGAAGCGGACGAACTTGTTCTCCTTCTCGATCAGGATGAATACCAGCCCCGTTATCCATCCGACCAAATAGCAGAGCAGTCCAGCCACGTTTGGTTCCAGGCTGGTCGTGCTGCCGGCGACCTTGGCGGCCTGTGTGTCCAGCATCGACCCGCAGTTCTGGCAGTACTTCGTGCCTTCAGCATTCTTGGTTCCGCACTTGGCGCAGACGCCCGTCGGCTTGGGAGCGTCCACGACAAGCGGCGAACCACATTTCTGGCAGTACTTGTTGCCTTCAGTGTTATCCGCTGCACATTTGGGACAAAACATGGTACCTCCTTCAGAGTGGCGTCTACTTCTTGAGAATGCGCATCGTCTCCAGGACGCCGCCGCTGGCCGTGGCAAACCCACCGACCATCGCTACATAAAGCCCGGCGCCAGTGCTGTAATCATGGTCGTCCATCCATATCATCGTCTGGAACACGAGTGCCAGGCATACCACACTCAAAACCAGTATGACGATGCTCCACGCCCCCGGCGTGCCGCCACGAGCAAGTACCAAGGCCAGCGCCAAGAAAGCTCCCAATGCCAGTACAACAGGGCCGGCGGTCATCTGAAGTCCTAGGACATCAGGCCCGTACACACTCCACCAAGGCAGAAACGCGCCCAAGCACAGGAGCGAAGCTCCCATCCCAACAATCAGGACAACAGGATCGCGACTGAGCAACGCCGAAGTTGAAGCCCACCACTGTGAGAACTGGCTTTGTCCTTTGGTGCCGCTTGTGCCAACCGTAGCGCCACACGAGCCACAGAAGCCACTACCTTCTGTAATCTGTGCCCCACACTTAATGCAGTTCAATATCGCAACCTCCTTCTATCGGCAGTGTAATGAACGTTTTCAAGTGGCATCCGAACGGGGACCGTGTCGCAACGTTCAGACTCACATCGTATTATCCGGGGCTGTGATGTGTCAATAGCCCGGGGGTATACCGCGGCACCTGCCGGAGGAGACTCGTAGGGTCAGCTCGCCGTCTAGTCGTCGAACTTGAACGCCCCGCCGCTGAAGACCCTCATGCAGGCCTCAACGACGTTGGCATCGTAGAAAACGCCCTTGTTATTGACGATCTCCTTCAAGGCTTTGTCCAGGCCGAGGGCTGGCCGGTATGGCCTGTGAGAAGACATGGCCTCAACAACATCCGCCACCGTCAGGATTCTCGCTTCCATGACTATCTCTTCATTCTTGAGGCCCGCCGGATAGCCGGAGCCATTCAGCCTTTCATGGTGCTGAATCACTATGTCAGCTATGGGCCAAGGGAACTCTATGTTCTTCAGTATCTCGTAGCCGGCCTGTGGATGACTCTTGATGATGGCGAACTCAACATCTGACAACTGGCCGGGTTTGCTCAGTATCTCGGTAGGAATGAATATTTTGCCCAGGTCATGAAGAAGACCGGCAATCCGAACTCTCTGTATCTGATCATTTGGCAGACCCATCTCCCTGGAAATGGCGTAGGCCAGCTTCGTCACTCTTCGCTGATGTCCGGCAGTATAGGGGTCTCTCGTTTCTACCGTCAGCGCTATCGCCTGAATGGTGCCTTCAACTGTCCTCTGCAGCTTCCTGAAGCTTTCCTGCGCCTCTTCTTCAGCCCGTTTCCTCTCCGTGACGTCTCTGTCTATTCCGCGGAAGCCAGAGACATTCCCATTGGCATCGAAGAAGGGCACGCCACTGGTCTCCAGCACCACCTTGCGCCCGTCTTTATGGAGGCAGACATTCTCCACAAAAGCGAAGGGTTTCTTCTGAGTCAGGGCATTGTCAAACACTCTGGCCACACGGTTGGCTTCCTTCAACGGCATAAGGTCGACTGGAGCCTTGCCAACCACCTCTTCAGGCTCGTATCCAAGTATGTCGCGAATCTTGCGACTGACATACGTGTAAACAAACTTTTCGTTCACTTCCCAGACCCAATCGCTGGTAGTCTCGATCAGACCGCGGAACCGCCCCTCACTTTCACTCAGAGCTTTCTCAGACTTCTTCCGCCCCGTGACGTCGTGCAAGACTCCCATGAGCTCAACCGGCTGACCGTTGGCATCACGTACCACTGTTACTGTGGTATCCACCCATATCGCAGAGCCGTCCTTGCGTCTGAACTCCAGTTCCACGTTCCCTGGCTTGAGCACTTTCTTGGGATCCTTCTTAATCAGCGACAGAATCTTGGCCATGCCCTCTGTAGCCTGATGCGCTGATTCTCGTGTCACCATCTTCTCCATGCCAGAGGACTTGGCTTCGTCGATGGTATAGCCAAACAGTCGCTCTATCGAAGGACTGACGTACGTGGGTCGCAAGTGCATATCAGTCACCCAGATAACATCCGAGACGTTCTCCGCCAGCAGGCGGTACCGCTTCTCACTCTCCTGCAAACCCTGTTCAGCCTTCCTGCGCTCACTGATATCCCGCGTAATTCCGATGAATCCCACAGGGCGTCCGTCCATCCCCGTGACCAGAGAGAGTCTGGTTTCGGTCCAGATGGTGGAACCACCTTTGCATTTCATCTCCAACTCCACCGTTGAAGGGCGGCGCTCCGCCTGGCCCGTCATACCCGTATGCGCCTCAAGCAGCTCCTTGATAGCCTTCTTGGCCGCCAACGCGGACTCCGAGGTGAAAGCCTCTTCGACCGGCGCTGCCAAAGCCTCCTCAGTGGTGAAACCCCGCAGGCGAGTCAGCGAAGGGCTGACATAGGTAAGTCGCAGTTTCATATCCACGGTCCAAATAATGTCAGATACGTTATCAGACAGCAGCCGATAGCGTTTTTCGCTCTCTTCCAGAGACTGCTGTGCTTGCCTGCGCACGGTGATGTCGCGAGCCACCCCCAGGATGCCGATGGCTTTCCCGCCAGAATCGCGAAGGAAGTTGGCTTTGACCTCAGTCCAGACTGTCGATCCATTCTTGCAGTTTATTTCAAGCTGAAGAACGCGTGATCGATGCAGATCTTTTAGCGCCTTTCCTTCCTCTGCCTGTTCCTCAGTCCAAGCCTTCATGGCAGAATCGAGAGACAGAGGAGTCAACATCTCCTTCAGAGTCTGAGCCATTGTCTCCTCTGAAGTGTATCCGCGCAGCGCAACCACCGAAGGGCTCACGTAGGTAGGCCGCAGATCCATGTTCATTATCCAGATGACATCCGAAGCATTCTCGGCCAAGAGACGGTATCGCTTTTCGCTCTCCTTGAGAGCCATCTCCGACTGCTGTCGATCAGTGATGTCGCGAAGGTTGACGACGATGCCTTCAACGCTCGGGTCATGAAGGAGATTGGTGCTGGTAGCTTCGACGACACGCCATGAACCATCTTTGTGCTTCACCCGCACCTCGGTTCTGTCAGAAGAACCCTTGGCTTCCAGGAGTTTTCTGAAACGCTCTTTCATGACCGCGAGGTTTTCCGGGTGCACGTAGTCAAATATTCCCTCCACGCCCTCACCATTCGCCTCTTGAGACTCATACCCCAGCATGCGCTGGCAGGAAGGACTCTGGTACTTGGCCCTGCCGTCTCGGTCAATGACTGCAATGGCATCTGACGTACTCTCTATAAGGGCTCGGAAATAGCGCTCCTGTCGACGCAGCGTATCTTCAGCCTGCTTACGGTAGGAGACATCCCTCAGGACGGCAATAGCTCCTACAGTCTCTCCACCTCGTTTCAGCATGGTGAGACGAGCCTCGAGACTCAATGTCTTGCCTGATTTGGTGCAGATCTCCAATCCAAAATGCTTCGCATCTTGCCCCGAAAGCAAGTCTTTCACCACCGACCTTATTGCCACCCCACTCTCGGGCGTGAACATCTTGAGATCGTCGAAGTGGTGCCCAACGATCTCCTCACCGGCAAATCCTGAGACGTCCAAGACCCTCTTGTTCACCCGTATGACCTTGCCGGTCTCATCAAAGAGAACGATACCATCCAGGACGCCGTCGAAGACCACTTGCAGATCAGCCCGAGACTCACTAAGCTGTTCTTCAGCTCGCCTCTGTTCAGAGATATCCTTGATGGAAATAAGACCTGCCAACCGTCCCTGGAACTCGGTTCTCACGCCGATGGCACTGATCCATATCTCTCGGCCATCCTTGGTGACAGCCCGGAGTTCCTCAACCCTGTGGATGTCATCCTTGAGCATCGACTCGGCAAACATGGCAGCAACACGGTCTCTGTCCTCAGCAGGAACGTATTCCAGGGGGTCTATCCCTATCATGTCTGCCGGAGAGGGAAATCCGAATGTCTTAGCGCACACCGGGTTGGCCAGCACGATTTTCCCGGTTTCACCGTCGACAACCTCCAACCCATCGAGCGTGCTCTCGAACAGATGCTTGTAGTTCCGCTCACCCTGTATCAGGGCCTCCTGCGCCTGCTTGCGCTGGGTTATGTCATTAACGAAGTATAGATCTGCAGGCCTTCCGTCCCAAGCGAACAGGACGGCGTTGAACTCCGCCCATCTCGTATTGCCACTCTTGTCGACAATCCTCAGATCCTGGATATGGGAGACTTCCTCGCCTCTCAACCTCTTGAACTGGCCGGCCGTCACCGCGCGGCGATCCTCAGGATGAACAAGTTCTGTCACCGGCTTGAGCAGAATCTCCTCACTCGAATACCCGACTAGCTCGATCATCTTGGGGTTGGCGAACTTCACGGTGCCATCTTGAATCACCATTATGCCTTCACTGGCATTCTGGACGACTAGCTGATTCCTGTCTTGTGACGCTCGCAGCTTCTCCTCAGCCTGCCGACGCTTAGTGATATCCCTGATGGCTGCAATGGCGCCTACCACCTTAGCTTCCCGCTTCATGGGAGAGATGCGAACCTCAACGTCCAACTTGCGGCTGGAATCCGCAATCGCCTCTATCTCGAACGGAGGCACATCATGGCCAGCCAGTGTCCTGGCCTGCGCCGAGAACATCTCCGCTGCGCGGCTGGGAGGGAAGACCTTCAAGAGCGCGAACTGCTTTCCAATGAGGTCCGACTCACCATACCCCAAGAGCTCCGACACTCTCCTGTTCACCCGGACAATCTTGCCTGCCATGTCAAGAAGAACAATAGCGTCTCTGACACCTTCAAACACGGCCTGCATCTGTTCTTCTGAGTCTGTCACCACCTTGTCCGCGAGCTGGCGAGGAGCAGGCTCACTCCCGCGGGCCACTTCGGCCACCACTCCCTTCGTCGGCTTCCGCAAGAGCTGCCACATGTCCCCTTGCTTGGATATGACAGCACCGTGATTCCTAATCACATCAATGACTTCCGCTGACCCGCACTTGTCCAGATCATAGGAGCACATGGCCAGCAAGGGATGTGCGCCATCCAGTTTGCCCAGATTCTCTTCGAAATCCGTGAGCGTCTGCCACTCTCTCTTCTCGATCCAGCTCATGTTGCTGGAGATTCTCATCCCCTCATATTCACTCTTCAGCGCCCGGTTGACAATGTCAACGCTGGTTTCCACCATCCTTCGCGGATCAAACGAACCCTCTTTGAGATACCACTGGCTGTGGCTGAGGAACCGCATCTGGCCCCTCTCCACGTACTGTTCGCAGCCTGGCCAGGCACCTGCCATTGCCTCGAAGGCTCCCTGGGGATCGAGGGGATCGGACGCAACCCAGAGACAGAATTCGTTGTTCTCCAGCCCGGCCCTCAAGTATGGCACTGCAATGTCAATCAGGTCTTGCTTCGTCTGGTAGAACTGACAGAGATGTGTGCCCCAGGGAACGTCACCCAAGAAATCTATGCCGGATTTTCTGTGCTTCTCCAACGCTTCCCCCGCACCTTGACCGCGAATTGGGCTTGGGACTCCACTCCGCACGTCATCTGTAGAATACACGGAACCCCCACTCACGATGTTGCCAGGCACAAGACCCTCCTGCGAACCATTGCGGCGGAGCCAAGACTACCAACGTAAAGAAAGAGACTATCACTCGTCTGGGGAAAATCGCCCAACTCAACCTCGTTGTTCTGCAGAATACCAAGGTATGACATACACCAACCGTATGCCCAACAGAACACCAGGGGGAAGAAGATCATCTGTTACCCAGCTTTCCGCCACTGTGATATGTTTGTGCCATCAGCGGCACTGCTCCCAATTCTCACACTATGCCGTACCCTCCACAAGATACTGAAGGCTAGAAATAATGACCCAATAGGCTAGTCTTGGTGATCCACCGTGACTGCCTCCCAGCTCCCAACAGGCTGGCAGGTCATTAGGGATGGAACTCGTTTGGGTGGGGCGACAAGGAGACGGATCTGGTCAGGCTATTCCCAGCGGAAGAACCGGACGGCTCCAAGCAGGCAAGTCAAGAACCAGCCGCCGAGTACGGCCAAGTTGACGTAGTGTGGATGGAGAGCCGAGGCCCCAACCATTATCTGCCGCAAGGAGTCACCCAGATAGGTCAGAGGCATGGCATTCAGAATAGGTCGCATAAAGTCCGGCATCATGTCGACGGGGAAGAAGATGCCGGAAAGGAACATCATGGGGAACTGCACCACCATGAGCATCGGCATTACAGTCTCCTCGGTCTTGGCAAAGGCTGACATCAAGAACCCCAGCGCCAGGAAGGTCAGGGTGCCGAGCAGAATCACGCCCATCAGAGAGAACCAGTTGCCCAGCATCGGGACGTGGAATACCAGCCTGGCGATGGCAATAATAAGCGCCGCCTGCCCCACGGCGATCAGTAGCCTGAAGATGACGGTGCTGATGACCAGAGCTGAGCGTCGTAGGGGTGTGGCCCCCAATCTCTTGAGCACTCTGTTCTGTCTGTCCACCACCAGCGGAGCCGCTGCGAAGATGCCCAGCTGCATTAAGGCCATCGCCAGAATGCCCGGCACCAGATAGTCAATCGCCCGGAGGTGTCGGGCCTGTATGCTCTGGGCATCGACACCTATCAGTGCCGGAGCACCCGCCATTGCACGGTCAAAACCATCCACCACCTGGAGGATAATGGGCAACACAACTTGCTGCGACGTCGATTGAGTAACGTCATAATAGACGGTAACGTTGTCCCGGCTACCCTGGGATATGGTTTGTCCGAATCCCGGTGGGATGACTACCACCGCGCTGCGGTCACCTTTGTTGAGGGCATCCAATTCTCCGCTACTGTCGCCGATCTTCACCTTGAAGGCTTCAACGCTTTCCAGCGCCGCTACCATACCAGCGGCCGCCGGAGACCCATCCTCATCCACCACGCCCACGTTAAACGACGCCGTGTCAATGCGGCCGAATACTGCCCCAAAGAGGAGGATAAAGAAGATGGGAAAGGCAATGGTCCAGAAAAGGGCAGCTCTCTGCCTGGAAAACTGCTTGATGTGCGCCACTAGTAGCTTAAGCAGCGACTTCAATCGCGGATTCTCCTTCCGGTCAGCTTGAGGAAAACGTCTTCCAGAGTGGCTCGGTGCACGCGCAGATCGGTCAACCGGATATCCTTCTTCTTAGCCAACTCCAGCAAGGCTGAGATAGTGGCCGGCACAAGAGTCGAGTAGACCGTCACCTTGCCATTCTCCATGACCACGTTGGTCGCACCGGCCAGCCCGCGCAACTCCTCCTTCTCGATTCGATGAGCCAGATCGAACTCTATGGCCTCCTCCCGGAAGTTCTGAGTGACCAATTCCTGCGGTCGGTCAGTGGCTATGATCTGGCCGTAATCAATGATCGCCACGCGGTCGCACAGGCGCTCTGCTTCTTCCATGTAGTGAGTAGTGAGAAACACTGTCTTCTCTCTCTGGCGAGCGAACTCGATGACCTCCCATATGCTGTGCCTGGCCTGCGGATCAAGGCCGGCAGTAGGCTCATCCAGGAACAGTATCTCTGGGTCATTTACCAGGGCCAGTGCCACCGACAGCCGCTGCTGCTGGCCGCCAGAGAGATGGAAACAGAGCTTGCGGCGAGAGTCCTCCAGTTTGACGAGGCCCAGGAGTTGATCCACGGCCAAGGCTTTGGGGAAGAAGCTGCCGAAGAGATCCAGGACTTCACTCACGGTGAGGTAGGGATACAACGCGGTGGTCTGCAATTGCACCCCGATTCTGCTTTTGATCTGTCGAGAGTTTCGCTTGATGTCCAGCCCCAACACCCGCACGTTTCCCGAATCAGCAATTCGGAGCCCCTCCACTATCTCCATGGTGGTGGTCTTGCCGGCGCCGTTGGGCCCCAGCATGCCAAACACCTCGCCCTTCATTACACCGAAGGTAATATTGCTCACGGCTTTGATGTCGCCGTAGCTCTTGCAGAGCCCGTGGACTTCAACGATTGTGCTCATCGACCGCCTTTGTGTTCCGCCCAAGTGGGCCAATGCTATACGTTGGCGGAAGGTCATGTCAAACTCCGACTCCCCTTTGGGCCGGCTATTCAGGAGGTCGTCCAACAACTGGCGAGAATCGGGTCGGACTGATTGACATCCAAGAACATTTCATGGTAGACATTCTTTCGTGCGGAGTTGTCTCCCCATGGCGATTGACAAGGCGCTCCTTCCCGGCTAATTGATCGGACAAGGAGAGATTCCCACCATTCAGACATACTCAGATTGACCAACAGGGGGTGACCAATGGTGAGGGTGATTATCGAGAGACGTTTCCAAGCAGGCAAAGAGACGGAACTGGAGAACCTCTTAGTAGAGCTACGGAGCAGGGCTATGGCCCAACCTGGCTACGTGTCAGGAGAGACACTCAGGTCGCTTGACGACCCCTCTCTGTGGGTCGTGCTAAGCACTTGGCTTGATGCCGGTCTTTGGAAAGCATGGGAGGCCAGCCCGGAGCGCAAGGAGATCGAAGACAGGATAGGAAGCATCGCGAGCGCCCCAGCCAAGGTATCTGCCTTCTCTTTCGTCTGGAAGGCTTGCTGGTCTGAGAACGAGGCGGAGCGCTGGCGCAACATCTCCTCAGTTGCCACCAAGCAACCGACCTAGGTGAACGCCAAGCAAGAGATGCCGGGCAGACTGCCCGATTCAGCGGTGCATCTCCCGGACAGCTTTGAGGGCATTCTCCCGCAGCAAGACAGCACTGACCTGTTGGACTCATGTATTGGACGCACCTGTCCGCTAGGAGCTATCCCAAGGTAACATGCAATGAGCAAGAGAGTGATATTGGGAGAGAACATGCTGTCATGACGATTGATATGCGTATTCTCTTTCTGTTCACTGCTTCTCAGTTGCCGTGGTTGCTCTTGTATGCCGTTGACAGACTACCGCAATCAATGCTATATTGGCAGCGACCCTAGGCAGTCGAACCAGCTGCAAAAGGCAAGAAACCGCCGGTGAGGATCAGGTGGGCGGCAATAGGGACCCGGAAGGCGGAGACACCAAGGAGGCTGGAGAGGTTACCTGGGGTCTCTGTTTATGTTGCAGTGTCCCCTTCTTTCGCTTCCTGCCTGACTAGGGCTATGTATGGCAGATTGCGATACTCCTCACGGTAGTCCAGTCCGTAACCCACCAGAAACTCATCGGGGACTTCGAATCCAACATAGGCTAGTGGGACATCCGTCAGTCGGCGCACTTTCTTGTCCAAGAGCGTGCAAACGGCCAAGCTGGCAGGGTGACGCGCCCCCAGGTGAGCCAGTACAAAGCTCAGTGTCATGCCGGTGTCCACGATATCCTCCACCAGCACCACATGGCGACCGTTGGGCTTCACATCCAGGTCTTTTGTGATCTGCACCGCCTCCCCACCACTTCCCCCCCCATAGTAGGAAATCGCCATGAAATCGACATCCGCGGAGACTTCCAAGTAGCGCATCAGGTCCGCCATGAAGCACAACATCCCCCGCAGCACACCCACCAGCAAGATGCGGCGTCCTTCGTAGTCCCGGGATATTTCTTTGGCCAACTGGCGCACCCTCGTCTGAATCTGATCAGCGCTCAAGAGTATCCGTCCCACACCCTCAGTCTTGGCGCCGGCAAGAGGCCCATGCCCATACTTGGATAGCAGGCGGTCATAGTCACGGCGAGCCAGAAGCTTGATCTTGGTATCCGGATAGAGTTCTCGCAATCGGCGAACCTTGCGGTTCTTTTCGCTCGTCAGACCCGGTTTCAAAGTGGTCATCTCGATGTACAGGTCAAGGCCAGGCAGAAAGAAATCAGGCGTAAACATCTCAGTGACCTTGTCTCCCTCCCATTCGAGCATGAAGGAGCGTGGCTCGTAAACCCACTCGATCTGGTAGAAATCGAGAAGCCGCGCAAAGTCTTCCTCGCTGGGATGAGCAAAAGAGACCGATCTTACGGGGGATCGCACAGCCGGGCGACGCGGGGTGGTCTTGGTTTCTGTTGACACGGGGCCCTCTGCCGGGACCATGGTGCCGCTGGATTCAAGAACGGTAGCAGCCAGGTTGGCTACCGTGATGAGATGCTCTTCTTCCGCTGCCGTGAACTCGCGACGTATGCGATTGTAGGCACGCAAGCTCCCCACCACCCTCCCTCGACAAATCACCGGCACACCGATGATGGATGCTATCCGTTCCCGTCTTGCCATCTCACCGAACTGGATCCTGGGGTCACTTGCCGTGTCAACTACTACCGCCGTCTTCCCCTCCATTACCTCAGGCAAGCTCTTGTCCGCCTCAATAAGACCTGCCCTTAGATAGCGATCGCTGAGACCATACGTAGCAGCACGAATAAGCTTCTTCCTCTTAGCATCCAGCAGCATCAGGGAGCAACCCCGGACGCCTAGAGACCGGCTGGTTATCTGCACCAGGCAATTGAGTTTCTCGGCAGCCGTCAAACTCGAATTGAGTGCTCCCGCCATCTCGCTGAAGGATTTGTTGAGAACAATTGCCTGTCTGCCCATACGTCGGCCACCTCCTGCTGCGCGAGACTAACTGGCCAAAGACGCCAATCCCCCGAGAGCCTTGATTTCACTGCGCGTCTGGGATATCCCGATGAGGAAGGCACACCTCCTAGACGTGCAGAAAACACCTGAACGAACTAACCAACTGAGGCCAAACGGGGAATACCACGACAAACTGAGATGCCAAACCAGCGTCCGCCTCCACTCCAGTACAAGGCCATTGTATGCCACTCCTGCGTCACATTCAACCATCAGCCATCTTGCGCTTCGGCACGTGGCGGCATGGCAATTTGGCGCACCAGCCAGGGGCTGAACTGCGATTGGAGGGTACTGCGCCTGTGGGTACAATGTGACTGAAGAACGGATTCGAGTGACATTAGAGTGGACATCGTTTAGAACAAGCTCATCGCCGGTTGAAGAGGGTCCGGCGTGACGGTCTACTTTCACAGCACGACCAAGAGAAGCGGGAGCATCCCGGTGCAAGACGAACTCTTCCCGGCCACGGGGTAACTCACTTACAGGGACGTGACCTTCTACGAAGACAGCCTCAGTTTAACCCAGGATACAATAGATGACCTGGTCAGCCAGGCGAAGGGCGCCAAGACGCAAGTCGCCTTCGCCAAAGACGTCCTGCCATAACTGTCCATCGGTGGCGGGATTCTCCTGGTTGGTGTGGGTATCTTCCTGGCATGGAGGTCCGGTCAGGCAGTACCTGCGGCCGTGGCCGGAGTGACCGAAGAGTCTCAACCTGAGTAAAGCTAGCGACAGAGGACCGTGTATCAGTACAGGAGGAGTTCTGCAGGATGCCGGGCTGCCGGAGGGATGTGGAACCATGATTCGGCTGCGTCGCGCCATTTCCCAGAGAGACTGCGCGCAATGCGGACTGCAAGACACATTCATCGGCACGTGAGCCTGGCTGTTGTTGACTGGCTCCAGTCCGTTTGGTATACTTCGTCGCGATCTGGGGAGAAGAGTCGAGCAGCCGCAGAGACTGGGCTTGGATGGGGTGGTGCTGGGCCGCATGGATATTGGCAGGGCATTGGACCGCTTGCAGGCGGGAGTAGTGTGAGAACAATCCGGGGCGGACACCCTCGGAAGGCTCTCCTTCTCTGTGGATCCCATCTCACTTCTGCGATGCTATTGCCCGGCATTTCTCAAACCCCTTCTACCCGGGCCCTCAGACTGGTCAACCTTTGCCCGTTATTGGCAAAGGCAGGCAGTCCGAAGAATACGGGGGTGTGTTGTGGTCAGGCCTATTGACCTCTTGCGTCAGGGCAGGAGAAATGAACTGTGGCTGATGTGCTGCGGATTCATCGATCTTTCTCTAGACCATTTCATGACCATCCAGAAGAGACTCCTTCTGGAACAGATCGATCTTCTGAAAGCCTCCCGGATGGGCACCAAAGTCATGAGGGGAGCCATGCCGGAAACCGTCGAGGAATTCAGAAGAGAGGTGCCGCTCACTACCTACAGTGACTACTGCCCCGAGCTGCAGGAGCGCCGCGAGTACGTTTTGCCAGCCAAGCCAATTCGCTGGATTAGGACGTCAGGCTACAGTGGTACGTATGACATCAAATGGGTTCCCTGGTCAGGAAGCTTCGCGGCAGAATTCGAGAAGGTGGTTGCCGCCTGTTCGCTTTTCGCCATATCGCGCCACCGGGGAGACCTGCATCAGGCCAGAGAGCATATGAAGGTACTGCATACTCTGGGAGGTCCGGAATATGGCTCAGGGGCCATGGGAGAGCTTCTCCAGCAGGCGGTTGGTTTCAACTTCTTACCGTCCAATCTGGAGGGTCTAGCCTTCACCGAGAAGATCAAGGCAGGCTTTGCCGAAGCTCTTTACGAGGGTCTGGATGGATTCGGTGGTCTGTCATCTGTCCTGGTGATGGTGGGAGAACAAATGCAGCAACCCAAGAAGATGGACTTCGATTTTCTCCTGGCTCATCCCAAAGCTCTGCTGCGACTGGCCAAAGGACTGGCCAGAAGCAGGCTGGCCGGTCGCCCTATGCTTCCCAAAGACCTCTGGGATATCAAGGTAATCATGGGTGGAGGGACAGACTCAGCCGTCTTCAAGAAAAAGGTCGAGCAGATGTGGGGCAAGCGCCCCTTGGAGCTGTACGGCGGAACTGAGGGTGGCCTCTATGCTACCCAGACGTGGGACTACAATGGCTTGACCTTCATTCCCAATCTCAACTTCCTGGAGTTCATCCCCGAGGATGAGCACTTCAAGTGGCAGCTCGATCACTCCTACAGGCCGAAGACCGTGCTTCTGGACGAAGTGAAGCCAAACCAGAACTACGAACTCATTATCACCAACTTGCACGGCGGAGCGCTGGCCAGATTCAGGATTGGAGACATGATCAGGATAGTCTCCCTCCGCAACGAGGAATCCAAGATAAACCTTCCCCAGATGGTCTTCTATGGCAGAGCCGACTACCTCATCGACATCGCCGGATTGGGCAGGTTGACTGAGAGGATAATCTGGGAAGCCCTCGAGAACACAGGCGTGCCCTACGTCGAGTGGACGACCCGCAAGGAAGTCACCAGGGACAGAGCGGTGCTTCATCTTTACATTGAGCCCAAGTACCTGAACGGCGTTGCGGAGCGAGATATCGCCAAGTCCTTCAGTCGCGAGCTGCAGAAGCTGGACAAGCAATATCATCACAATCCCTACAACATCTACGACTCGGACGCCGATATCGAAGCGGAGGCTGACTCCAGACAAGTCGAGGTTACTCTGCTACCCCAGGGCACCTTTGCCAACTATATCTCCCAGCGACAGGCTGAGGGGGCCGATCTGGGACATCTCAAACCACCGCATATCAACCCCACAGACAGGACACTCGCCGCGCTCGTGCCGCAACGTTCTTCCAGCCTGGTCACGACTACCATACGCCCAAAGTGAGAGTCTATCCCTGACGAGGGATCGGAGAGCTGGCTGTCCCTCATGCTCACTTCTCCTGCAGCCCAGTGCTTAACCACCAACTCAGAGCATCGTCCACAAGGCATCGCGAACGTGATAGAATGGTTGCCTGGGCAAAGCATGGTGCGGCGTGTCAGGATTGCTCATCCGGACAGGACGACAGCGGAGAGGATATGCGGTTCCTTCGGCAGTCGAGAGGAATAGGAGCGGAACGCGCGGAATGCTCCTTTGGCCATCCGGCAATGATTACGCCGTGCGAACCGTGAGAGAAGGCCTTTCCCTGGAATCATCATGAACGGTAACTCCAAAGCCGTCGAAGTCTCGAAGGTCAGCAAGCGTTTCGGAGATGTGGAAGCGGCCAAGGACATCTCCTTCGAGGTGGAGTCCGGGGAGATATTCGGGCTTATCGGCCCGAATGGCGCCGGGAAGACCACCGTTATCCGCATGCTGATGGAGATCATCAAGCCAGACTCAGGAGATGTCAGGATACTGGGAGAGCCGCTCCAAGAGGCAACCAAGAACGTAATAGGATATCTTCCTGAAGAGCGTGGGCTCTACAAGAAGCTGACGGTTGTCGATACACTCTCCTATCTGGCAGCACTCAAAGGCACATCCGGATCCGCAACGCGCCAACGGGCGACCATGTTCCTTGAGCGCACGGGCATGCTCCTGCACCAGCATAAGAAAGTTGAAGAACTGAGCAAGGGCATGGCTCAACTCATTCAGTTCATTGCCACCATACTGCATGATCCACAACTGGTCATTCTCGACGAGCCCTTCTACGGGCTCGACCCGGTGAACACGAGGCTCCTGAAAGACATGGTGAGTGAACTTCGAAAGCAGGGGAAGACCATCATCTTGAGCACCCACATGATGAACGAGGTTGAGGAGCTCTGCGACAGAATACTCATGATCAACAAGGGCCAGTCGGTGTTGTACGGGAACCTGTCTGAGATCAAGGCCTGCTATCGGACCGACTCTGTCTTCATCTCTGTCGACGGTCACCTTGGACAAATCGACGGCGTCGTGAGCACGAAGAACCATGGGACGCACCAAGAACTCTTGCTGGACGGGAAGACATCGCCGCAGCAAGTGCTAGCCAGCCTGGTCAACAGAAACATCACGGTGAACCGATTCGAGGTGGCCACCCCTGCACTCAGCGAGATCTTCATCGAAGTTGTCAGGGGGCAACATGAATAAGACTTTGATCATATGTCGACACGAACTGCTAGTTACATTGAAGAGGACCTCTTTCATCCTGGCCACTCTGGCAGTGCCGGTGCTGCTAATCGTGGGGTATGGAATATATCAAGGAGTGCAACACTGGTACCACCCCACTGAGCCGGAAACTAAGGCCATCGGCTATGTGGATCATGCTGGTGGCTTTGACGAATATGGAAGCCAGTTTGGAGTCGCCCTTGTTTCCCTCCCAGACGAAGACAAGGCAACGCAGGCACTCGTTTCTCGGGAGATTGCCGAATACTTTGTTATTCCTGAGGACTACCTGTCAACCGGACTCATCTCCAGGTATACCATGCAAAGGGAATTGGAGACGCCACAATCCACCTTTGAACGAATCAGGGCATTTCTGGTCTCCAACCTAGTGGGCACCAACGTCACCCCGGAGGTGCTGGAGCGGGCCAAGACGCCGGTTGGGTTGACCTCGATCAGAATGGACGAGAACGGTGAAGTGATGGGCGATCAGGAGCCGTTTCTTCAATTCGCGGTTCCCTATATCTTCGGCCTTCTGCTGATGCTCTCCATTTTCTTCGCTTCGGGCTTCTTGCTCCAGAGCATTTCGGAAGAGAAGGACAACCGGCTGATGGAGGTGCTGCTCTCTTCGGTGTCGGCGAGGCAACTGCTGGTGGGCAAGGTGCTGGGACTGGGTGCCGCGGGCCTGTTTCAGATTGCGGTTTGGGCCATATCCATCTGGGTGTTCGCCGATGTTGCGCTATCCAACATCCCGGACATGAGCGGTTGGTCTGTGCCACCAAGCGCACTCGTCCTGGCACTGGTCTACTATGTCATGGGCTACCTGTTGTTTGCCGTCATAATGGCTGTCCTAGGCTCAATTGGAACCACGGCCAGAGAATCCCAGAGTTGGTCGAGTATCGTAGCCGTGACTACAATGCTTCCCATGTTCTTCATCAGCATCATCGTAGAGAACCCTAATCATGCTCTTGCAGTAGTACTTACCCTCATCCCTACGACGGCTCCACTGACAGCAGTGATGAGGCTGTCATCCGAAGGTATCCCCGCCTGGCAGCTGGGCCTAAGTCTCGCCTTGCTGGCGTCAGCAATCGTCTTCTTCATGTGGGCCGGGGCCAAGGTCCTCCGAGCTTGCCTCCTGATGTATGGCAAGAGGCCGAACCTGAGGGATATCACCAGATACATCAGAGAAGCTTAGACGAGATCCTCGTCTATCTCCAGATGATCATTCATTGCCTCGTTAGACCTCTGCCGCGACTCGTTCCCAACCAGCGACAGAATCTTTCAGCCGTTGTCCGTTGGCATAATCGCCAGTCGTCCACAAGGCGCTTGTCTCAAAAGTGGTGCGGGATGCGTCCCGCTGGGAGTCTGAATGTGTCCGTAGGGGCACGATTCATCGCGCCCTTGCGTCAGCCCCAAGAACTGGGGGATCAAGGGGATTGAAGGAGGGTTGTGAGACAGTCCGCAAGGGGCAGCCCGTCATGCCCATTTGAGTAAACGACTGTGATATCACGGGCCCGGAGCAATCGGACTAGACGAGTCCACCAGACACCAGAGAGTAGAGCCAGCCTTCCGGCTCACGGTGGCCGAGGCGGAAGAGAGATGGGGCTTTCAAGAGAGTAGCTGGTTCCTTGATCTGGCCCGGCCCAAAGATCAGACATGCAGATACAGAGGACCTACCTGGCCTGTTTGCCCGGTTGCGGAGTCAAGCTGACTTCAAGGATCTAGGGATACGGCAGAGGCTGTCTCATCCTCAGCTCTTCCAGCGCTTTGCGACGCAGTTTGAGCAGGGAATCCTTGAGGGTCTCCTGTTCCTTGGAGGAGAGGCAGGACATGATACTGTGGATAGCACTCACATCTCCCAGCTTTCGGTAAGCCTTTTCACCCCTGTCTGTGATAGCTATCCTCACCATGTTCTTTCTCTGCAGATCTCTAACCCTCTTCACCAAACCCTGCTTCTCCATACGCGTGAGAAGGCCGGAGATAGTGTGAGGTTCTCTGAACAGGGATCGAGATATTTCGGCGGGGGTGACCGGCCGATCCTCACTTTTCACGATCATCAGGACCTCGGCGTGCATCTGCGGTACACCGAGTTGCCTCAGTTCAGTCTCCGAGGCTCTAATGGCGGCGTGCTGCGCTTGACTGAGAAGTGTCCAGAGTTCGTTCTCCCGACCGACGCTTGCCTTTGCCTTCATCGTCCCACCTCCCAACTGATACTCTCTCCGTCTCCGTAGTCTCGAAGTAAACACCGATGTCCCATATGGGAACACGGATTCTGTGCGAATTCCCCCCTAGATCCGTAACATGATCCGAATGGCAGGCACGTGCCGTTGAACGATGTCCGAATGGACGGCAGGGTATTACTACGTACTGCGCTCATCTTAAACGACACGATCATCAGATGTCAAGAGGCCTCAGCCAAGAACATCACTAACCCTTTCATATTCTAAGGCGCTGGCAAGAACCCTCTGAACTTGGTGTGGAACATGCTCGTGATGCTGAGAAGTGTTACCAGCTTCCTCGACCTGAACCGTATCCGCACGACCAATACCAGTGAGTAAACAGTGGAGAGCCAGTCGACCACCATTGGCAACTGTCTGCAAGCCCTCGGTCTGGATAGGCCGTACCAGATTCCTTGTCTCCAGGAGCCTGTTTGGGATAGAATAGACTCTGCTGCGGGGCGCTAGCTCAACTGGTAGAGCAGCTGACTCTTAATCTCCCAACACTTGTAGTAATGGGTCGTTTTACGTTCACACTTGACATGATGAGTTATTGGGCTTGAGCGCAAAATGGGCACTGGATTATGGGGTGTGATAACCAGTTTCACACCAACTTTCACACCAACTTCTGACGGGGGGCTGTAACGGGCCCCCTTCTTCTTTGGGGCTAAAGGGGTAGGGGAAGGCTGCGCATTCTGCAACGCACCGCTGAAATGAGTTACCCTCCTGTGGCGTCAATCTTCAGACACAAAGAAATTCCGAAGAAGACGCTCCAACAGGCTCTTTGTTTCCGTGCTCTCCTGTTGGGAGCATGCTCTTTGCCGATGGGTTTCTTCGCAGTAGCATGTGTGCCATTAGTCCTAGGAGCCTGTCCGAGTAATCGCGTAGGGGGGAGATATCGCGGATATAATGGAGGGCGATCTTAAGCAAGGAGGCCTCTATGAGCAAGACGTTTCGCCCCTATGATCCCGACCAGGCATTTCTGATGCCGGCGTCAATGCGAGACTGGTTGCCCGGCAGTCATTTAGCCTACTTTTTGTCAGATGTGGTGGACCAACTCGATCTTTCGTCGATAATGAAGCGCTATGCCGGTGAGGAGCGGGGGTTTCCGCCCTACCATCCGCGCATGATGGTGAAGGTATTGCTGTATGCCTACTGTGTCGGAGTACCCTCTTCTCGAAGGATAGCTAAGAGGCTGGAGGAAGACATCGCTTTTCGGGTGTTAGCCGCCAACAACACTCCTGACTTTCGCACCATCTCGGATTTTCGCCTGGACCACCTTCAGGCATTAGCGGGACTGTTTGTGCAGGTACTGATACTGTGTCAGAAGGCAGGGTTGGTCAAGGTGGGCCATGTCTCTCTGGATGGGACAAAGGTTCAGGCCAATGCTTCGAAGCACAAGGCTATGAACTATAGGAGAATGAAGACAGAAGAGGAGCGTCTTCAAGCTGAAGTGAGGGATCTCTTGAAGCAAGCCCAGCAAGTGGATGAGGAGGAAGACCGCCAATATGGCCGGGACGAGAGGGGAGATGAGCTACCCCGGGAGTTGGCCTTCAGGGAGAGCCGACTGAAGAAGATTCGGGAAGCCAAAGAAGCCTTGGAGGCAGAAGCCCGACAAAAGGCAGAGGAATCCCGTTCAGCCAGCAAGGAGCAGCCGGTGGTGCCTGATGACAAAGCCCAGCGTAACTTCACTGATCCCCAGTCCCGCATCATGCCGTCCTCTGGTGGCCAGCACTTCATGCAAGCCTATAATGCCCAGGCTGCCGTGGACAGTGCGGATCAGGTGATAGTGGCGGCGGAGGTGACCAATAATCCATCGGACAGAGAGCAGGCTGAGCCCATGATGAAGATGGTGCAAGCCAACACAGGCCGAATGCCACGGCAGATGTCAGCCGATGCCGGGTACTTCTCGAAGACTGCCGTGGAGAATCTTACTAAGCAGGGGATTGATGTCTATATGCCGCCGGACAAGATGCGCCACGGATGCGTCACACCACCAGCACCTCGTGGTCGGATACCAGAGGGCATCTCCGTAGCAGACAGGATGCGACGCAAGCTAAGAACGAAGAAGGGGCGGAGACACTATTTTCTGAGAAAAGAGTTACCGGAGCCGGTCTTTGGTCAAATCAAGCAAGCCAGAGGGTTCCGGCAGTTCCTGTTGAGAGGTTGGGAGAAGGTGAAGGGTGAATGGCAACTCATCTGCACTGGCCACAACCTGCTCAAGGTATTCAGAGCTTGGCAACAAGGCCTCGTCGAAAGAGCAGGGGTGGGCGTTGGCAAAGGAGGCATACCGCCCTCTGAAACCTGCAGCACAAGGCAACTCAGGGCACAAGAATCTCTCGGTGCTTGATTAACACTAGATGTTTGGCCATCTGAGTAAGCCAGTTCCTGGCTTACTCAGACAGGCTCCTAGGCTTTTTGGCCCTTCTGGGAGCAAGCAGAAGGCATACGAACCCAAGGAGATTGACGAATGGGATGAAGACTAGGAGAAGAAGCCATGCCGATAAGTTCAAATCGTGGAGCCTTCTGATTCCAGCGACGACAACTACAGGTATCCCAATGAATGCCCCAATGAGTGTGAAACACAAGAGTGACCCAATGAGCGAGAAGTACGCGAATTGACCTCTAGAGAAGCGACCACTTGGATCAATATAGTCCGGCCTCTTCGATGTTGTTTTGCGCACCACCTTCGCTCGCATGGTAGCTAGTCCTTTGTCTGCCCCACGCCAGATTCGCCTTGGACAATAACATCAGAACATGGACGGTGCAAACCCCAGCCAGGATACGAAGAGATCCACGGGGAGGGAGGATGCCGCATAGCAATGTGTATCTGAAGCCTATCAAGCTTTGGCAAGGCCTTGAGGGAAATCGAAGACTGATCAAGTCCACCTGTTGATAGTATGTATGGGAATGGCTGGGGACAAAGCCGGCCGCTATGTCGAGGTATCGCCGAGACGATCCGTTGCATCAAAGAACTCATAGGGAGGATTGTAGCTCTCATAGTAGCTCCTTTGCTCCAATAACCCAAAATGAGTGCCAAAATAGAAGTCGAAAATCACCCTGAAGGTATTGACGGGTGTTATGTTCTCATAGAGAACACTATTACCAGCCCCAGGTAGGAAATAGGCGTTCAGGTTCCCGAACCTCTGCCTGAGGTAGTCATCTGTCGGCTGGCCACTGACGTCATAGGAGGCTGGGCCGTGATCTGATTGCAGAATGATGATGGGTGACACCCTAGACTGCGACAATAGAGTGTCTATGAGCGTCATCGTCAAGACATTGGTGTAGACCAACTGATCTAAGTAGAGAGCCTTACGTTCCCAAACGTTACCAGCAAAGGCCAGATCTGCCTCGGGAACTCGTTCACCGTTTGGGCCGAAGACAAAGGGAGGATGGGGGCAGTTGATGTGGGCGAAAACGAATTTCGGGCCCTCGATGCCCCACAAGTTGGCCATTTTGGAGAAGGTGAACAAGATCTTGTCCCTTTGCGTTCCTTCGATGACACCAGCTAACAAGCGATGTGCCATGGTCTTTCGAAGGAGAGTCACGGAGAACTCATTCAGACCCTGAGAACTTGTATAGGCAAAATCAGCATTCCCGTTGCTGTCTGTTGCTCCTACTCCAGAACTAAAATGGACAAAACTGTAGCCCGCCGCTTTGAGGTATCGCACCACTCTGTTGTTCTTGACCATCTCTCTTGCCAAGGGATAGTCCAAGCCGCTGGTGTCGACGAGATGGTTGACATATTGCATGTTGAGAGAAGAGGCCAGCGACATCCAGGTCATGTTGTAGTTGCTGCGGCTTTGTGAAGCGACATAGAAGCCTTTGGACTTCAGGTATTCAGTGAACTGGCTGTTGTCATATTCATAGAACTCTTTGAGGGTGGCTGAGCTTGCATAGGCATCAAGGACAATGTAGTAGATGTCCGGCAATTCTTCTGGTAGTGAACCAAGCTCGCCCCAATCCGTGTCTGCTGGGGAACTCGCTCTAGACTGGTCAAATGCCTCGTATCGTACAATAGTCGCAATTGGCATTATGACCAGAACTACACCAACGACGCTAAGGAGCACTGTCAGTTTGGTTAGGTCCCTCCTTGTCTTGGCCAACACGGTGAACAAAGAGAACAAAAAGAGACCGAAGACAAGAGTCAGGCAAGACCACAGTAAGAGAGTCCACGAAGTCATTGTGGAACTGTAGCGCCATTGCCCCGCCCGCAACAGGGAATCGAGAATCTGGTTCGCGGTTAGGAAGAGAGGTGCAATGACCGAGGCAACAATTGCCGACTTCGAGACGTCCTTGAATATCAGCCACAATAGTGCCGTGACCACAAACACAGCACTCAAGACAATCGCTGAAGGCACTAGCAGATCTGTGGGCGTAAGTTGTGCCTTATTACTTGAGTAATAGGCCAGTATCGGCCACATGGCAAACAGAAATGGGTGAAGGACAATGAGTCTCTTTGCCAGGTCCAGCATACGGCGGGAATATCTAATCGCCAGATTCTTCATCTTCTGCATGCTTTCTCCGCATGTGTGGCACCTTAGTGAAGAAGCCCTTGATCTGCTTCGAGAACATGCCGATAGCGACCAGTACTGCAGCGAAGGCACCGATCATAGCCTGAATGACAATGCTGCCAGTCCCTGGGTCTATGTAGAAGTGAGTTTCTACTGGCAAACCCAGAAGGAACACGGCAGGAGCAATAGACAACACCACTGAGCATCTAGTGTAGTGTCTCCAACGCTTCGTTAGCTCGTTTAACCTTGGAGATTATGTTCTGCAGGGAATCCATGACGTCAGGAACCGTGGTGGCAGTGACCCAACCCTCTATGGCTTGCTCCCCTCTTTTGGTTAGGGATACTCTGACCCAGTTCTTCCTCTCCATGTTGCGTTCTGTGGTCACCAGACCCTGTCTCTCCAGCGATGCACCAGGGCAGAGACAGTGTGAGGTTGTTTGTGCGTAAGGCGAGCCAATCCTAGCCAACTCCAGGTTCCTGGCCCTGTCCAAGACAGCTATCATCGTCTGCAACCGGAGAAGTGCCTTTTGATTGTCTGTCACTTCAGTGGATTGACTCATCATGCTCCTCCTCCCCGTAATGGTTTTGTAATGTTTCCAGGAATAGTTTATCTGGATCTCCACCGTTGTCAAATCCTCAACGACTCAACACAGCAGTGACGTTTGAGGACAGCTTGAAGTTCCGGGGGGTGACGGTGGGGTGAGCCCACAGCAGCTGCAGACTTCTGCAAGTAGACATAAACATGGTGGGCGATAATGGATTCGAACCATTGACCTTCTGAATATGCATTAGAAGGTCTACCTGCCAAGCGTGGACTCGGAGTGGACTCGGACCCGCCAAGCGTGGATTCTTTCCTGGTGACCTTCTGACTCGTCGGAAAATGGGCCCAAAAACGCGACCCATAGGATCGATTTTAAGATTGGTGGACCTGGCGGGACTCGAACCCGCGACCTTCTGACTGCCAGTTCCATGCGGGGTAACCAAATGCCTGAAAATACGAACAAACAGGACATAACGCGGTTTTCGACCGGACCGCGTTTTGTTCGGGAAGACCAATCCTGTGAAATTCCAGGTAACAGAGCCTATTAGAAGATTGTTAGGGAAAACCGGTGAGGGGGCTGCAACAAGCCCCCTTCTCTTATCCCCCGTGGAATGGCACCCCTTAGTCGTGAGAACGCGGCTGGCGGTATCGTGGCGCGATACTTGGCAGAGGAAAGGGAACAGGACTCGGTGAGGTGGTACTCTCGACTAGTCCGAGTCCTGTTCTAGTGGCCTGGTGCCAGTCCAGACCCGATACATTCACGGGCAAGGCCGAGGTGGGTGGAGTCCCGACCCTGCCCAACATAAGGAGTCTATGCCTCTGGTGCAGCGCAGGAGCACGATACACCAGGAGCAATCACAGATCCACGCGGAGTTGCCTCTGCGGGAATGTTATCCGCTGTTTCTTGAGTCCGGCTAGCAGTGCGTAGGCCTGCCGTAGGAGCGCAACCGCGCGAATGCCCTGGTTCTCGGCTGGCACCAAACCACCGTCTTCCACCAAGTACGGGCAAGAGAAATTCTCAGGTAGGTATCCCGTTGGGATCGAGTTCACGATGCTCGTGAATTGGTCCTGATCGTGAAACCCCTCGCCGTTGCCGAACACGACCCGCTCAAGTTCAACTAGGCTCTTGCCCTTCTCGGCAACTTCCTTCAGTGGTAGCACTACCGCTGACACGGCTTTCAGATAAGCTTCAACGGCAGCCTCCTGGACTGACACGCGGACTTTGAGCGCATCGGCTTGCCGCTGCCATTCTTGACGCTGATCGGCAATCGCCTTCAGCTTGGGAAATTCCTGACGTGCCGCTTCCGCTGCGTGTTCGGCGGCAAGTGCTGCCTCCAGGTGGGCGGTTGGCTCATTACGGCGGAGCCGGTCGACAATGGCGCTGCGAATGTCTCTCAGTGTTGTCATTGCTCACTTCGCTCCCTTCCGGTGTGGGTAGCCGGTCAATACTGGTACAGGTGGTGGCCCAAACAGCCTCTTGATATGCGCCTGGTCACCCATGCCCTAAGATAGGTACAGTGGGCTTTTGGGCAGCACTACTGCCGGTGGTTTGTCTTTGTTCGCTGGATGGTTGGGGCTGGTGATCCAATCCATTCGCTATCTCCTCTCCTTATCGGGGAGTCCTAGTACCTCAACTGCTGAGATGATGGCTCTCCCTGTCAATACGTCTTCTAACCTGTTACGCTCTGCCTCAATTCTGCGGGTGAACAGTGCTTCCTCCTCCTCCGCTGGTACGTTCAGGCCATGGACTTCCTTGAAGATGCTGAGGGCTGTTCTGCCCATCATCTTTAGGAGCATGCTTTCAAGTTCCTTCATGCTCTCTCCTCTCTCCGGCTTGCCGTTCATATCGGGCTGATGGTTATTGGATCGTAGTACACAATCGTCTGAACATAGTCCTCAGGCGTGGACAGTTCCGCCAGTGCTCTGGTGGCAGCGTCCACCATGTCATCGTGCGCTCCGTTCGGGAACAGTTCACACTCATCCAGGAAGGCGTTGGCGACTGTTCGGAAGCGGGAGAATGAGCCTGACCCACAAGAAAAGCCGTGGTGTCTCTCGGTGCAAGACTCAGACCCCGAACACTCGATCCCGAATGACGCCATACCTGCCGTGTTGAAGGTGTGGGCCAGACGGGCTGAGAAGGGCTGGCCGTACAGCATCCGTGAGGCGAAGTGGGCCGCTAGATTGTGGGGAGTCATACCAGAAACGTCTGAGTTGTCACGGCAGGCAAGCATATACGCCATAGCGGAGCAGATATACCAGCACGCGGGCCGCCCATTCCCTTCTAGACACCTTGATCGTAAGCTATTGGGTTTGCCATCCATAACCCCAGTGTGGACGAACTGATAGAGACGGCAAGCGCCCGAATGTTCAAGGGCACCACCGTTGAAGAAACCGAAGGGCATACTCAAGAAACAGAGGAAGGGGGCACAGCATGAGTATCCAGGAGAGATGCAAGAATAGTTGGCGCATCCAGATGTATGTGGTGAAGGATGGGAAGCCTTGCCGCGTTACCGCGACGGTGAAGGGGAGCCGTGGTGATGCTCGCAGGAAAGAACGAGAGCTATTGGGGAGCCGTGATAAGGGGATGTATATTCCCACGGGCCGCCTGACAGTGGCCCAACACCTTGACCAGTGGTAGAGGGCTACGTCAAGACAAACTGCTGCCAGCGTACCTTCGAGGGTTATGAGAGCATAGTCAGGAAGCACCTGGTGCTCGCACTTGGCCACCTGCAACTGAAGGAACTGCAACCGTCTATCGTTGGGCGTTACTATGGCAAGGAATGTGAGCAGGTAAGCGCTCGATCTGTTCAACATAATCACCGGGTGCTGTCTCAGTCATTGAAGTATGCCGTTCGTCAGGGTTACTTTGGCCGCAATCCCTGCGAACTTGTGAGTCCTCCGAGATGGAAGGGAAAGACCATGCGGACCATGACGCCTGTTGAAGTCGGAATCCTGCTGGAGACAGCCGAAGGGAACCTCTACCATCCGGTGTTCTATTGCGCGCTCAACACCGGGCTGCGCCAGGCCGAACTGCTCGGATTAAGATGGCGTGATATTGCTCTCGATCCCGATATGCTGTCAATATCGGTTCAACAGGTTCTCTATAAGCGCCGTGGGGTTCGTGAGTTCAAGGAACCCAAGACAGAGCACAGCCGCCGGCGCGTCAACATGACACCCAAGTTGGCATTGTATCTGGCGTTATACCGAGCAGAACGTGAGGAGCTTTACCGTGAACTAGGCAAGACCCTACCACTGGACAGTTTGGTGTTTGTGACAGCGGAAGGCAATCCGATTGACCCGACAGTCCTATCTCATGCCTTCAGCAAGCTGGTGAAACAGGCTGGACTCGAAGGCGTCCGCTTCCATAATCTGAGACACACCTTCGCTTCTCTGATGCTGATGCGTGGGGCCAAGCCGAAGGTTAACTCTGAGGCATTGGGACATTCCAGCGTGGCCTTTACCATGGACGTCTATTCCCATATAATTGACGGGATGCAACAGGATGCTGTGGCATTGCTGGACGAAGTGATACCGGTGGGTGTTTTTTCACGGAATCACACCAATTTAGCACCAAGTTTACATAAGCCGACGCTCGCGGGGCGCTAGCTCAACTGGTAGAGCAGCTGACTCTTAATCAGCCGGTTCCGGGTTCGAGTCCCGGGCGCCTCACCACCTGACTTCAGCCCACAGTGCTCAACTTTTCGTGCGTGGCCAGCTTTGCGATCTTGGTCAACTCTTCTCATGTGACCTTTCCCCCTTTCTGTTCCCTCTGAATCTTCTCCTGAATGGCCTCTTCCAGCCATTGGCCCAGTGTCTTCTTGGAGGTGACAGCAGCTACACGGGCCTGATGTAGTGCCTCTGGGTCAACTCTGATGCTGCTATTGGGCTTCCGGCCTGTTCTTGGTCTTCCTGTTCTCATAGACTTATGGTATTACGTATACTACCAAAAGTCAAGTGGCAGTCGGGAATCGGTTACGGGGCAACTGACACTGTGAGTCCGAGACTGGCAGACTTCCTAGGTTCTACGAGTGACCCATTCGAGGAACTCGCTAGTACTGGTGAAGGTCTCGTACGTAGTGTTGGAGAAGACGCTCGTGACATGGATGCCAAGCTCGGATGGCCAGTCCCCGAGCCAGTCAGCAACGGCGTCGGAGGCAGGTAGCGAACCGTGAAGTCCTATCTCGTTGTCGCCCGCTGGGTCTAGGATTGTAAGGTTCCCGCCTTGCACGGGAATTGCCACCGCCGCGTGGCTACTGCTTTCGGAAGTCCATGTGATCACCCAAGTGGAATACTTGCTAGAGGTATAGTTCAGTATCATGCTTGCCAGCAATACCGCCATGTCCTCACAATCGCCAGTCTCGTCTTCGAGAGTCTCCTTCGGCGTTCGCCAGTATTCCTTTTCCCAAGACAACTGCATATCTGAACTGGACGAAAGGGCAGGAAGAATTGGCAGTCGGCTATCGGAACTGTACTCGATGTTTTCCACTACCCAGTCATATAGCTGACCCCAGCCAGCCCAGTTTTGACTCACATTGTCAGTGAAGGTACCTGCTATGGCAAACACCTTCGCAGCGATAAAGCCATCTGACGGAGTGACAAACGCTTTGCAGTCCTCGCCTTGGCCCAGCCTGAGATTCACTTCTCCCCGCATCTTGTCATACTGACTCCTGAGCAGGTCGTTATCCGCATGCAGCGAAACAGAGAGCCAAACCGCGACGCCACCACTGATGAGAACAGCAATAAGTAACACAGTCAATATGACAAGCGGAGTGGTACCCCTTCCCACAGGCTTCCGGTTGGCCTCTGGCGTGACTTCCATTGGCGATCCTCCTTCCGGCTGACTGTGCCCTGACTGATCTGTGTTTCTGATTAGGACGTCTTGGCGTGGATTCTCGTCTAGGACAGTATCAGACCCTCATGGCATGGTGTCAACATTGAGGCATCACGTCTTCGTCAAGGCTGACCAGGCCAGCGCGATAGGGTTTCGGACTGCATCTGTGTGAGTGTCTGGGCTAGACCAAGAAGCGGGGTCTTCACAGCAGGCGTGTGTGTGGGTGTCCGCTAGGCTCACGGCACGTTGGGGCTACAAGTCCTTGCAGACTTCGCACTTGCCCTTGAAGGTCTTCCGGCGAGCCAGCAGTCTCAACGCTTTCACAACTTCGCCCGGGTGCTTCTTCATGGCGCCGGAGAGTCCCAGTTGACCAACAGTGGCGTTCTCTCTACGAAGGTGAGCTTCGAGATGTGCGAAGTCGGCGTTCGTGCGTGCACCAGAGCACAGTATGGCGTCGCGTGCTCCTGTGAGAGCCTGAGTGAGTGTTCGTGCGCTCATACTCTCTTCTAGCGGAGTAGGTGGCAGAGTCCCATCAGGTGTCCAGACTATCTCAGGGGAAATCTTGCGGGGTTTCTCTCCCAAGAGTGTTATGGCGATGTCTACCATGCGATCCGTATGGTCTTGTTTGCTCCGAAGGGTAAGAGGGTCGGCTTCGGCTCGACCTGGCTCGCTCGGGTCACGTAAGTAGCCTGCTTCACGCAACAGATTGTCTTGGGGCACACCAAGAATGTCTGCCAGAGTCTCGATGATCTCTTCTGATGGCTTGTTAACGTCGTTCTCCCATTTCGAGATAGTGCCGTTGCTCCGTATCACGTAGCCCCACTTGTCGAGCTTATTCCTGAGTCCGGGTTGAGTCAGCCCGTTGTCTTCCCTCAGTTTCCTGAGTTTCTGCCCAAACGTGTCTGTCATGTTCTCAAAGTTTCCTTGGACGGAAACATGTCCGCGTACGAAAGTTTCCGGTCAGAAACAGCGTATGTGTTATAGTGCGCTCACATTCGTACCGGAATGGTACACCAATTGGGAAGGAGGTTTCAATGAATCCGTACATGTATGAATGGTCGTCCGTAGGTAAGGGACTGTACCAAATCACTGCCCAAGCCGTCTTCGATCTGCCGACAGCTGGGGAAAGGCTGTCGGAGAGAGATGTGGCCCCACCAGAGCCGATCGTGGCAGGGCTGCTATTCAGGGGAACAATGGCTGTCTTGGGGGCACCGTTGGACAGCTACAAGACAAACTGGGCGCTGCAACTGGCTGTGAGCCTAGCTGTCGGAATGCCCTGCTACTCCTACAGCTGCGAGAAGTGCCGAGTGGTGTACTTCGTCTTGGAAGGTGGTGAGGACTACATCTTGGAGCGACTGGAGGAGAAGATCGAGGCCATGGGTGTAGATCGTGACGACGTCATGAGCAGAATCCACGTCAAGGACATCTCACAGAAGCAACTGGATGACCAGAAGGTGGCCAAGGACATAGAAGAGTCGCTGATGGCCATGAAACCACCACCAGATGTCGTATTCTTCGACCCCATTACGTACGCCATGAACGAGGATGTCAGATTCTCGCCAAAGAAGGCTGAGCTGTGCAGGAACATGATCGAGATAGCCAGGAAGATAGGCGGGGTGACGATCTCCGCAGTTCACTGTCGCAAGGGCAGCAAGAACAACGATGACATGGATGATCTCATGGGTAGTAGCATCGTCGCTGATGCTGCGGCTACGCGGATAAAGCTACACAGACAGGACGATCTGCTACACATGTATGCATGGACGAGACACGCGGATAGACCGTTGCCGACGAATATGGTCTGGAAAGCCCCATTGCTCGAAGTGATCGAGGCTCATCTGAGGCCAAGAGAGGAGTGCAAGCAGGCTGTAGTAACGGCATTGGAGCAGAAGGGACAGCAGGTTGTGTTAGGAGAGTTGGTCTCTGAAGTAGCCAATGCGGTTGGTCATAGCCAGAAGACAGTTAGAAGTGCCATCGACAATCTGAAGTTGGAAGGCAAAGTCCTTGTCGAGAGAGTGCCGAAGAGGGCCACCAAGTTGGTCAGGTTGAATCGACCTGCCGGCTAAGCCACGGGCATATATCAATTTCAGTGGAAAATTGGAAAAAGGTACGCGTGTGTACCGTTAGAATGGATGGGTATTTGGATTTCCATTTTTCCATCAGAATGTATGTACCTTTGGCCGGCCCCTAAGCGATGCCAGACCCCAACGCTTAGGGGAGGGGAGGAGTGGAGGGGCCATCACCACCCACCAACACCACACCCAGCGGTCTCACGGCCTCGATGCCGGAGCACTGGCCTGTACCTAAACCGTCGCAAAACCGTACCTAGCTGAGCGTGGAGGGGGGACGGACGTTATGTCTAGTTGTCCTATGGGGTGTGATATAATAGATGTACGATGGAAATCAAGACAGTCGCCTGCACTATAGCCATTGCGACCGTTATGGGAGGCTACGTCACGCTTTCGCTGTCACCCAAGGCCAGCCTAGAAGCAGGATTCCCTCAGGCAGTCATGCCCGTGCATTCTGAACACCTACCAGAGCCGATTCCCCAGCCGCCGTCTATGGGGGTTCACATCGTGGCTGCCAGCACAGTGTCGGGCAGTCTCATTTACACGATCGCGAGCGGAGGCAGCATAGCTGGTTCTGTCAGCATCCCCAAGTAAAGGGTACACAAGGAGGAAGGCACAGTGGCAGAGAGCTTCTTTGAAATATCGCACCCACGACACTTGTTCAACAAGGCTCAGCGAGATTTCGACAAGATGAAGGCCAACGTGAACACTGACACCGTCTTCAATTTCTTCGTAACGGCTTACCACATAAAGGACTACGTAAAGACAGAACGCAAAGACCTGACGGATGTGATTGAGAAGCTGCTCAGGGAAGACGAAGACCTCGGATCGTGTGACTACCTATGTCAGAAAGGCAAGCATCTGAAAGTCACAGCGGAGCGATTGAAAGGTCGCCCGGCTCTTGGCACAAGACGCTTTGGAAGCTCAAGACTTGGCGAAGCGAGACTTGGGGAGGCCCGGTTAGGTTCGAGCGGCACCACTGTTCTAATCGCTGATGGGAAGCCGATAGACGTAGTGGCAATAGGTCAGCGAGTGCTGGAGAAGTGGAGACGCTTCTTGGAAGAGAATGACCTCTGGCTACCTTGAAGCTGGTGAAGTAGCCAAGGTCTCACACTGTGGTGACCACACCCCACCATCACCCTGTAGAACCTCAGCCTTCCCCTCTGTATCCAAGCTGAGGTTGACACTCTCTGCTCTCCGGTGCTATTGTCCGAAGCAAGATTTCACCCTGAGGTGAGTTCATGGTGAGTGTAATCCCCTGCTACATCGATCCCGGGACGGGGTCAGGCCTCATTACAGTTGCGCTTATTGGTGTGGTCTCAGTCATCGCATTCATCTCAGTAGTCGCCGCAATCATTGTCTTCGCTGTCCGCAAGAGTAAGGGAAGTCCGCAGATGACAGTAGGAGCGCCACTCGGATTCTGTCCCAGTTGCGGGCAGCCAGCCCAGGAACAAGCCAGCTTCTGTCGGCGTTGCGGAGCATCACTCCACTCTACTCAAGGTCAGAAGAAGTAGCCGCAGCCCCTTCAGCCCCAGATGGTCAGAGGGGGGCCTAGCATTCCATGCAAGACCAAGCCTAGAGGTATCCTTCCCTAACCCCGCTCCCTCTCTTGCACCATATCGCCTACTGATTCAGCCCAAATCAGGGCACTTGCAGAACCATGAAATGAAAACCCCACTGCTGCCGCACACCACTGGTGTCGGTAAGGGTCACGACGATTGCTGACGAACTGTTCCCCCCGGCAGCGGAGTAGTTGGAGCCGGAACCAGTAGTGTAGGGCGTCACGAGAACAATGTAGTCAGTGTCCGAAGAGGAAGTACCAGTGAACCCAATCTGGTACTGCTGAAGGGAGGCACTCCACAAAGAATAGGTGACGTTGTACCCGTTCATCAGAGTGCCATCGGGATACACTCTTCCAATGGCCACTATCATGCTTGGGCCTGGGTCGCCAGTGTCGCCCTTTTCACCCTGCTCACCCTGGATTCCCTGAATGCCCTGTTCGCCAGTGTCGCCCTTCTCAACCCACAAATCCCACCAGTTAGTGTCCGTTGGCAGATGGTTGGTATTGCTATTTTGCCTGGAGATATAGGAGGAACCCTGGTATCCCACTCCGTCGTATTTGGCGTACAATACCGCACTGTCCCACTCTCCTACCCACTCGACTCCAATGCCGGGCAGACCAGTGTCACCCTTGACGCCTTGTATCCCCTGAGACCCTTGTATTCCTTGCACACCCTGTATACCCTGCGGACCTTGGTCACCAGTATCACCCTTGACTCCCTGTATTCCCTGGATACCCTGAAGGCCTTGGGCACCAGTGGCTCCAGTAGCACCTGTGTCGCCTTTCGGTCCCTGGTCGCCCTTGGCCCCCGCACAGGCTGAACCTAGAACCACGCACGCCAGTAGCAGAACTGTGATTGCCCATAGTCTGAAGAATCGCATCTCTCCCCTCCTCGTTTAGGTATTGCCCCTTGGATTGTAGGCAACGGTCGGAGAAGGGTCAAGGGACCCGCAGTCTACCCCTTCAGCCCCAGATGGTCACTCACTCCATCCCCCAAATAGGGACCAAGGTCTCAAGACAGCGGATTGACTCATGTGGGATACTGGTCGTGCGATTGGGGAGAGGTGGGGAGGTGTCAAGAACGTGTTCTGTGCGAAGTGTGGGAAAGAGAACAAGGATGATGCTGGTTTCTGCATTTACTGTGGTGCAGGTCTAGCCCAGAAAGTCGCAGTAGGGACTGAGCAGGAGTCGCCGAAGACTCAAGGTAGTTGGATGAGGATAGCAGCCGCAGTTCTAGGCGCGTGTGGGGGCATGTTTGGCTTAGTCAATGCAGCAATACTGGTCATGATGGGTTACATTGCCTGGGCCACTGGGAGCAATTCAGGCGATATATTTGGACGGGCAGTACTCGAGGGCTTGCTGTCCATTGTTGGAATTGTGGGTGCTGTACAAGCTACTCAGAAGCCAAAGGTGGCAGGCGTGGTGATGGTGGTGGCAGGCATCTTGACGATGGTGGCCGGGGCTTGGCCGATTGGGGGTTCGGGCTTTCGCCCGCTGGCATCAGCGCTCAGCTACGTCCCCCTCATCTCTGGTGGCATTGTTTCTCTTTTTGCTTGGCGTCGCTGGGGTGACATCAAAGAGAACTTGAAGCAAGAGAAGAAGGGCGGTGTCCCCAAGGTCAGGTCGATGAACGAATGGGTCTGCCGGAACTGCGGGTCTCAGAACAAGGAAGGGTTAGACAAATGCATCTGGTGTGGAGCGGACTTGAAGTAGGCAGAGAGGAGGTGGCAGAAATGAAGAACGAGATGACGTCCTTCTTCGAAGCCGTGCGGCTCTGCCTTCTAGTCTTGTTCCTTGTCGTGGTTGTGCCTGGATTCTTTACGGTCTATCTCATTCTCGGGTATATGTGCCGGTGTTAGGCGTGTTCATGGTGTTTCCCCTACCCCTTCAGCCCCAGATGGTCACAGGGGGCGTCTGTGAGGTTCTGCACAAAAGAGAAGGGGGCCTATTACAGCCCCCCTTGAAGTTCTCGGGCAACCTTTCCAGCCTCCCTGGTCTTCTTCCGCCTTTAAGTGTTCTCGCTTCTCCTCGATATTTGAGTAAGCTGTAGGTAACAACCCTACTTATTCCGCTCCGGCAGATAAGCCTCTTCTAGCTGGTTTGACCACCCGAGAACACCTTTCATCGTAGCACTATTCCTGATGGCGTCAAGGGTCTCAAGAGGGTTGTCCAACAGATGGTCGTCGGTGCCCCCTTCTGTATCCGAGCTGAGGCTGGGGTGGTAGAATGGCGCAGAGGAGAGTTGTGAAGGGGGAACAGACAAATGGCTGTATACGAATACCTCTGCCCCAAGTGTCGGAATGAATTCGAGTTGATGCGGCCAATTGGCGAGGCAGAGAAGCCCGCAAAATGCCCGAAGTGCGGCTCAGAAGCGCAGAAGTTGATGTCAGGTCTCGGCTCGAAGACTGGTGATTCGATACAGCCTGCTGGTGAACCCTTCAGTAAGAGGACGGTTGCTGGAGAGGTGGGCTTGGAGAGTTCTCATGGAGAAAGGAGAAACATGGTCCAGAAATCGCTGCTACAGCAGTTGGAGGAAGTAGCCAGCAAAATCAGGTTACTTGAACGTGAGAAGAGCGAAGCCGTCGCCAGGATAAGAGCGCTTGAACTTGAAAAGAAGGAGGCCGTCGCCACGGCAAAAGCGCTTGAACGCGAGGTGGGCGAATTGGTTAGCCTGATTACTACGGCTGGTGAAAAGGTGGAAGAGATACTCAAGGTTGGAGCCAATGACGAGATATCGCAGCCGCAGGCAGTCAACGTGCCTGCGGAATCAAAGAGCCTTGGGCAGATGGGGGAATTCTCTGCCGACCCACAGAAACAACTGAAAGAGCGCTCTAGCAAGGCTTGGCGTTTTGACTAGCGCAGAAGTGTCCACCCTTGTTGTCTGTCTGGCCTTCCACACAACCACTCATGCTAGTGGTGCCTTATAGAACTTCAGGCTGTCCTACCCCTTCAGCCCCAGATGGTCACAGGGCGCATTCAAAATCTCACCTGCGGGGTTGCAGCCCCCCAGCCACATGTGAGTGCCGTTAGGCACGCTGATGTATGAGGGGCATGACCATAAGCCCCTGGGGGTACACCCCCCCATGCCGCGTCAGGACAGCGGCGCTTTGTAGAACTTGAGGCTATCCTCAAACGTCACTGACCTTGTATACCTCTGCACCATCTCCAAACTCTCCCACCTGCCCAAGTCCTTGATGGTCATAGTGTCCACTCCAGCCTTCCTGAGCAGACAGGCAAAGGTTCTGCGGAAGGTGTGAGGATTGCAGGGTAGACCTGTAGCTGCGCTCAGATACCTCAGCATAGATGCTATGCCCCACTCGTTAAGGCCCCAGATGTTGCAGTCGTTTGGCTGGAATGACGCAAGCCATTCTCTGAGGTATTGTTCCGTGAGTGGGCCAAAAGGTGCATAGGCTTCCTTCCTTCCCTTGCCCATGACTCTCACCGTCCGTTTGTTCCAGTCGATATCCCGTGCCTTGATGTTGGCCAACTCTGAGAGTCTCAAGCCACTTTCCGTGAACAGGACGATTACAGCTTTGTCCCTAGTGTTCTTGGACTTCTCTATGAGCAGTTCAACCTCGCTTCTGCTCAGGGAAGGTAGAATCGGCCTGCCTAGCATGGGTGCTGTCATGCTCTTCGTTGGGTTCTCTAGTTCGTATTCGGTGCTCAGCCAATGATAGAAGGCCTTGATGGCTCGGTAGGATGCGTGTCTATTCCCGAGGCCATACTGGTTAGGCGGGATTGAGTTCAAATACCTTTCTACTTGTTGTCGAGAGGCTCTCTGGCAATCCACCTGAGCTATGAACTTCGACAGCCTCTCTTGGTAGAAGCGAGTTGTCTTGGGGCTGACACCCATCGCTTGTCGTGATTGGATGAAGAGGCTTAGGTAATCCTTCTCTGGCTTGCGTGTCTTTCCGTGTCCAGCAATAGCATCCAGAAGCTTTTGGGATGGTGGACGCCTTCCGTGCCTTACATGCGAGATATAGGATTTGCTCAGACCGCTCAACTCCGCAAGCTTGGACACAGGCATTACGTTGAGCAGATCAAGCGTGCTTCGACGACTCTTAATCAGCCGGTTCCGGGTTCGAGTCCCGGGCGCCTCATGTTCATTTCCCATATCGCCCGCTGCGATTCTGCCAACCTCTGGTTCGAGCATCTCGACGAACGTCTGAAAGGCGGCCTTCTGAACCCCGGTGCGACGTGGCTGCAGGTATCAGAAGGCCATAGCAGTGCTGGAGTGTCACAGGATCTCACCCAGTCATCAATGTGGGCTTTGCCCATGGTCACACATCACCGGCACTCTGCTGGAACTTCTGGCGGATTCTATCCGTTCCCAGTCTGAGGATCGCGTGATATACTCTCACCCAAGGACTTGACTCGTTGGCACTGGACAGGCACAGAAGAGGAGGGTCAGAGATCCAGGGATGCAGTTCGACTACAACGCAAAGAAGGCGGCTTATGTAAGGCAACACGGCCGTTGTGCAAAGTGCGGCAAGTACTTGAACATGATTTCGGAAGACAGGAAGGGATATGAGGGGTCTTGGACTGCACATGATCTCATGCCGTTGGAGGAGGGGGGAAGCAACAAAGCCTACAACTGCGTCATTCTCTGCATCACAACGCCGGACTGCCATCTCAATTTCGCCCACGGGGGAGACCCAGGCAAGCGTATTCTCCTGACGCAGTTCGCCTTCCCAAGCTGGATATTCAAGAACAACGCCGAACAAGGATAGTATGAAATAGAGGACAAAGACAGGTGAAGACAGTGGCTTGCTCGGTAAGCTCACTCGGCTCAAACCGCAGGCTACCTCCTTCTCATCAAGAAACTCACCCTTTCCAGAGCCTCAGACTTCCCTTCACACCCGCAATAGTCGCGGCTCCTTGGAACTACCCAGATCTTCATGCCACATGGTTCCTGTTCAGGGACTTGCTGACAAACTGCGTGTGAAGACACTGTACGAGAAGTGACGGCTGAGTGCGGACTGGAGTCTCTGGATGCAAAGGTGAGTCCCGACGTCCGATATCATCATTTGCGACGTCGCATTCTGTGTCTCTTGATCAGCCGGTTACAGGTTCGAGTCGGGTGCACCTCGCCACGGTTTCAGAATCCGCCCGCAACAGCCTGACTCCAGGTCCGAAAGAGGCGTACGCTTTCAATCCATTCCACAGCTGGCAGAAGTTCCCAATGGTGAAGAGTGCATGTTTGAGCGACTGTCGGCCTTGGATGGTGTGAGAACAGAATGAGCAAGCTGCTACTTGTTGCTCATAGAACTCTCGGCAGGTGGACCGATCCGACTGGGCACCGGTTTCGTCTTGACTCGTGCTGCTGACCCTGGCATCAACTCGATGGCACTTTCATTTCCCCCGCCCTGGCGATCCGTTCTCGCGAGTGCCAGAGAACCAACGGTGGATGTGTGGACAATGCCAAGATGCAGGACCATGGATGTGGTGGATTTGATCTATAACGACTATAGTACTATAATAAATGATCTGGTGCAGACACTGGACCGCCAGGCGAAGGGGGGCAGCATACCGCAGAAAGCTCCGATTGGAGGATTAGAGCGAGCTTATAAAGGAACGGTGGGGAGAGAGTCCGAAAAGAGAGAAATGAAAGGAGGCATCTGATGCGGAAGAAGTTGTGGGGCATCATCCCTGTATGGGCATTGGCGGTGGCGATGGTTCTGGCTATTACGGGGACAGCATGGGCTGCCTACAAGTTGACCACAAGGGATATCCCCGTCAACATTCAGGAGCCGATTACAGTGACCCCAGCCACGGTTGACAATGTCACGCTATACCCGGGGCAAGGCGTGGAATTCACGGTGACCAATTCGGCCGACGTCACCTATGGCATGCAGTATACGTACACCCTCGACAATCCCGATAGCGGGATTGAAGTGAAAATGATGGTGGACCAGGATGGCCCGGGAACTGGTGCTGACTATGTCAGCCACACGGCCAGCAAAACCGTGAACATTGAACCGCATGGCATTCAGTTCTTGAGGGTAGTCTGCACTGAGGAGAGCGCCCCGGTATCAGGGGTAATCACCATCGCATTCAGCAGAAAGGCACCAACCACCTAGGCATTCGACTCCCCACCGTTCCATCTGCCAAGTGATTGCCATTCATCTTCTGATTCTGACGAGAGCGCTGCTTACGTACGTGTGCTCCCTGCGGCGCTTTCCCATGCTATAATGCTCACTGCAGCGGGCCCTGGTCATCATCCGGCCAGTTAGAGCAGCGGTTTGCCGGTGTTAGCCTCCCAGGAAGTCACCGGGAGCTGACATTCGCCGACAGGATGGCAAGGGGTGATCGTAGAAGAATGACAAGAGAACTATTTGAGGAATTGGTTGCCAGGGCCATTGATGACTTGCCGGAGGAATTCCTAAGCGCGCTCGAAAACGTGGATGTGGTGGTGCAGAATCACCCTGATAGAAGACAGTTGGCCAGAATCGGTCGAGGCATGACGTTGCTGGGGCTGTACGAAGGGGTACCACAGGCCAAGCGCACGCAAGGATATGGCATGGTTCTGCCGGACAGGATAGTGATCTTCCAGAAACCTATTGAGGACAAATGTCGCTCCGAAGCAGAGGTGGAAGCCGAGATAGTAGGAGTCGTTCGCCACGAAATAGCGCATCATTTTGGACTGGATGAGGAGGAACTCCGAAGGATCGAGACCAAGGGGAGCGCTCGGCGCCGCCCGACGCGATCCTGAAGTGATTGTTTGGATGCTTCTGGCCTACATCAGCTCTCACAAGAGTCCCCTATGCGGCATAGGAGGGTATTGACAACCCTCCTATAATGATACGCGAGATGGTATCGCGTGCGGAACTGTGGATGAATCGCAGGATGGTTGCTCGAACAGCCGGACTGTGCGGAATGCTGATGCCAAATCAGTTGTGTGCAGTGCCTAGCTGCCAACTGAAAGGAGGTGACGGGTCTTGCTCTAGTTTCTACTGGTTTCTGGCATCTGAGTAGAAAGTTGGGGGGCGAGATTCTTTGGGCAAAGCAGTCGTTATCTTGTTTCCGGTATCAGGAAAGGAGTAGGGAAACACAATGAAATCAGCGGTAGTATCTAGATTCTCTTTGGTTGCCATGATGGTGTTGTGCCTTGCCACCACGATAGTGGGGGTGGCGCTTGTGCCCAAGTCAGCGGGAGCTCAGCCACATAATGCCATTCAGATAGAATCGCCTCAATGGCTCGACGCCAAGTACGAGGGTGTCGATTCTTTCTATGGTCAGGCTGTGGTTGCTTACCAGACGGGCGGTTCAGCCAGACTGAGTGCCGTAGTCTGGAACGGATTCGACAATGATGCGACGGTCAACTATGCCCGGCTGCAGTTTGGGTGGGGTGGTGAAGCCATTTCGGCCACCGCTGGTAGCCCCACAAAAATCTCCAAGAACTCGTATGCCCTCTTTGAGTGGCAGTCCGCAGTACCGACGACTGCCTCCAGCTTAATCGTTCACACGTGGGAGATCAAGGTCAAGTGTACGGTGGAAGCAGATACTCCTTTTGATAGGGAGGATTCGACGAGCGGCTTCAACTTCGTAGTGTACACTGGAGATCAAGCAGACTGCCGTGATCAGATCGACATTTGGCAAGCCAACAACGCGGCGTACAACATCTGGGGCTACAAAGGCCGCGAAATGATGACCGAGGCTGTGCTTAGCTACAACAAGGCTGAAGACCAGTACGGCAGCGGCAACTTCGATGACGCTAAGGCCAGCTATACGGACGCAGTGACCAAGCAAGATGAGGCCATCAAGGCTGACGCAAAGTGCGCTCTGACCGATCAATCCGCCCAAGCCCTTCAAGGGACCGGGGGAAACAAGGGCATCGGGTACCTAATTGCCGGGATTGGCATCCTTCTGGCAGGCATCGGCGTGATGGTTGGTGTGCCACTTTGGGTTATGCGAGGCAAGAAGCCTGCCTGACGAAGGCTGACTTCCAGTTGATATTGAGAGGCCAGGTCTCCGGACCTGGCCTCTTGTGTTCTGCTATCGAGACATCGTCTCAGTTGGAACTTCCCTCGTCTTCTACTTCTTCTGCGCCTGCTGCCGCGTCGAGACCTCCAGTACCCCTTCGTCCTTCAGAGCCTTGATCTCATCTGCGGACATCTTCAGCAGTTCCTGACATATCTCTTCGGTGTGCTGAGCCAGCATCGGCGCCGGCCGACTGGGTGGCAGTGTGACATCGGAGATGTGGAAAGGAATACCCGGGTAGAGCCTCTTGCCGGCTACCGGATGATCGACTTCTACGATCGCGCCTTGCCACCTGAGCTGCGGGTCATCCAGGATTTCGGCCGGGCGATAGAGCACACCAGCAGCAACCCCGGCGTTCTGTAGGACAATCATGACCTCGCGTGGCTCATGCTGCAGTGTCCATTCTTCCACGTGTTTGTCCAGTTCGTCCACGTGCTTCAGCCGACTGGGCAGATCGGAGAATTTGGCCTCCCTGGTCCAGTGAGGACTGCCGATCGCCCTGCAGAAGCATTCCCACTCGGCGTCAGTGAAGACGCTTATGGCGCACCACTGGTCATTTCCCTTGCAGCGATAGGCGTTGTAGGGAGCGGCGTAGTGGCTGCGGTTGCCGACCGGCTGTGGCACACGCTCGTTGATGGTGTACTCGAGACAGTACTCGCCGATCATGTTGGCTGCCATCTCGACCTGCGACATATCGACCAACTGCCCTTTGCCGGTGCGGCGTCTGTAATCCAGAGCAGCCAGTGCCGCCACCACCAGCATCTTGCTGGCGTAATGGTCGGGGAGGGGCACATTGGCCCCCGCAGGGTATGGGTCTGTGGGATGGCACCACAGTGACAGAAGTCCCGAGAAGGCGGAGAGCATCGGGCCATACGCCTGATACTCAGAGAAAGGCCCGCCGCTGCCATAGCCGTTGCTGCTGATGTAGATGATGTCGGGCTTGATCTTCCGGACATTCTCATAGTCCATATTGAGGCTCTTCATGACTCCGCCGCGGAGGTTCTCACCGACTATGTCGGCTATCTTGATGAGTCTCTTGGCGATCTCCTGACCCTTCTCGGTCTTCAGGTTCAGTCCAAAATCGCGCTTGCTGCGGTTCGACTCGTTGAAGCCGGCAATGTTGTCCGGATCGGCTCCGATGGTTCTCATGAAGTCCGGGTTTTCCCGGCATTCTATCTTGATGACGTCGGCGCCGAGTTCCCCCAGGATCTTGCCGAAGTCCGGTATGACTCCACCGGTGCCAAAGCTTATTACTCTTATTCCCTGGAGAGGAGTGTCTGCCATTTTCAATCTCCTTCCTATATGACCTCAGCGAGCCTCAGGGCCGCCAAGTCCTGCTTTGAGAAGCCGAGTTCCCTGCAATAGATTTCTTCGTTATGCTGTCCCAGAGTCGGCGCCGGGCGCTTGGTTTCACAACGCGTCTCTGACCATTTGTAGGGGGGTCCAGGATACTTGAACTTGCCGACCACGGGGTGTTTCATCTCGGAGTAGAATTTCCTAGCCTCAGTCTGCGGGCTGTTGGTGAAACCCTCTATGTTGTTGATAGGGACAATCGGCACGCCCTCCTGGTGTCCCTTCTCAAAGAGTTCCTGCATCGTGTACTGCATGGTGAATTCCAGCATAACGGCGAATATATCGGCAGCATTGCCGATCCGGTAGTAGAACTCCCGCCACTGGGGTTGCTTGAGGACTTCTGGGTCTCCGAGCGCATGTACCAGACCATCCCACTGCCTGGGAGTGAGGGCCACCACGCGAATGAACCCGTCTTTGCAGGGATAAACCGGGTAGATCATGGTCCCAAGGCGTCCCTCTGGCGGCGGCGGAGGCATGCCCGGGTTCACGTTGTACGAGTACATGGGCAGCATCCAGGGATAGAGTGCGAGTCGCGAGCATTCATGCACCGATGTGTCAATGTACTTCCCCTGTCCGCTGGTGCCGCGCATGTATAACGCTGTGACTATCGAAATGGCAGCGATAAGAGATGCAGCATCGCAGGATGGCGTCCCAGGCAGGTTTATCGGCGCACCGTCCTGGAAGCCGCTGGTGATCATGGTATTGCTCATGGCATAGTTGACTATGTTCGAGCCTTTCCAATCTTTGTAGGGTCCAGTCTGGCCGAACTCGGTGATGCTCGCCATAACCAGGCCCGGGTTGATCTTCTTGAGCGTTTGATAGTCAAGACCCAGACTGGCCACATATCCTGGTGGGAAGGTTTCTACCAGCACATCCGCTTTCTTGACCAGTTTCTCGAAGATCTTCTTGCCATCGGCAACTTCCAGGTTGAGAGTAACTCCCCTTCTGTTGGCATAGCGGAAGAGGAAGTACAGACTCCTCTCCATATGGGGCACGTCACCGGCGAACGGCGGGATGCTGCGGGTGGCATCACCCTGAAGCCTTTCGATCTTGATGACATCAGCGCCCAGGTCTGCCAACATCTTGGTGCAGAAGGCACCTTTCTGGTCGGTCAGATCGAGGACGCGGTAGACGCTAAGCGCCCCTTCTTGATGCTCTGACATAACGATACCTCCTTTCATTTGTTTCTGAGAGAAGACTCCCCCCAATGAATGCAGTAGCGAGCCATATTGTATAGCAATCCAGCCAATCCTGTCATCAAAGGGTCCTCAGGCTTCTCGCCGGTCCTCGATACAAGTGATCTGATGAGCCTGCGAGTCTCGGTTTGAGCCGGATGCCTCCCTGTCCGACCAGGCCCGTTCATAATGTCGAGACGCATGCGGAGCCTGTGCTATAATTGAGAACAGCGCGACGACGGAGGGCGACAGATGGCAAGGACGGAATTCACTCATCCGGAGCTAGGGCAGGAGATACGAAGCCTCGCCGGTTACTACGTGCCGCGGGAGGAACAAGTGATGCCCTGCAATGGCAAGGAAGTCCTCTTGTTGCTGGGGGATGCCTGCATCGATTCCTCCTGCTGTGGCTGTGCCAGCTGGAGTTACATCCAGGTTCCGGGGTTTCTAGTGAAGAAACACGTGCGCGGTGGCGGGGAGAAGCCGGAAGTCTCAGAAGTGGATACCATCGAGGACAAGACCGTCCGCGACTCCCTGGTTCAATCACTGGGAAAGAAGTTCCCTGGTGCCCGGGTAGAGATGTGGTAGCTGGTCTGCACGGCCCGTTCTGCGGCAAGGGTCCCGGTTTCTCACTGGGATGTGCCGTTTCTGTCGGACAGCCGGATAGGACTCTGGAAGCTTGAAACTCGATCTCCACACCCACTGCCGTGAGGCAACGGCTTGCCCCAATCCTACCCCGGACATCGTGAGGAGAATCGTATCGGCGGTCAAGGCGAGAGGGCTGGATGGAATTGCCATCACGGAGCACTATACCTACACCTACTCATACCAAGTGAGAGACATTGTCCACCAGTACTTTAACGATGAAATACTGATCATCCCGGGCAAGGAGATCGACTGGGTCTTTCTTGGCATCGAAAAGGGATTGTTCCATCTGGTGGAGCTGTATCTCCCCGGCGATGCCACTTTCAGGTTCATCGCTCATCCTGGACATCCTCACATAAGGGATCTTGGGTCACACATAGACGGCAGCATTCACGGCCTGGAGCTGAGAAACCCGTCGCATGATGATGACATGGATGATGAGATGATAAGAGGGCTGGCCAAGAAGCACGATCTGCTACTACTGTCCAATAGCGATGCGCACTCGCTGGGAGACATTGGCCACTACCACAATGAGATAGATCTGGAAGAGCTGTGTTCACGGGCCAACAGGACTCGCTCCAAACATGTCAGTCTCTGAACGCGCAGCGAGATCGAACCTAGAATGCGTCTTTTCCCCTCGGTCCATGGCCGTGGTCGGTCTCTCACCTGACCCGCATGGGACCTGGCTCAATCAAGTCTACCTTCAAGCGCCTCTCAACGCCGGTTTTGAAGGGCCCATATATCCCGTCAACCTTAAAGGCGGCTACATCGGGAAGCTCCGTGTCTATACCAGCCTGCGCGATGTGCCCGGGCCGGTGGACTATGTCATATCCTGCGTTCCGGCGCAAAGCACGCCGGATCTCCTGGAGGACTGTCGAGCCACTGGCGTCAAAGTGGTTCAACTCTACACGGCCGGGTTTTCAGAGACGGGCCAAGATGACGGCATCGAATTGCAGAACCGGTTGATGGACATCGCCCGAAGAGGCCGCCTGCGCTTGATCGGGCCCAATTGCATGGGGGTGTATTGTCCGAGTTCAGGCATGAGTTTTTCGCCGGACTTCCCAAAGGAGCCGGGGAACATCGGCTTTCTCTGCCAGAGCGGTGGCAACACCATATACCTTGTCCGCACCGGAGTTGCCAGAGGATTGCGTTTCAGCAAAGCCATCAGCTATGGCAACGCCTGCGACCTCAATGAGTGCGACGTCCTGGAGTACTTGTCAGATGACCCGGAGACCGAGGCCATTGCTGCCTACATCGAGGGCGCAACGGACGGGAAGCGTTTCGTGGGAGCCCTGAACAAGGCCGCCTCGGCCAAGCCAGTGGTGATCTACAAGGGCGGCTACACTGAGGCCGGCAGCAGGGCTGCGGCCTCCCACACGGGGGCCATGGCGGGCAGCCAGGCTATCTGGGACGGAGTGATCCGGCAGGCCGGGGCCGTACGCGTCAACAGCATCGAGGAGATGGCAGATATGCTGATGGCGCTGCTGCGCGTGAAGCCGCCGCGCGGCTTCAATGCGTGTGTCGTGGGCGTCGGTGGTGGGGCCAGTGTCCTGGCAAGCGACGAACTAGAGAAGGCCGGTTTGAAGTTGCCGCCGATCCCAGTGTCTATCCAAGAGAAGATGCAGCAGATAATACCTCCTGCCGGAGGCATGCTTCGCAATCCGATAGATGCGTTCCCGCTGACCAGGTTGATACTCAGGCAGCAGGCCGCAGGAGCGGGCCAACTGGCCAGCGTGGCCCGGGGCGACAAGGGGTGGGGCGATTTCATCGGTCTGATTGAGGAGTGGCAGGGTATTGACTTGGTGGTCTTTCACTTCGCCTTCGACATACCACCCATACCGGTAGGCGATTGGGTGGCAGCCACCATTGTGCCGACTCTGGCTGCCGTCAAGATGTGCCGACTGCCGTCCGTGGTAGTGTTTCATTCAGTAGTCACGGATGCTTCGTGGCAGGCCTGTCGCAGAATGCAGGAGATCTGTCTGGCAGAGGGCATCCCTTTCTTCTTGTCACTCAGAGGGGCAGCTCAGTCCATCAGCCGTATGGTCGAGTTTGGCGAGACTCGCGGAGGTAGCTCGGCTGGACAACGATAGTAGAACGACTGACTGTGCATTGCCACGGCCCTCATTGCCGGCGGAGGGCCATGGTCAACGCTTGCTGGATACTGGGACTGTCTAGGCCTTGTCTGTAATCCTGAAGGTTCCACCGAAGGTGAAACAGCTTACCTTCAAGCCCTTGGCCGTCGTCGGGGGTATGTCCTTGGATAGCTGACGTTTTGTGCTCCTGACGCCCAGTACGGAGAGGCCGGTAAGCGTCACTGGCATATCTGTTGGGGTGACAATCTTGCTGGTACCGAGTATCACGATTGACGTCACGCTCGTGATGCCTTCATCAAGTTGGGCCTGACGGAAGTCAATCTCAGAGGCACCGGCGAGGGCAATCGCCCAGACCTTCTTGCCTGGTCGCCACGGGCCCTGACCAAATGCTGATACCCCGAAGATTCCTACGTTCCTCATGCTTGGCACCTCCCTTTCGAATTCATCTGAACAAGTCGCGCGGGACACCTGTGCCATTATAGCAGCGAAACATAGCTCCGACTACCCCCCGTATCGCAGTCAAGTCCCCAATTTGGTGCGCTCAATCGTTGTGCCCGGCCATTCCTGCATGGTCCGTGCCGTGGGCTTCAGCAGCGATTTGTCATTGATGAACAGCCCCAGACGCAAGCTACTGTCAAGGTGACTTCGACCCATCCCCATGATCTTGACTGAGACTCCCGTTCCCGGCTGTCGGCCAACTTGACAGAGGTTTGTGCGGCACATATTATCTATCGAAGTTGAAGCTATGGGGGGTGAGTCGATGGGATGCGTACTCAATACGCGTTCCGTGAGACCAAGGTGCTCCGTACTCCAACCCGAGCGATTATCCACTGAAAGGGGGAACTACTATGTCGGATTCCTATGATGTCATTGTGGTTGGTGCTGGCTTTGGCGGGAGTTCCAGCGCCGCTCTCCTGGCCAAGAGAGGTCTGAAGGTATTACTTCTGGACAAGAACGCTAAGGCCGGTGGCAAAGCCATGGCTTTCTCCAAGGGAGGGTTCACGTACACGGCGTGGGTGGTGATAGCCGCTCCGACCATTGACAACGTGTTCGAGAGAGTTCTCAAAGAGCTGGGCATGGAGAAGAAGGTGGAGTTGGTGGCCCCCGGCATTCAAGGCGCGATGTTCAAGCAGTCTTCAGGCAAATGGACAGTGGGTCCTCAGGACACCACTCCCGATCCCAACAAGATATTCGACTGGCTCGAGGTGCCGGAGGCGGAAAGAGTTGATGCGCTGACGCTTCTCGGTGAGCTGACGCTGATGAGCCCGAAGGACATAGCAGCTCTGGATGACATCAGCTTCGGTGAGTGGCTGAACCAACGCAAGATAAACAGGGGCCTGTATACCTTCCTGATCAGTGCCGTCTGCGACGGCTGCTTCGTGCTTCCGGTGGACTCCGTAGCTGCCTCTGAGGGCATCACGGTGGTCCAGCAGATGTTCCTCCGCGGTGGTGGGGTGTTCTTCAAGGGTGGTGTTGGGCGGGTGGCTGAGACTTTTGCTGAGGCAGTGGAAACCTTCGGCGGCAAGACGATGCTGCGCAGTCGAGTAGAGAAGATCAACGTTGATAACGGCAGAGTCACCGGAGTATCGACAGACAAGGCCACGTTCAGGGCTCCCATCGTGATCAGCAATGCTGGAATTCAACCCACGGTGCTGAAGCTGGTGGGTGAGAAACACTTCGACAAGTCCTACGTCAACTATGTGAAGGAGTTGGTGCCATCTCTATCATTCATAGGTGCCCGCTATTTCCTCAACAAGGAAATCATCCCCAGGGTGCCCTTTGGGGTGATATTCTCCAAGGACAGCCCCTGGAGCATTGACAAGTGGACAAAAGCCAAGGCCGGCCAGATCCCAGAGGAAATGACTGTCTGGTATGAAGTGCCCTCCAACTACGATCCCGGCGCAGCCCCTAAGGGCAAGCAGATTGTGATGACCGGGTTCCTTGGCCCCTGTGACCCCAAGCTCACGGAGAAAGATATCAAGCCGTTCCTGGACAAGGGTGACGAGATGATGTTCAAGGCCTTCCCCGACCTGAAGGCGGCGATAGAGGCCCAGGAGTACTACACACCGCACGACGTCTCCAACCTGACGCGCGATTCGGTGCTGCCGGGAATCGGTGGTGAGTGCATTGGCTTGGGACAGGTCGTGGGGCAGGGCGGGGCTCACAAGCCATCCGTCAGAGCCCCGATACAGGGTCTTTTCTATGTAGGGTGCGACGCCGGCGGCATCGGCGTCGGCACTCAACAGGCCACTGACTCCGGGATGAAGGTGGCTGACATAGTGCTCCGGTACCATCGCCAACGGCAGGCCATGATCTAGTTCGAGATTCCGCGACTGTGCGTGACCACGATTAAGGGTGACTGGCGGGTCGGTGAAAATCACCGACCCGCCCTCTTCATTATTGAACTAGGTTGACCTACTTCGATGGCAATTTGTATAATCAGACAGCATCATCTCATAGCATTGCGCTATTGTTACCATGCGCAACCCTTGTCAACTTGAGCTATGTTGAGTATAGGTACTACACTCATCTATAATAGATGCCATAGCGTTTCCTGCCCCAACAATTTCTCAAATAGGAGGTGGAGATGGTAGGCATAACGTCCTACGGCGCCTACATACCATGGCACAGAATGAAACGTGAAGACTGCGTCAAGGCCTGGGGAGGCTTTGCCATGCCCGGCGAGCGAGCGGTAGCTTACTACGATGAAGACAGCGTCAGCATGGCTGTGGAAGCAGCGATTGACTGTCTAACCGGCGTGGACCCGAAGAAGGTGGATGGTCTCTTCTTCGCCACAACGACTTCTCCGTACAAGGAGAAGCAATGCTCGGCATTCATAGCCGTGCCCCTGGACTTCCGCCAAGATATCAGGACAGCAGACATAGGCACCTCTTTGCGGGCGGGCACTACCGCACTGGCACTGGCCTATGACACGGTCCGGGCCGGTTCGGCCAACAGCGTGTTGGTGGCTGCGGCCGACATGCGCCTGGGCGCCCCGGCGGGGATGACGGAGCAGCAGTTCGGCGATGGTGCCGCTGCTCTGCTCGTCGGCAAGGAGAACGTCATTGCGGAGATTCTGGGAGTCTTCTCCGTATCCGATGAGATGGCAGGGACATGGCGGTCTGACGAGGACAAGTTCGTTCGCTCGGGGGAAGACCGCTTCGTCCAGGACGAGGGCTATTCCAAGTTCTTGCCCATGGCCATGCAGGGCGTGCTCAAGAAATGCGGACTCACCATGAAAGACATTGCCAAAGTGGCCTTCGACGCCCCCGGTGACCCGAGGAGGCACGCCAAAGCAGGCCAACAGGCAGGATTTGAAGCTGCCCAGGTGCAGGATCCCTTTGCATTGTTCCTCAATGTTGGCATAGCGGGTTGTGCCATGGCTCCTATGATGCTGATCTGCGCCCTCGAGGAGGCCAAACCCGGTGACAAGATACTCTTGGCCGGCGGCGGCAATGGAGCAGATGCCTTTGTACTTCAGGTAACCGACGCCATTAAGAAGCTGGGAGAGCGTCGCGGCATCAAAAAGAATGTCGCCTCCAAGGTAGTGATGGCCAACTACAACGACTATCTCCGCTGGCGGGAGCTTGTTCCTCAGGAAGCTGCCCGAAGACCTGATAAGCAGCACATTCGAATGTCAGCCAACTGGCGCGAAAGGAAGCAACTGCTGGGTCTCTGGGGCATCAAGTGCAAGAAGTGTGGCACCGTGCAGTATGACAATGGAGCGGCCACAACAGGGCCCATCCGCATCTGCGCCGAATGCCAGGCCCTGGACAACTTTGAGGACTACAAGTTCGGCGGGCGAAAGGCGAAGGTCTTCAGCTACACACAAGACAACCTGGCCGCCGTGATCGATCCGCCGGCTTCTGTGGTACTGATCGAGTTCGACGGTGGCGGGAGAGCTTTCTTCGACCTTACCGATCGCGACCCCTTGAAGGTGGAAGTGGACATGCCGGTGGAGATGACGTTCAGAAAGCTGCAGTACGACCGGGGCCTCACCAACTACTTCTGGAAGGCTCGGCCAGTAAGGTGAAGGAGGCGATAGATGCCAGGAAGCATTAAAGATAAAGTAGCTATCGTTGGAATGGGTTGTACCCAGTTTGGGGAACTGTGGAACAAGGGCCCCACGGACCTGATCGTGGACGCGGTGAACGAAGCGCTCACTGACGCCGGCATAACCATGAAAGATGTCCAGGCTGCCTGGGGAGGCACCCTCTTCAGCGGGACCGGAGGCCGGACTGTCAGCGAGGCTTTGCGGTCGCAGTACATTCCTGTCACCAGAGTGGAGAATGCCTGCGGCTCCGGGCACGAGGCAGTCAGAGGTGCTTCCTATGCCGTGGCCGCTGGTGTCTATGACATCTGCTTGGCCGTCGGTTACGAGAAACTGAAGGATGAAGGCGTTGGCGGTTTGCCGGGCATGGAGAACCGAACCAACACCCACTACCAGTCCAGCATGCCCGGGGTCTTTGCCATGATGGCCACCAGGTACTTCCATCGATACGGTCTCAGCCCCGAAGAGGGCAAGAGGATGCTGGGCAAGATCTCGGTGAAGAGCCACAAGAATGGCGCGCTCAACCCCAAGGCACATTTGAAGAGAGAGATAACCCTGGAACAGGTTATGGGCGCTCCCATCATCGCCTGGCCTCTGGGCCTTTTCGACTGCTGCGGCGTATCCGACGGAGGTGCGGCAGCCATCATAGTGCGGGCCGACATGGTAAAGAACTTCAAGAACAAGCCCGTCTACGTAAAAGCGCTGCAGATTTGCGCCAGCCCGACCTCGGGCCGAATGCTTGCCAGCTACGACTATACCCACGTTGAGGAAGCACATCGTGCCGGCATAGCGGCCTACAAGGAGGCTGGCATCAAGAATCCTCGGGAAGAGATAAACATGGCTGAGGTCCATGACTGCTTCTCTATTACCGAGGCTGTGACCATGGAAGACCTCCAGTTCAGCCCCAGGGGTAAGGTGAAGGAAGACATCGATGCCGGAACCTTCGAGCTGACTGGGAAGTTGCCGGTGCAGCCGGACGGTGGTCTGAAGTGCTTTGGACATCCCATCGGTGCATCCGGCATCAGAATGCTATACGAGCCTTGGCTGCAGTTTCAGGGCAGAGCCGGAAAACGCCAGATAAAGGATCCGAAGCTGGCCCTGGCCCACAACATGGGCAACGAGCCCTACGCACCAGTAGTCAGCGTTTGCATTGTCGGACTCTAGTAGAACGGTCCCCTTCAATGGTGAGACCCGTTGCGAGGTCTGGTAACCAATGGCTTGGCAAGCGCCAGGAGAGTCTTAGTGCGTCAGTCGCCGGAGAGCGCGTCAGCGTGCTCCCGGCGACTCTTGTTTCTGTATCACTTGTGTTCGAGCTACGAACGGAAAAGGGAAGAGCAAGGGTGATTCCGTCGGCTGGAGAATAGCAGAGAATGGACTTCGAGCTAACGCCGGAACAGAAGCAACTGGAGAAGGAGGTCAAGGCCTATTTCGAGAAGAATGCGACCCTTGAACTCCACCAGGAAATAGACGAATTCCCCGAGGGCGAGGGGCCACTCTGCCGGCGTTTTGTCAGACAGCTGGGCAAAGACGGGTGGATGGGGATTGGCTGGCCCAAGGAATACGGAGGGCAGGGCCGGTCCTCAATAGACCAGTACATCTTCTTCGACCTGGCGCTCGGCTACTACCATATCCCCATTCCCATGCTGGCGTTGATGACGGTGGGCCCCACCATAATGAGAGTGGGCACCGAAGAGCAGAAGAACAGGATTCTGCCAGCCATACTGAGAGGCGAATGCGTTATCGCCATTGCATACACCGAGCCCGAGGCCGGGACTGACCTGCTGTCGCTAAAGGCTACTGCTCTCAGGGACGGCGACCACTACGTCATCAACGGGCAGAAGACGTTCACCTCCATGGGCCACTCCTGCGACTACTTTTGGTTGGCAGTCAGGACCGATCCCAAAGCGGCCAAGAAGTATATGGGCCTGTCGGTGTTCCTGGTAGACGCGAAGACCCCAGGGATCACCGTCGAGCCTATCAAGACCATGAGCGGCCTTCTATTGAACCACGAGTTCTTCGAGAATGTACGGGTGCCCAAGGATAGCCTCATCGGGGAGGAGAACAAGGGTGCGGAATACCTGTTCATGCAGTTGGCCCATGAGCGCGTGATGCTGGTCCCGCATTCCTTCTCATTGCGCGCGCTCAGAGACGTCACGCGCTGGGCGAGCCAGACCAAGTTCAACGGAGGAACCGTCCTCGATCAGCCTTGGGTGAGGAACAAGCTGGTGGACATGGCCTTGGAGTCAGAGGTGCTCAAGCTGCTCAACTACCGGGTGGCCTGGATGCTCACGCGGGGCGAATTGCCCATGGTGGAGTCGTCGATGATCAAAGTATTCGGGAGTGAGCACATCAGAAGGGCCACAGACGTTGCCCTCCAGGTGATGGGATTGTATGGGCAGCTTCAGACGGGATCAAAGTGGGTCCCCGTTAGAGGCAGGCCAGAGCACGTCTACCGGATGCAAGTCCTGCTCACTTTCGGTGGCGGCACCAATGAAGTCCTGAGAGACATGATGGCCATGATGGGTCTCGGACTGCCGAGATCCAGATAACAGAGGTATAGGCAAGGCTCCAGTCATATCAAGTAGTGACCAGAGGTTTTGGAGGATAGGCGAGTGGATTTCGCACTTAGCGCCGAACAAGAGCTCCTAAAGAAGGAATTTCGTCATTTCCTGGAGACGGAGTGCCCCAAGTCGACGGTGAAGAAGCTCGAGGCGAGCGAAGTCGGGTATTCTCCGGAGATGTGGAAGAACATGGCGGACCTCGGCTGGCTGGGGTTGATACTCCCGGAGGCCTATGGCGGGGTGGGTGGAAGCCTGCTGGACTTGGCAGTGCTGCTGGAAGAGGTGGGCAGAGCTACGGCTCCGAGTCCAATCTTCAGTACGATCGTCATGGGTGTGTTGCCCATTCTGGAAGCCGGCACTGATCAGCAGAAGAAGCACATGCTGACAGGGGTGGCGAATGGGGAGATCCTCCTGACCATGGCCATAGCCGAGCCGGAAACGGACTACCAGCCGCAGCACATGTCCACCCATGCTACACACCACAAGGATGGCTTTTTTGCGGTCAGCGGCACCAAGCTCTTCGTTCAGAACGCTCATATGGCAGACTACCTACTTGTGGTGGCCAGGACCAGCAAGGTCAACGATGCCGGCGACGGCATGACCATCTTCATGGTTGACAGGAAGGCCTCCGGAATAGGCCTGACTCCGCTCATCGCCATTGCCGCCGACAAGCAGTTTGAGGTGATGCTGGACAAGGTACCTTGCTCAAACAATGATGTGCTGGGTGGCTTGAACAAGGGTTGGCCGATAGTGGACAGTACGCTGCGCAAAGCCACCGCTCTGCAGTGCGTGGAGATGGTAGGCGTGGCCCACAAGGCGCTTGAGCTGACCGCCAGCTATGCGGCCACCCGGATTCAGTTTGCCCGCCCGATAGGCAGTTTCCAGGCGGTGCAGCACCGCCTGGCGGATATGCTAACGGATGTAGAGAGCGCCCGCTGGCTGAGCTACCAGGCGGTCTGGCGTCTGGACAACGGCCTGCCGGCTGCCAGGGAAGTGTCCATTGCCAAAGCCTGGACAAGTGACGCCTGCCAGCGCGTTGTGTCCGGGGCTCATCACATACACGGAGGAGTGGGATTTGACGTAGACTACGACCTACATTACCACTTCCGCTGGTCCAAGGCTCTGGAATTGAATCTTGGTTCAGCTCCAATCCACAAAGGCATGGCCGAATCGGCGATAATCGAAGACCTTCTTAGGGTCTAGTAACATATAACGGTCTTTCAGAATAGGGGGGTTCGCTCGGCGTGATGAGACGCCGGATAGCGGCCGCAAGGTTGTTTTCGGGCGACTGAGGACGCACGGCTGTCATAAGACGGAAGCATTGATGACCTCTTGTGAGTTGGGTGGTATTCTCTTGGTTGTTTTCTGCGCACGGGCTTTGCTGTCTGCCGAGCTTTGGCCTGTGTTGCAGTAGAGGTTGAACAACGGGAAAGGAGGCTTGTATGAGTGAACGAGTGGGGATTGTGGCGGTGGCGCAGACCAAGTACAGCGCCAACAGGGCTGACGCGAACGAAGGCGAGTTGGTATACGAGGCCGTAAGGCAGGTCCTGCAGGAGACGGGACTCAAGTTTAGCCAGGATGGCACGGGCATCGATGCCACCATAACGTGTTCGCAGGATCATTGGGATGGCCGGACCATATCGAACTGTAACGTGATGTCCTACGTCGGCAGCCATCACAGTGACGAGGACAAGGTGGCAGAGGATTCACTGACTGCAGTGTATGCTGCCTTTGCCCGGGTCCTCTCGGGACATCAGGATGTAGTTCTGGTAGCGACCCACTGCAAGGAATCCCAGGCTGACAAGTGGGGGATTGAGAACACGGCCTTCGACCCCGTATTCCTCAGAGTACTGGGCCTCGATTTCCTGAGCGCCGCTGCCATGCAGGCCAGGCGCTACATGTACAAGTATGGGATCACCGCGCAGCAGTGTGCCAAGGTGGTGGTCAAGAACCGGGGAAACGCCAAGAAGAACCCCTTCGCCCAGGAACCACTGGACATCACGACGGCAGATGTTCTGGGGTCACAAGTGCTGGCATCCCCCATAAGGCAACTGGACATGAAGCCAACGTCGGATGGTGCTTGCGCCATGATCCTGGCTACTGAGAAGAAAGCCAAGAAACTCTGCGCAAAACCGATCTGGATACAGGGCGTCTCGAACTGCTACGAGACGCACTATCTGGGTGACCGCGACCTGGCGGAGTGCGACGCCCTGGTGAAGGCGGCCAAGAAGGCCTACAGCATGGCGGGCATCACCGATCCCAGGAAGCAGGTCAATGTAGCTGAGATATCAGAGGAATACAGCTATCAGGAGTTGCTTTGGATGGAGGGGTTGGGGCTGTGCGGCCGGGGAGAAGCCGGCCAGCTCATTGAAAGTGGGGCGACTCAGATGGGAGGGCAACTGCCAGTAAACACCTCTGGGGGCATGCTTTCAGGCAATCCCACCGTGGTCGCGGGCATGGCGCGCATAGCTGAGGGAGTGCTGCAGCTGCGAGGCGAGGCTGGAGAGCGGCAGGTACCGGGAGCGAAGGTGGCCCTGGCTCATGGCTTCACCGGCGTTTGTGGTGCGTTGCAGGGTGTCATGATTCTGGGGAAGGCTTAGCTGGAGGTAGAGAGATGGGTAATAGAGTCGCAATTGTCGGAATTGGCCAGACCTATCACAAGAGCAACCGCAAGGATGTCAATCAGCAGGAGATGGTGGGGGAGGCGGTAAGGGCAGCGCTGGCTGACGCCCAGATGAAGGCCAAGGATATCGAGGCCGTCTTCACGGCGAACATGGAGACCTTTGAGAATATCTTTCTTCCGGATGAGATGATGGCCGACGAAATGGCGGCTTTCATGAAGCCGGGCCTGAAGGTAGGCACGGGGGGCACCAGCGGTGCGTCAGTGGTAGAGGAGGGCTTTCACTTTGTGGCTTCGGGCCTCTTTGACACTGCCCTGGTGATTGGGTTCGAGAAGCAGGACTGTGGTGACACTACCGCGGCCATCACCGCTGCCGTCACGCCGGTGTGGGGCAAGGGCGTGGCTACTGGCGCCATTGGAGAGTTTGCCAAGCAGGCCCTGACCTACATGGAGAAGTCGGGCGCCAAGGAAGAGCACGCGGCCATGGTTCGTCTCAAGGCGGACAAGGGGGCCTGCCGCAATCCCTACGCACACCTGAGGCTGGGGTTGAAGAGCATCAAAGAGGTACTGGACTCAGGATATCTGGTGTGGCCTCTCCGGTTCTTGGACTTCTGCCCCCAGTCCGTTGGCGCCTGTGCCCTGATACTGGCTTCAGAGCATAAGGCCAAGAAGATCGCCAAGAAGCCGGTTTGGATAGCCGATGTCATCACTGTCCATCAAGAGCCATTCCGGGCGGGGTCGTTCGGCGATCCCACAGGCAAAGAAGAGTACACCCAGGACATCGCCGCCGACAGACTCTACAAGAGGAATGGCATCACCAATCCCATCAAGGACATTTGCATGGCAGAGATCTACGAGCCTTCCAACTGGGAGGAGATGAGCCACTACGAGCACCTGCATTTCTGTCCAAAGAACGAAGGCTGGAAGATGGTGGAAAAGGGCATAACCGAAATGGAAGGAGCGTTCCCAGTGAATCCCTCCGGTGGTGTGATTGCCACCAATCCTATCGGAGCCACGCCCACCATCCGGGTGGCGGAGGCGGCCCTGCAGGTACGCGGCGATGCCGGTGAGCATCAGGTAACCAGGGACGTCCACACTGCTTTGGCCACCGCTCTGGGCGGACCCAACTGGACCGTGGCGACTCTGCTCAGAAGGTCACTGTAGGAGGAAATGAGATGACAACTGAGAAGACGGCTGAGAAGAAACCCGAATACATCAAGGTTGACATAGCCAGACCTCGGGCCTACAGATGGTCCAGCGGCAGGCACCTGGGCAAGCTCTATAGAGAGGCCCTGGACAACAAGAGGCTGGTGACCAACCGTTGTCCGAAATGCAAGGAGTTGCTATGGCCGCCGGCGGGTGCCTGCGGAAGATGCAACGTGGAGGCAGGTGAAGACTGGGTCGCCATGAGCGATAAGGGGACGGTCATACAGTATACCTACCTGGTCTTTCCACTGTGGGACCCTCACTACGGAGACAGGCTGGCCAACCCATACCCCACAGCCACCATCAAGCTCGACGAGGGAGTGTTCCTGGTTCACTTCCTTGAGGAGAAAGACCCGGAGAAACTGAAAAAGGTGAAGCGGGTGCAGGCCATATGGAAGGAAGAGGGCAGAGGCCGTGGACTGGCCGACATCCTGTACTTCAGGACGATTGACGAGTAGGAGGACAAGAAGATGGCTGAGTTGATGGCTGATAGAGTAGAGAAACTGAAGGACTTGGATGTCTTCGTATACCATGGCAAAATATACATCCCCAACACTTACACCGCCGGCGCCGTAGGCAGTCAGTTCCTGATCGAGTTGCGGGACAACAAGAGGATCATGGGCACAAAGTGCCCCGCTTGTGACCTTGTGTACGTGCCAGCCCGGTCCGTGTGTAAATACTGCTTCGCCCAGTTGGATCAGTGGGTGGAGGTCAGTGACATAGGTACCCTGCAGACCTACACGGTCGCCGGCCAGCGCAATGGTGTGCAGCCGGTCGATCCGCCGATAATCTACGGCATCATCCAACTCGACGGGGCCACCACAGGTCTCGTCCACATGCTCAGCGAGGTCGACTTTGAGAAGCTGGTCATCGGGATGAGAGTGAAGGCCGTCTTCAGCGAGAAGAGGGTAGGCAGCATCCTGGACATCAAGTACTTCAAGCCTCTCGCGTAGAGCAACAGAAGCTTCCTGTCTGGGAGAAGACGAGGAACAGTAGATCAACGCCGACATCTGCGCCCGGTTGAAGCGCATGTCTCAAGAGAGGTGCGGGGTGCTTCCCGCCGGGAATCTGGGGGTGTCCCAATAGGGTGCATGGAAATGCACCCGTATAGAGTTACACCGTCACGGTGCAGTCCGCCCTCAGGCGGACCGGGGTTTGGGGTGTCCCCGACACTCTTTTCCCTATCCCCCCAAGAGTGGGGGAACAAGGGGGTTGAAGACTGGTCTTGAGACAGCCTCCCGGGTGTGAGACTCTGGCGGTATGCCTCGGACCAAACCAATATCAGGAGGATGGCATGGCTGAACAACTGAGTATCACCACCAAGAACTGCACGGTCGAAAGAGAAGGACACGTCATGATCGTCACTCTCAACCGACCGGAAGTAAAGAACGCGCTCACGCCGTCCATGTTGATCGGCATGTACAAGGCTTGGCGACTTCTGGACAAAGACGACGACCTGTACTGCGCTGTACTGACCGGCAAAGGGGATACCTTCTGCGCCGGGATGGACCTCAAGTCCGGACCGGGACCCGGTGATGATCCGGAGGAGATACAGCGCTTGATGAAGGATGTACCCAACCTGCATTGGCAGGCGCTGCTCCGTGAGAACCTCCCGAACAAACCGATCATACTGGCCATCGAGGGCTTCGCCGTGGCCGGCGGCACGGAGATTCTGCAGGGCACTGACATCCGGGTTGGTGCGGAGGATGCCAAGTTCGGAGTGACCGAGGTCATTCGCGGCCTGTATCCCATGGCGGGGTCGGCGTTCCGCCTCCGCCGGCAGATCCCCTATTGCCTGGCAGCGGAGATTCTCCTCCTGGGCCACCACATCACCGCCCAGGAGGCTCTGCAATTTGGCCTCATCAACCGAGTGGTCCCCAAAGGCAAGGCGCTGGAAGAAGCGCTGAAGATCGCTCAACAACTTTGCGAAAACGCCCCCATATCCATCAGGGCGATCACTCGCACTCTCCGCGAGATTGATGCGTCGGTCCCTGAGGCTGAGGCATTGAAAAAGCAGGATGAGATCGGATGGCCGGTCTTCGCCACTGAAGACTCCAAAGAAGGCATGAAAGCCTTCAAGGAGAAGCGCAAGCCCATCTACAAGAATCGCTGACAATAGACCGGAAGAAGCGGGCCAAGGGCGAGACTGTCAGCATAAGCCATTCTCCCTGGAAGGGGTCGAAGGGACTGGTCGAACTTGGGACCGGGTCGGCTGTATTGGCGTGTACCCCTGGAAGAGCTCAGGCCCTTGTGCGAAGGTTGTCTCAGCCACACACAAGGGCCTTGTGTTTCTGCGGATGCCGGGACTCCGTTTACGAACGGATCGCCAGCCGGCTTGACACCCGGTTCTAGCACCAGATCGGCGCTAGTTCGGCCAGAAGAACATGACCCGCACCCGATATGGCTGGGTCTGTCCCACCAGCACCCGGGCTTCGGCCTTCTCCAGACCTATGTCCGTGTGCATGTGATCTGTGAATATGTGAAGAAACACGTTGAAAATGGTGTCGCAGTTTATGCCGCAATGGTTACAGTAGTATGTCTGCATCATTCTAGTCTCTCTCCCTCACACACGCTGCTAATCGATCATGGCTGACCGATCTAGTTCATCAGCGCCACTTTTGCCCCTATGTTGGCCAAGGCTTCCGCCGCCGCTTTTCGGACATGGACAGACTTGTCACTGGTAGCTTGCTTCAGCAGTTCGATGGCTTTGGCATTGCGAATCCTACCGAGCGCCCATACGACTTCTTCCCTAACGTCTTCCTCTTCGTCTTTCAGGGCTTGGATCAAGGGCTCAACTGCCCGTACATCCCGAATTCTTCCGAGGGCCCAGGCCGCTTCCTCTCTAACGTCTTTGTCTGTATCGAAGAGGGCCCGGATCAAAGGCTCTACCGCCCGGCCGTCTCCAATCTTCCCCAGAGCCCAAGCTACTTCCTCTCGAACGTCCTCATCATCATCCTCCTCGAGCAGATCGATGAGAGCTTCGACAGCGCGAGGGTCACCCATGGCGCCGAGGGCTGAAGCCGCCTCCTGACGAACATAGCAGTCTTCATCGCCGAGGGCCCTGACAAGAGCGCCTACGCTTCTGATATCTCCTGCAACATCGCTTACCATTTCCGCCCTCCTCTTCGTCCCTCTGGCGGGGGTAACCGGTCTTTCGTTACCAGAGGCCCACCGACCCGTATCAGCATTTTCTGGAACCCAGTATGAGGTTGGCCTGTCACACCTGTGTCTCTTGGTCTGGGCACGACCTCACAAAACTATCTCCCGTAAGGGGGCAAAACGGACAGCAGGCTCTGAGGCAAAGGGCTGGGCAGAGTGCCGGAGTCTGGGGCAGCCTGACCTCTCTGCTTGGGGGGGTACTGGGACTGGCCGACGGTTATGAATTGAAGGTGACCTGAAGCGAGCTGAGGCGAAAAAGGATGCGAGGCGACTCATAGAGCGCTTCGAACTCTGCGAATCCATATCCAACTGATGCCACAGCCATCAAGGACTCCGGATCATCAAGGCAGGACAGGAGCAAGATGCAGGATGTTCGGCTCCCAGAACAGCCTGAAGGAGTGCCTGCGGCCGTCAAGGTGAAGTAATGATGGTAGAGCGACATGTCTGCAACCTGTCAGTCTCCTGGCGTGTTGCTTCGGCGACGTGCTGGTCATCTCGCTGGCCGACGTGAGGAGACCGAGGATGTCTCCATAGAAAGGGGCGCAGGCTATCCCCGGTCGCCGGTACCCTTCGCAGCAGTCGCCATCGTCAGGCAGCAAGCAGCAGAAGGAGGATCAAGAAGAACACCGCGCTCGGGGCACTGGACAACGCTTGGGCTTCATGCCAACACAGTGCGTGTTACGACATCAACTGCCCAAGAGGAGGATTCAGTCAGCGCTTCTCTGAGGACGATTGGCCAGACTGGAGGTCTGGAGAGGCTTTCCCGAGGGTAAGGATATGGAACGAGGGCCGACTCATTCGGTACCCGTCAGTTTGCACCGTGCAGACGAGGGCGTACGCTACCCGACTGATATCAACCTGATGACAACAATGAGTACGTGCTGAGGTCTGGTTCAAGCGGGCCCTCTCCAATGCGCCTGGATGTCTTCCGGTCTGCCTGGCGGTGAAGCCACTGCTGTGAAACGTATTCGTTGGCTACAACGGGGGTCTCTGACATTTGCGCCTTGTCAACCCTCTCCTGGTTGAAGTGCCTGATCTCGCCACACCAATGGCATTCCCACTTGTCGCTCTCTGGGATCTCTTCCACCCAATAGTGGCCCCTGTGCGGTGAACGCCTGCATCTCCCCTCCATAAGAACCTCCTGATCCCGGAAGCGTCTCAGTGCCTCTTCTCTTGCCCACCGCGGGTTGAGGCTATGCCTCTGGTGCGCCAACAGGCTACTGTCTTGAAGCCACCCAACCACCCCGCAGGCTCATCTGTGGATAGTCTACGTACGGCGGGAGTGTATCCTAGAGAAGTGAATCTGTCAATCATTGCGTTGACACCTCTCAAGCGACATGGCAGTGCTCAAAGTATCACGGTGCCACTCTACGCCAATCGGAAGATCAGCAGGCGAAGCCATCTCATTTAGGACGGTGCTTCACCTCCATAAGAGACAGTTGGCAACCGTCGCCTCAACCGCCGGAAGTCCACATCGCCTAAAACGAAACCATCGGGCCCTTGACATTATGTCCGTTATCGGATATAAGCCCCAATGGGAGACTAAGAATGTACAGTGTAAGAGAGGCGGCAGCGAAGCTGGGAGTAACCGACAGGCACGTCAGGCTGCTGCTGGCAACGGGGGAGATACCAGGAAGGAAACTGGGCCACGACTGGGTGGTACTCAGCCTTGAATACGAGAGAAGAAGGAAACCAAAGACTAAGAAGAGGAGGGTCGCAGGAAACGAGTTGGGGCAGAAACCAGACGAAGTGTGGATGGAGGGAAGTCTCTAGATTAGGGGTATGGTGAACAACACCATGATGCTCCTAGCCTGAAATCAGGAACGTGCTTGAGAAACCAGTGAATCGACCATCTCCAGCAAGCATCGAGAGGCGTCATTCTGGGCGAGAGTGCCTGAATGAATTGGCCTCCATTGAAGGAAGGCAAAATGTCAGCCAAAATGGTAAAATATCACGTTCCGCTGTGCTTGGGGAAGTGCTGGAACTGGCAGACAGGCATGACTTAGGATCATGTGCCGCGAGGCGTGGGAGTTCGACTCTCCCCTTCCCCAGTAAGCGCCAGATCGCCCGGCCCCTTGTGCGCGATCAGCTCTGAGAATCACTTGGACCGTCTCCGTCTTCTTTACGGCATCTCAAATGGTACACGCGTCGCTAATTCTGAGTGCGGATTGTAGCCGTGTGCGGTGGTAGCGTCAAGACCATTCCAGAGGTCTGTCACTCTCCTCGCCAGCCCCTTCGTGTCCAAGCCGGGTTTGACACTGTATGTTGCCACTCTGTACCATCATTGTCGAATCCCACTTCTGCATTCGAGATGGACTCGACGCCCTCGTGGACTGGGGGGAACGAATCCACCACGGTCTCGGGTCCGGGGTTCGCCGCAAGATAGGAGACATATAACATATGGGCCTCTTCGGAAAAGCGGTAAGCGATGATGAGTGGTTGAAAGCGGTCAAGCCTTTCTACATCGCAGCGCGAACCTTCGTCAAGGTAGTCAAGGATGCTGTGATAGAAGTCAACGCAGTCCGCGACAACGTCACGTCGTGGCACAAGGCCCAAAGGGGGCTTGAGGGAAAGCAGGAAGACTACGTGGTGGTGGCGCGGCAGGAGATAGAGCGTCATGAAGAGCAGGCTCGTCGAGTGGTTGATGCCTGCATCAACCTGGCTTCCGTCGCCAAGACTGTCAGCACATTGCCTGGACCGAGTTCAGCCGAAGGTCGCCGGGCTAAGAAGAGTCTGGAGCGAGCTTTGCGACTTTACCTGCGATGTGCAAGGCGGGCCAGCAAGTTGTTGCGGGATCTGGGAGGCAACTTCGGCAGGAACTATGCCAGAGGCAAGATCTATGAAACGAGATGGACGGCTATGGAGACTGCATCGCTCGGGCGAATGGTTGAGGATGCAGGAAGGAATCTGGAAACCGCAGCCAGGTTCATAGATGCCAGAGTCCCAACTCCGCCCCTCAGAACGGCAGACTAGCAGCAGACCTAGAGCCCCTTCGAGGTCGAAGGCTTCGTACCGAATCAGACAGGCCTTTCCATACCTCACGACACTTCCTGGCCGGCCTTCCTCGCATCTAAGGCCAAGTTGGACTGCTGCCTCGGGCCCGATATCTCAAGAGAGCTGGATCGCCGACGGCTTTCCCCTCAACAGCCTCAATAAGCTTGACAGATCCCAAGAACCTGCCTAGAATGATAACCCTCACTGCGAGGGATAGCGGGAAGTCGACCTCAGAGGGGGGGCGAAGGTGACCCTGCGGCAAGCCGCCAATATCGACGGACTCCCAGTCTCACCGCACGCTTTGTTGACAGCATGGCAGACAAGAATCAACCGAAGCAGGAACCAAGACCTGAGCCAAAACCAGATAGCAGTAAGACCAGCAAGAATGGGGGCCACACGATCCCTGTTCAGATGTTCTAAATGGCGCTTCTTTCCCTGAACACTTCGTCAGGATTGAAGCAGTCCGTCGAACTCCAGGCTGTCCCCATGTGCTAGCAGGCAAATGGAGGGCTGTGCCGGCCGATGGTATAATACGAGCCAGACAGTAACGGGAACGGAGCCGAAGACGTGGACGCGGGTGGCTGCTTGTCTGGATGTCTTGCCCAAGCTCTTGGCATTGTAGTTATTGCTATCGCATTAGCCACTGTACTGGCTGCCCTCCTCTAGGGGCTGACAGCCTGCTGCCGCGTCAGAGAACACTGGTGCTTTCCCTGAGAACAACTTGTCGCACACGTCGCCAACTGCTGTCCTCCAGTCCCGTCCAGAGTCCCACCCCACAGCAGTATCGCTTTCCCCTCTTTGGGCACGTAGATTGGCGTGCGCCAGAAGGTGTGAAGGTCGCTGGCAGACTCGTCTCGATGGACAACTCCTGAAGCAGGTGTTGGATGCCACTGGTACTCAATCCAACTTGACTGCCCGGCCCTCAGCCAAAACTCGCCCGTCGAATTCCAGGTTGCCTGCCAACAGCCCATGACTCCGTGATTTGAAAAACAGTCCGACGTCATCTATGCTAGGTTTCTGCGGAAGGCCAGGTTCCTGGTCCGGAAGAGATGAAGTTGGCAGCCAAGACCCCCTCCATCGTCGAGATACGTACCCCAACAGGCAAAGTGTACCTGCTTGAGGGAGAGAAGCGCTCCATACTGGTGGACGCCCTCAACAACTGGTACGAGAAGAAGATCATCAGGTCAATCCAACAAAGGGGTGGGGACTCTCTCAGCAAGGTCAAGCTCATTCTGCTCACGCACGGGCACCTTGACCATTTCGGCGGCGCTCCGGGATTGAAGCGCAGGCTTGGTTGTCTCACTGCCATTCATGCCTTGGACGTTGAGGGGCCACGCAGCGGACGGAACCTCCCGCTGGCAACGAGAAACAACTGGGAGAGAATAACGAAGCCCTTTGTGAGCCGCATCAAGGCCGAGCCCTTTGAGCCGGATATGACGCTTGAGGGAGATGAGGGAGACCTGTCGGACTTCGGAATCGAGGCGAAGTGGCTTCGGACACCCGGGCACACCGAAGGGTCGATTTCTATAGTCTTTCCGGGGCACACAGCCATAGTCGGCGATCTGGTGGTGGGCCGGTTCAACCGTCCCAGAAAGCCGGCCTATCCCTTATGGGTGAAGGATCCACAGCAAATCAAGGACAGCGTCAGGAAGGTGCTGGATTGCTCGCCGAAGTTCTTGCTTTCGGGCCACGGTGGACCTCTTGACGCCAATGACGTGAAGGCATTCTTCCTGAGATAGGCCACCTGCTTTGGCTATCGATAGGACAACTCACTGTTTGATCCTTCTTGCCCATTGCCCGCCGAGAACGCCTCCTAGACGGCACTCGATTGACCTAAGTCAACCCCCTTGATCCCCCATTCTTGGGGGATGTAGTAACAGAAGTTGGGGGGCACCCCTCATCCTGAGGCGAGTCTACGACCAAACCCTCGGCAGGAGGTCTCCTCCTGCACCTCCTTCTAGTTGTACGGCGGGTAGAGAGAAACAGAACCCGCTGGCACGGTATCCGTGCTCGCTTCCAAGCCCTTGCCCCCAGTCTTGGGGGGAGAACGGGTAATTGGGGGGTGCCCCCAAACCCTCGGCAAAGGGGCTTCGCCCCTCTGCACACCCTTAGCGACTCACAGGGACACCATCGCCGAGCCCCATGTTAAGCGCTGCCTGCATGTTCTCATTGACAAGAGTGGGGTGCGAGTCTAACATTGCTTTGGGTCGTGCTAGGCGGGGAACTAGCGGTGCCCTGTACCCGAAATCCGCTATAGCGGGGCTGAATTCCCGTCCGAGGCCCGATGTTTTGTGGGACTGCCTTTGTCGGGTGGTATTGAAGATCGGGCCCTGTGCGGCAGAAAGCTATGAACCCCGTGAGGTCCGGAAGGAAGCAGCGGTAAGTAGCCGCTTCTGGGTGCCACAGGATCTCCTGGTCGGAGCCGTCCGGCAGAGGAAAGCCACAAGGCAGGGTCGAAGTCTGGTGCACGACCCTTATTTTTTTGGGAGGCCTGCTTGCCTGAACATGCGGAACTGCCTGCTACCAAGGCCAAGAGCCTGCTGGGACAGTTTGGCCTTCGCGCCAAGAAGGGCCTCGGCCAGCATTTCCTGGTCGACGGGCGAGTCCTGACACGCATTGTCGCGGCAGCCGATCTGACCTCCGAGGACACGGTGATCGAAGTCGGCCCGGGGTTGGGGATTCTGACGCAGGAATTAGCCCGGCGGGCAGGAAGAGTCATCGCCATCGAGGCGGACAGCGAGATGGTCTCAGCCCTCGGTGATCTCGTGGCCCGATCGCCCAACCTGACCATCATCCACGGAGACGTAATGCGCACTGACCCCGTTCCTCTTCTGGCCTCTGCCGGGGCTGGTGGCGCTGCCATCAGCTACAAGGTGGTAGCCAACATCCCTTACTACATCACTTCAGCCGTGCTGCGCCATTTCCTCGAGGCCTCCCGCCAGCCTACACTCATGGTGGTCATGGTGCAGAAGGAGGTTGGCAAGGCCATAGTGGCCCAACCGGGCGACATGAGCCTGCTGGCGGTCAGCATCCAGTTCTACGGCAAGCCGTCCATAATGGCCCGAGTCCCGGCCAGAAGCTTCTATCCGGCGCCGAAGGTGGATTCCGTGATCCTGCGGGTAGATGTCTACGAGAAGCCGCCAGTCAGCGTGCCCAGCATCCGAGCCTTCTTCGAGACGGTCCGGGCAGGCTTCAGCGCGCCGCGGAAGCAACTGCGCAACTCGCTGGCCCAGGGATTGGGCATTGCCACCCAAGAGACGGCCGACCTGCTGCAGCGGGCCGAAATCGACCCCAGGCGCCGAGCAGAGACCCTGAGCATCGAGGAATGGGGCAGGTTGTGTACGGAAAGGGATCGTCTTGAATCCTGAGAAGGGGCCCATAACCAGAGAGGCCTACGCCAAGATCAACCTCACCTTCGAGGTGCTCGGCAAGCGCCAAGATGGCTATCATGAGATCGTCAGCGTCATGCAGGCCATCAGTCTGTGTGACATCCTCGCCTTTGAACCTCGTGATCACATCCAACTGGCGTGCGATGTCCCGGAGCTGGTGTCTCCCAACAACCTAGTGTACAAGGCAGCCAGGCTGATGCAGGAGTTGGCTGTCGGAAGCCGCGGCGTGGCCATCTCTCTTAGCAAAGGCATTCCGCTGGCCAGTGGGCTGGGGGGCGGCAGCAGCGACGCTGCCGTGACTCTACAGGTTCTGAACGAGATGTGGGACGTCAACCTGCCTCGGGAGAGACTCACCGAGGTGGCTGCTCAAGTTGGGTCTGACGTGCCTTTCTTCATTGGCGGCAGCCGAACAGCCCTGGCCACCAGCAGAGGCGAAAAGGTGAAAGCTCTGCCTTGCCCGGCAAAGACCTGGCTGGTCCTGCTCCGGCCCCCGATAGAGATGGCCAACAAGACCAGGGAGATGTACTCCCGCCTCGACCCATCGTGCTTCACCAAGGGACAGCACGCCCGGAGACTGGCCACCATGATCAGAGGGCGCGAAAGGGTCACCGACCGCCAGTGCTATAGTGTCTTCGATCCTCTTTCCCTGTCTCTCTTCCCGGGGATGGACCACTACCGGAGTCAGTTTAAGGCCGCCGGAGCCGGCGAAGTCCACCTAGCCGGTGCCGGCCCCACGCTGTTCACTCTGGTGGGTGACAGGGTTCAGGGGGAAGAAATCTTCCATCGACTGAAGAAGCAGCAGCTGGAAGTCTATTTGGCAGTGACGATCTGAGATGAGAACCAGCGATTTCATAGCGGATATCCAAGAGAATGAAGCTGCCACCGCCCAAGTTCCTCTTCTTCACTTCCCTGGGGCCGCTGCCAAGGGCTATAATCGAAGTGTACTTCTTCACCTGGATATTTGAGAATATTGTTTGGCATTTGCCCGGCTTCATCACCAGCCCATTCCGCGGCTAGACCCCTTGAAAGGATAGAGTGCGGTGCTTTCGCTGTTTTGCCACTAAATGATGGTGAACTACAGCGAGAAGCCACAGCACACGTTCAGTAGCCCCATGCTCGATCAGATTCTCGTCTCCCTTGATTTGGAAACTACAGGGCTGGACTCGGAAGACGACGCCATCATTGAGATAGGCGCCGTCAAGTTTCGGGGTGAGCAGGATATCGAGACCTTCCACACTTTGGTGAACCCTCACCGTCCCCTCTCCTACCGCATTTGCATGCTCACCGGCATCAACCAGGAAGAACTGGAGACCGCGCCTGATTTCTCCAAGGTGGCAGACGGGCTGTTAGCCTTCATCGGTGACCACCCGATCGTGGGACAGAACATCAACTTCGATCTCGAATTCCTGCGCACCCAGGGATTGAGTTTCACCAACACGATACACGACATGCTGGACGTCGCCAGCGTCCTGCTCCCCCAACTTCAGGATTACACCCTGGGCACTCTGGCCAAGGAGCTGGAGGTGTCCAGTCCCGTTCAGCACCGCGCGCTGGCTGATGCCCTGACGGTCAAAGGCGTACTTCTGGCACTTTTGGACAAGGCCTCCATCCTCGATCTTCCGGTGGTGGCCGAGATCAACCGGCTGACGGCGTCTTCCACCTGGTCATGGCGTCCCTTATTCCTCGACCTGGAGAGGGGCAAGGTCGGGAAGACATCGCTTTGGGACAGACAAGCCTGGGAGGCCGACTTCGTCCCGCGACCGGCGGATCTGCCGGAGAGAAAGCCACTCACGCCTGAAGGCACTGCCAAGCCTTTGGATTTGAAGTGGCTGACTGCCTTCCTCAGCGAGGGCGGTGCCATGGCCGAGGTGTTTCCGGGCTTTGAGTACCGTCCGGGGCAGGTTTCGATGATGAAGAGGGTGGCCCAGGCACTGAACGACAGCGAGCAGGTTATATTGGAAGCGGGCACCGGCATCGGCAAGTCGATCGCCTACCTGCTGCCGGCCATCGTCTTTGCGCAGGAGAACAGCACCCCTGTGGTCGTATCCACGAACACCATCAATCTCCAAGAGCAGCTTATGAGCAAAGACATTCCCGATCTCCTTCAGGTGCTGGCGAAGGCGAAAAAGCGCTTTGCCGGCTCAGAGTTGCATATCGCCCAACTGAAGGGCCGCAGCAACTACCTCTGCCTGCGGCGGTGGAACTCATGGCGTCAGACTCCGGGACTGCCCTGGGAAGAGGCCAGATTTCTGCTTCGACTCTTGCTCTGGGTGAACTCGACTTCCGGGGGAGATCGGGCGGAGCTCAATCTCAACAGAGCCGAGATGGACTTGTGGCTTAGAGTCTGCGCCTCAGAAGACAACTGCGTGACGGGGCGATGTACCTACTATCCGGGCGGCTGTTTCCTATATCGCGCCAGACAGCTGGCGCAAGGGGCTCATCTGATAGTGGTCAACCATGCCTTGCTTCTCTCGGACCTGGCCAAGAAAGGGAGCATCCTGCCGGAGTACCGTCGCCTGGTCGTTGATGAAGCGCACCGCCTTGAGGAAGAGGCCACTGAACAGCTTGGCTATGAGGTCTCCGAGCATGACGTCTATGACTACTTGGGCCAATTCGGAGACAAAGGCGGGTTAGGGTTTCGGCTTCGAGGTTATCTGCGCAACGCGTCGGCGACTGCATCGAGGCGAAGGGTGTTGACCGACAGGCTCAAAGAACTGCAGGATAAGGCGAAGACCGGCCGAGCCTGCCTGGCTGAATTGGTGAAAGTCCTGAGTTCCTTCTTGCAGACGACTCGCAAGGCAGGCCGCAGCGATTATGAGAGCAACCTGAGGATTACCGGCGCAGTCCGCGGTCAACCGAAGTGGACGGAGGTGGAGCTCTCCTGGGAAAACCTCGATCTGGAGTTGGGAAGCGTCGAGAAGGATCTGAGCGACTTGTACACCGTGATGGATGACCTGCCAGACAAGAAGAGCCTGGAGATGATCGGCCTGCTGGGTGAGATGTCCTCTCTGCGGCAGCGGGTTCGAACGTTGCGGACCCAACTGGAATCGGTGATCTCCAGCCCGGAGACCAAGGCCATCTACTGGACCGTCCTGAGTCCGCAGTACGGCCTTTCTCTACACGCGGCGCCATTGCAGGTGGGGGAGATACTGGAGAGGACTCTGTTCTCGCAGAAGGACTCCGTCGTACTCACCAGTGCCACGCTGACCATAGGGGGCAGCTTTGGGTACGTCAAGAACGCTCTGGGGGTAAGCGAAGCCGACGAACTGGCCATAGAAGCCCCGTTCGACTACAAGAGATCGGCGATGATCTATCTCCCCCAGGATATCCCGGAGCCGGAGACGGCTGGTTATCTGCAGGGGGTGGCGCTGGCCGTAACAGAGCTGTGTCGGGCCACCAGAGGACGCACCCTGGTTCTCTTCACGTCGCATGCCGCCCTGCGCAGTACCCATGGCGCGGTTCACGAACCCCTGGGGCAGGAGGGCGTTCTGGTGCTGGGGCAGGGGATAGACGGGAGCCCAAAGAGGCTGTTGAACCACCTCAAAGCCAATCCGGACACTGTGGTGTTCGGCACGTCTGCCATGTGGGAGGGGGTAGATGTGGTAGGGAAGGCACTGAGCGTCGTGGTCATAACTCGCTTGCCTTTCGGCGTGCCGACAGATCCCATCTGCGCCGCCCGGGCCGAGCTGTTCGACGATCCGTTCAACGAATACATGGTTCCCCAAGCCGTCCTTCGATTCAAGCAGGGCTTTGGACGCCTCATCCGGAGTTGGAGCGACCGCGGAGTGGTCATTATCATGGACCGGCGCGTGCAGACCAAGAGCTACGGCCGGGTCTTCCTGGACTCACTGCCCAGGTGCACCGTGAAGAGGGGCGGGTCACGGCAGATGCCTCAGGAAGTGGTGAACTGGCTGGGCGACTGATCGCCGCCGGTCCCCAGATTTGCCGCGCAGAGGCGGCAAATGAAGTTCAGGCCGCAGTGCTCAGGATGGAACCAATAGGTGCCGCATTCTTTGATGTTGGCTCCGGTCGACCAGGCTAAATGGAAACTCCCGCCGCAAAGACGGCACCGGGAGACATTCTCTCCGTCCAGAGCCTCTTGGCAGACACAGCACACTTGATCCATATCATCTCCCTTGCGACAGCCAGCGCCGGACCAGTTCTGTTTCGTCTTTGATGCTTCCTATCTTACCATCCAGCTTCGCCTCATGCAGGGCTTTCAGCATCTCGCCCAGCTTGGGGCCGGAGCGGACGCCCAGCTTCTGCAGGGCATCGCCGTCCAGTGCCGTCCGGACGTGGCGCCACCGATTCAGGTAGAGGTGAAGCCTCTCTTGAACCAAGGCCGAGTCCGAAGCGATGGCGCAGGCCACAGCGGACGTCGGCGAGTATTCCCGCAGCAGCCCATAGACAGCACTCGGCGGAAGATCTGGCGAATCCAGCGACGGCATTCGTTCCCGCAGGCGAGCGGTGTCCAGGATCACCCGCGAGACTGCTCTCGGCATCTTCAATCGAGCTATGAAATCCTCACATTCCTTGATGCTGAATGAATTGGTCATGAGGGCAAAATACAGCGCTGGCGATGGTGGCGAGGTTGCTTCGCGCGCCTTCTCGAACATTTTCTTGAGCCGGCCATCGCCCTTCAGGGCCGGATGGACTTCACCCAAGAGACCAAGGTCTCCGGCACGATCCAGCGCCTTCTCGGGGCACTCCTCTTTCAGTATCAGGTCCAACTCATGCCGTATCCTGTCGCCCGAGATGGTGCTCAGCATGACCACATTCCGGCGCAGCAGGCTTTCCGTCGAGGCTTCCAGCCGGAAGCCGAACCTCTGCTCATAGCGGACGGCCCGCAGCGTGCGCGTGGCGTCGTCTATGAAACTCCGGTCATGGAGAATGCGAATGAGATGGCTCTCCAAGTCCCTCTGCCCGCCGAAAGGGTCAACCAGCGCCCCGAAGTTGCCGGGGTCGAGCCGCAGGGCCATGGCGTTGACGGTGAAGTCCCGCCGTGCCAGGTCGTCCTGGATCAAGCCGGGCCGCACCGTGGGCAGGGCGCCGGGGTGGGCATAGGTCTCGGCACGGGACATGGCCAGATCAATGACCAAGTTCTCGGTGCGTATCTTGGCAGTGCCGAAGCGGCGATGGACGACGATGCGACCGCCGACCTCTGTGGCCAGCGATTCCGCCAGCTCCACGGTATTGCCTTCCACCACCAGGTCAAGGTCGGAGTTGGCCCGGCCCAGCAGGATGTCCCGCACCACCCCACCGACGAGGTAGATGCCCAGCCGTCTCTCCGCCGCCAGTCGGCCCACCATCTTGATGAGGGCCAGCGACTCCGGGCACAGGCACTGCTCGAGTTGATTGATGACGTTTCGTAACATACCCAGGTGCCTCTGAACCGTGACCGTATTGTGCCACGAAAGCTGGTTTGGATCAATTGGAGGCACCGTGACTGGGGTTGGCAGCGCTTTCCCTGCGTATTCCTTTTGCCATACCATCGTGCTTTGACCGCCACCAGGCTGCATGAAATAGGAGAGAGCCGAACAGCGTCGCCAACATTCCCAACTGGACAAGCCCTCTGCCGAACTCCGGTTCGGAGTGGGACATGGCCAAACCCCCGATGATCCCGAAGATACCGCCACAGACAAGCGGAGGTTGGCAGTCAAACATGAGGAGTGGTTACGCGTGCGCCGGGGATTAGGCCAGCAGTTCGGCGTACTGAGAAGGCGAAGGAACGCCGAGGGCCTTCATTCCGATCCCCGCACCACGTTGGTGACCCCGCCAATCTTCTCGATCTTGGACAGAAGCCGGGACAACTGGGCTACGCCTTTGGTCTCGATGGTGAGGAAGACGGAGGCGGAGTTGTCACCGTGTCCCAGAGATTTCATGGAGGCGATGTTCACGCCCTCGTTGGAAACCACCGTAGTTATGTCTCTGACCAGCCCCACACGATCCCAGGCGTCAACCCGAATCCACACCGGGTAGAGCTGTTCGGTTCGCCCCCACTCCACCTGCACCAGCCTCTCCCTCTCCTTCTCATGGACTATGTTCGGGCAGTCTTTGCGGTGCACCGTCACTCCGGTAGTGCGTGTTATGTAGCCAACGATATCGTCTCCCGGCAGGGGGCTGCAGCACTTCGCCAACCGGGTCAGCAGGTCGCCCGAACCCAGCACCTTGATGCCCAGTGGAGCTGTGGCTGCCGAGGGGAGAGGCCCTTTGACCTTCGGCTGCTCCTCCTGGACCGCCAACTTCAGCGCAACGTGGCTGGCACTCAGATCGCCGTAGCCGATAGCAGCATAGAAATCATCGACAGACTCATACTTGAACGAATGCGCCAACTCCTCACGGTTGCCGAGATCCATCCTCAGCCGCTTCATCTCCTTCTCCAGGGTCTCTCGCCCCTTTTCGATGCTCTCCGCTCTGGTCTCCTTCTTGAACCACTGGCGTATCCTGTCCCTGGCGCGAGAGGTGTTGACGTATCCCAGATTGGGATTGAGCCAGTCCCGGCTCGGTCCTTTGCCGGGCTTGCCGACAAGGATTTCCACCGTATCGCCGTTCCGGAGGTAGGTGGTCAGCGGCACCAGTTTGCCATTGACCTTCGCCCCGATGCACCGGTGCCCGATCCCCGAGTGAATGTGATAGGCAAAATCGACCGGAGTTGAACCGGCTGGCAGATTCTTGATCTCGCCTTTTGGCGTATACACAAAGACCTGATCCTGGAAGACGTCAGCCTTCACCAGCTCCAGAAACTGTGCTGTGCCGGTGATTTCCCTGTGCCACTCAAGCAGTTGGCGGAGTCGCGCGATACGCTGCCCGAATTCGTCTTGCTTGACACCCTCTTTGTACACCCAGTGAGCCGAGAGGCCATACTCGGCGCTCTCGTGCATCTCATAGGTCCTGACCTGCACCTCAAGCGGAACATTGAAACACATGACGGTGGTGTGAAGCGAACGGTAGCCATTCTCCTTGGGCGTGGCGATGTAGTCGTTGAACTCATTGCTAATGGGATGCCAGAGGCTGTGGATTATGCCCAGGGCGTGGTAGCACTCCTCCACCTTGTCCACCAGCACCCGAATGGCGATGATGTCATGAATGTCGTCCAGGTTTCTTCCCAGTTGGCCGTACCTTTCCATCTTCCGGTGAATGCTGTACACGGTCTTGGAGCGGCCGGACACCTTGGCCTTCAGCCCTGCCTTCTCCAGCTCTTTCAGCAGGACCTCCACAGCGTCTTTGACCAACAACTCCTGCTCGGCCTCGCGCCTGGTCAGCAGGTGTTTAGTGTGACGGTACTCCAGTGGCTCCAGATGGTAGAAGGCCAGGTCCTCCAGCTCCGACTGAATCTTGCCTATACCCAGACGGTGGGCCAGCGGGGCATAGACTTCCATTGTCTCTCGGGCAACGGCGCGTCTTCTGGCCAAAGGCAGGGCTTCCAGCGTGCGCATGTTGTGCAGGCGATCAGCCAACTTGATGAAGACCACCCTCAGGTCCTCGGCCATGGCCACCAGCATTTTTCTCAGGCTCTCCGCCTGCAGGTCATCCCGGGTGGGCTTCTCCGCCACATGCCCCGATATTTGGCTTAGCTTGGTCACTCCGTCCACCAGCCTGGCTATCTCCGGGCCAAACTTCGCCTCTATGTCAGCTATCGGCACATCGCAATCCTCCGGGACGTCGTGCAGAAGCGCAGCTGCGATGGAGCTGGCATCCAGCTTGAGGTCCGCCAAAATGGCCGCCGTTTCCACAGGATGCTGCAGATACGGCTCTCCGGAGCGCCTTACCTGGCCCTCATGCGCCTTGAGCGCGAACTCATAGGCCTGTCTTACGATGGCCAGCTTGTCCGGTGACAAATAGGCCCTGGTCAGCTCCAGAAGGTGGGAAATCTCCATTGTGGCCTGAGTATAGTTCCAGCACAAATGTGCGTCAAGACACGCTACGTTTGACCGGCTCGAGTCGCTGACGGTATGATGAAGCCGTGCAGCGTCTGAGACTCAGATTCTCCCGCGGCGAAGAGTTGAAGTACGTCTCCCACCTTGACCTGATGCGGCTTTGGGAAAGAGCGCTACGGCGAGCGGGGATACCCATCGCCTACTCCGAGGGCTTCTCGCCTCACCCGCGGATCTCATTGGCTGCCCCCCTCCCCGTCGGTGTGACCAGCGAAGCTGAGCTGATGGATGTTGTCGTCCAAAAGGTGGTTTCTCCCTATTTCTTCATGCAGAACACGAAGCCACAACTGCCCCGAGGCATGGAGGTGTTCGAGGTCCTGCAGGTACCCTTGACTGCCCCTTCGCTGCAGTCACAAACGCAGTTCATCGACTATCGCGTCTCGGATAGATCGGATAGGACCGCGGACGAGATACGAGGGGCCATAAACGCCACGCTTCAGGCCGAGAAACTGCCCTGGCATCACATGAGAGACACGGGGCCGAGGTTTTACGATTTGAGGCCCTTGATCGAAGACTTGTCGCTGGTGAGCTGGCTAGACCATATCTTCACCCTGGGCATGAGGCTGCGCTGTGACACCCGTGGCACTGGCAGACCGGAGCAGGTCACCGCGGCTCTGGGCCTGACTGAGCACCCCGGCCTTGTTCATCGCACCAAGATCATTCTGGCAGGGAGCTAGCGTGAAGCTGATTCTGATACGGCACGGCGAAACAGAGTGGAACAAGCAGCGGAGAATCCAGGGTTGCCGCAGCGATACCCGGCTGAGCCAGAAGGGCCTGGAGCAGGCGGACAGGTTGGCCGCGGCGCTGCGCAAAGAGAGAGTAGACGCCATCTACGCCAGCCCCATGAAGCGCGCCTCGGAGACGGCGCAGATCATAGCCGAAGCCTGCAAACTTCAGGTCCACGTGTTCAACGAACTGAGGGAGATCGACGCTGGAGAACTTGATGGCCTGTTTGAACACGAATTGACCGGTCCCTACGAGACCGCCTGGAAGGAATTCCGCAACGGCAACGCATCGACACCATTGCCCGGCGGGGAGTCTCTGCAGGACGTCCAGAAGAGGACCTCATGGGCTGTCGACCGCATGCTGGAGAAGCACATCGATGGAACGGTGGTGGTTGTCGCCCACCTTTTGGCCAACCTGGCCATGGTCTGTCAGGCACTGGGCATCAACCTGGGTCAGATAGCACGCTTCAAGCAAGCCCCGGCTTCCATCACCATCCTGGAGTTGACCACACAGGGAAACAGCCTGTTTCTCTTCAACGACACCTGCCACCTTCAACCCTAGGAGGCGGGTATCCGGCGGCTAGCCAGTCGCCAAGCTAGTACTTGGAAGCCCCGATTTCCTCCATCTTGCCCGTGACCAGGAATACCACCCGTTCGCAGATGTTGGTGGACCGGTCAGCGGCTCGCTCAAGGTTATGGGCCACCCATATGAGGCGAGTGGCACGGTCAATGGTCTTCGGGTCGACCATCATGAAGGTGATGAGCTCGCGGAAAACCTGATCATAGAGACCATCCACCACATTGTCCAGACTGACGACCTTCCTCGCTTTTTCGGCATCGCGGGCCACAAACGCCTGGAGGCTCCCATGCGTCATCTCGATGGCGATTTCCGCCATCCTCGGGATGTCAATAAGCGGCTTCAGCGGCGGCTCATCGCCGATCATGATCGCGATCTTGGCGATCCCGTCGGCGTAATCCCCTGTCCTCTCCAGGTCCACTATGATGTTGAAGACAGCAGCCACGACCTGGAGTTCGCTTACCGTGGGGCGGTGCGCGGCTACGAGCCGTATGCACTTGTCTTCTATATTGAACCGCTGTTGGTTGATCTTGGCATCATCGGCCATCACCTTGTGTGCCAGTGCCAGGTCTCGCTTCTTCAACGCCTCGACGGCGCGCTCTATTGCCTTCTCCGCCATGGCACCCATGACCACCACGTCGTTCTCGATCCCCTGCAAACCCTTCTGAAGAGTCGCTTCTGATTCCATGGTCATCGCCTCCTCGTCTGATCAACAAAGCCGCCCGCCCTTGGCCGGCGCACTTCCCTCTCCTGATACATGTTGTGTGTATTATACGCTCCATCGCCGGTACCGCCAACAGGCAGGCGGCGAAGGCCGCCGCTGGAGCATTCGTCGTAGCCCAGTTTGACCGCCAACTTCCCGCAGTTTAGAATGAGATCGGAACCAGGGCAGAGACCTCACCGCCTGGCTATCGTAGGAATATGGCATTCGCTGTACCTGATCGCTTCGCAGCAACCTGCCATATTGATCTTTTGTTTACCCACCTTGAGCGACACTTTTGGCGTGGGACTCGCGATGCATCAGGCTTCATGAACCCAGGGAAAGCGTGCGGCCAGTCGCACCAAGGGCTTGACAGAAGCACTGATTCGGGGTTGAGGGGCATACCGTGGATTTGAGTTTGGCCTTTCCCATCTTTGTCATCGCCCTAGCCCTCGTCTTTGACTTCACTAACGGCATGCATGATGCCGCCAATTCCATTTCCACCGTTGTCTCCACCAGGGTCTTGTCGCCAAGGCAGGCTGTCGTCTGGGCGGCGTTCTTCAATTTCATAGCATTCTTGATATTCGGCACGACGGTGGCGGCCATGATTGGCAAGGGGATGGTCAATGTTGACACTGCCGACACGGTGTGGACAACTGTCATCTTCGCCGGCCTGGTCGGCGCCATCACCTGGAACATCATCACCTGGTATTTCGGATTGCCCAGCAGCTCCAGTCATGCTCTCATTGGCGGGTTTGCCGGTGCAGCCATAGCCAAGGGTGGCTTCGACGTAATTATCCCGGCTGGTTGGTACAAGACAGTGATCTTCATCGTCCTGGCGCCCCTCATCGGTCTGGCGGCGGGCTTCCTACTGAAGGTGATCGCCACTTGGGTCGTGTATAAGCAACCACCGGGACGTGTCAGCAAGTGGTCTCGAGTTCTGCAGCTATTCTCCGCTGCTCTCTACAGCCTGGGCCATGGCGGCAATGACGCTCAGAAAACCATGGGCATCATAGCGGTTGTCCTTTTTGCGCAGGGCCTAATACCGGAAATCAAGATCGGCCTTCACGAGAACCTCTGGGTGGTTCTGGCAGCGCATTCCGCTATCGCTCTGGGTACACTGAGCGGCGGCTGGCGGATTGTGAAGACGATGGGGCAGAAGATCACCAAGCTGCAACCTATCGACGGCTTCTGCGCCGAGACGGCCGGCGCATCCAGCATCTTCCTGGCGACTCATTTGGGAGTCCCGGTGAGCACCACCCACGTCATCACTGGAGCCATATCGGGCGTAGGTGCTGCCAATCGCCTCCGTTCCGTGCGGTGGAACATGACCCTTCGGATCGTCTGGGCCTGGCTTCTGACCATTCCAGTGGCAGGTGCCATTGGCGCCCTTGTCTATGGCTTTATAAGATTGGTCTCCTGACCTAAGCAGATCGGAGAGACATGGGCATAGGACAACCTTGCCCGTGGGGTTCAGGCGTACTTGAGAGCGACACCCTCCAGCACGTTGGCCACATCTTCGCACCGGTCGATGGCCGTCTCCATGTGCTCGTAGATCTCACGCCACTTGATGAGATAGGCAGTTTCTGTTGAATCGGAGAAGAGCTCGGCCAGCGCCGCGCGATACACGCTGTCGCCCTCATTCTCCAGACGATTGATTTCCATGCATCGTTTCAGGAGTTTCTCCCGGTCAATATGGTCTTGTATTTCGGCGACTGCCTTCTCCACCTCAGTTGTCGTCTGCACAATGATGTCCGCCAATTGCCTGGCCCTTTCAGTGGGCTGCCCCACCTTGTAGAGGATCATCATGTCGGCTGAAGAGTGGATGAAGTCAGTCACTTCGTCTAGTGAATGGGCTAGGAGAGCGATGTCCTCCCGGTCAAAGGGCGTGATGAAACTGCGGTGGAGTTGGGCCATGATCTGGTGGGTGGCTGCATCTCCCTCGTGCTCCAAATCGGTTATTATGCTCAACCTCTCCTCGACATTCTCCCAGGTGCAGACCATGTCTTTCAGTTGCAGCGCTATCCTGACCGCATTGTGAGCACTCTGCTCAAAAAGAACGCCGAATTTCTTCTCCTTGGGCGTGAGAGAGAACTTAAACAAGGTGGACCTTCCTTCCATGGAAAAATGGAGGGGTAGATGATGCAGCGGAGTCCAAGCCGGCAGCCTCTCCACAGTCATGGGCGGCAACCACAGCACCTGTACAGCCGTTTGCACCTGAGAGTCTATGCAAGGCGAAAGCGATATCCATTATCATGAGCGGAGCAGGTATTCCAGCCTGCAGTCGTTCTCATTCTAGACTCCGTCCAATTTGCCGTCAAACCCGGTGGCCGGAACCATTCGAAGGCCCGTCAGACACCACTGTCACACTGCTCTGACAAAGTGCAAGCGCTGAGCATGCTGCACAAGGACAAATCTGAATGCATTCCTGAACACCGCTTGGGGCTGCGCCCAGATGTCAGCTTCTCCCTCGGAAACGCTGCAGGAACACCAGGTTTTGTTAGTACTGTAAGTCGGTCAGTTGCGACTCTTGACAGAGCAGTATCGGTGGATTAACCTGACCTTGCCACATAGGACACATCTCTCGTTGACGGGCGATATCGTGTCCGTAGCCCAAATGGGGGAGGTCAGGGGGGCTGTGGAGGAATGGGCTTGAAGCCAACAGCAATAACGCCAGACAATACCCAGTTCGTGGTGCTCTCTTTCGAGGGACCCGACCGCTATTCCCTGGCCGGCGGCCTGGGGGTGAGAGTAAGCAACCTTTGCCATAGCCTGGCCACTTCGGGTTTCCAGACCCACCTCATCTTCGTCGGCGATCCAAAGCACCCCGGTGAGGAGATTCGCGACGAAGGCAGACTTGTCCTTCATCGCTGGTGTCAGTGGATCAGCGACTATTACCCGGATGGAGTCTATCACGGAGAGAACGAGAAGCTCTACGACTTCAACGAGTCGGTCCCTTGGTTCGTCTGTGACCAGATAGTCAAACCGGCAGTGGGACAGAACAAGCTGGTGATCGTCCTGGGTGAGGAATGGCAGACAGCAGAAGCCATGTGTCGCATAAGCGATCTCCTCCACTCGAACGGCCTGCGAGACCGAGCGGTGATGTTCTGGAATGCCAACAACACCATGTCGTTTGACCGCATAAACTGGGGGCGTTTGGCTTATACGACCAGAATCACTACAGTCAGCCGCTACATGAAGCACATCATGTGGCGGATGGGGATCGATCCTCTGGTGATTCCCAACGGTATCCCTGCCTCACTACTGGGCAGAGTGTCTTCCTGGGCAGAAGAGCGTCTCCGAAAGAGCCTGAATGCCGACCTGGTCCTGGCGAAGGTGGCCCGCTGGGATCCGGACAAGCGCTGGAACATGGCCATTGAGGCGATGGCCAACCTGAAAGCCAAAGGCAAGAAGACCGTTCTACTAGCCCGAGGAGGCATCGAACCCCACGGTGAAGAGGTCATGCATAATGCGCGGTCACTGGGCCTGAAAGTGAGAGAAGTGAGAACTCAGGGCGACAGTTTCACAGACTACCTCCAGGCGATCCGGCGGGGGGACGGGGCGGACATAATCAACTTGAGATTCCATTGCCCCCAGAGTCTCTTGAAATTCGTCTTTCACACCTCCGATGCCGTTCTGGCCAACAGCGGCCACGAACCATTTGGGCTGGTGGGCCTGGAAACGATGGCGGCAGGCGGGATTGCGTTCACGGGCAGCACCGGCGAAGACTACGCCATTCCTTACCGGAATGCCATCGTGATGGAGACCGCTGATCCCAAGGAAATCGAGTCATACATAACCTACCTTGACAAACACCCGGAAGAGAAGCGCAAGATTCGTTGGGCCGCCAGGAGAACAGCCAAACAGTATGTCTGGGAGAAGGTAATCAAGAACCTGATTAGAAAGCTGGAGTATCAGGCCAGTCTACAAGGATTGCTGGCTCTGACCACGGTCATCCAGGAGCAACGCCACGAGGCGCGCGACTATCCACCAGCAGAACAGCTGCGCCTGCCATTGCCGGTGGGAAGCTGGTGGCGGCAGCACGCCGAAGAGCGCCTATCGCCTGTCTCGTGATGACAAGCTCTGTCGCCAAGCGTCCGTTTGCCACACCATTGCCATACCATTTGGAATGTGGCAAACTTAGGGCGGCGGTGGGCTTGCTTCTTTGTGTGCGAAGATGATCACCGAAGCTATGGCTTAGAAGGGGGTACTTTCGGATGGCTACATCAGCGATGACGGACACCAAGAGATACCTGGCCGACGTTCCGCAGGAGCACGTCTTCTGGTGCTGCGATGGCCAGATCCTGAAGAACCTGAAGGAGCTGCGCGATGCTTTCGCCGTCATGAGTGAGGACACGTTTGCCTACCATGTGCATGCGGCGAAGAATGATTTCCACAACTGGGTAAGGGACGTCATCAAGGACGAGGTACTGGCCAGCGATCTCCTCAAGGCGGCCAGCACGATGACTGGCGTCAAAATCGTCACGGAGAGAATCGCCTTTCTGAGCAGCAGTCCAAGTGCAGCTCCTGCCAAGAAGGCAACCCGCCGCAAACCGACACGGAGATAGCCAGATCGAGTGACGACGCACATCAAGAAGGCGGTAATCACGGCGGCAGGGTGGGGCACTAGGTTTCTTCCAGCCACCAAGTCCCAACCCAAAGAGATGCTGCCTCTCCTGAACAAGCCTATCATCCAATACAGCGTTGAGGAAGCCATCGGCTGCGGTGTTGAGCTGGTAGTCATCGTCACCGCCCTCGGCAAGCGCTCCATGGAGGACTACTTCGACCACGCGTTCGAGTTAGAGCACTTCCTGGAGCAGCACGGCAAAGCCAAGTTGGCCGCGGAGGTGAAGAGACTCTCCAACATGGTCGACATCTGCTACGTTCGGCAGAAGGAGCAGTTGGGGCTGGGGCACGCCGTACTGACCGCCAAGAAAGTGGTCGGCAATGAGCCGTTTATCCTGTTCCTGCCGGATGACATCTTTGTGGACGGAGCTGCCACGCTGAAGCAGATGATCGAGATATACGCGCGCTACGAAGCCAGCGTCCTCTCGGTCAAAGAGGTACCGGAGGAAGATGTCGATCGTTACGGAGTCATCAGTCCCAGGAAGATCGGTCCACGACTCTATCAAGCTATGGAGCTAGTGGAGAAGCCTGAACGCAAGGAAGCTCCGTCGCGCTTGGCGATAATGGGCCGGTACGTGCTCTCCCCCGATATCTTCCCGGCTCTGGAGGCCACCCGCCCAGGCCGGGGTCAGGAGATTCAACTGACGGACGGGCTGCAGCGTCTGGCCCATGAGCGAGCCGTATACGCCTACGAGTTCGAGGGCGAGCGCTACGATGCAGGCACCGTGCAGGGCTGGCTGGAGACAACGATAGCCCTGGCACTGAAAGACCCCGAGTTGGGGCCAAGCCTCAGGAAGTATCTCGCCAAGCTCCTCTAGAGGATTGTCCCTGGCCGTGAGGCTTCGGCCGATCTATCATCCGCTCCTGCACCGGCAGTCCGAATCAGCGGCGTGTCGCAGCCCCATATTCTCAAGGCTTTGGCGGCCACTTCTTCCCGAGCCACGGGCTTTCTTCAACTCCGATAGCAGGGGCAATGTCGAGAACCGCGCGACAGACGCCAGCTTCCTGCTGCTGGACCATGTGGTACCCACTGTCCTTGAGCATCCGGAGCATGTCCGGATTCTCAGCCAGGACCTCCGCCTCGAAGACGTTGATGCCCCGCTCGCGGGCGATCAGCGCCAACCGGTGCAGCAACTGCGTCCCCACTCCTCTGCCCTGGTAGGGGTCCTCAACCACGAAGGCTATTTCAGCGGTGTCCTGCATGGGGAAGCGGGCATAGCGGCCCACAGCTATGATCTTCTCTCCACCATCCGAATCGATGGTGGCCACCAGGGCAAAGGAACTGTCGTAGTCAACCGTACAGAACCGACGCACCTCCTCTCTCGACATCTCCTTGAGAACCTGGTGGAATCTGAGATAGACCGTGCGGGGGCTGAAGCGATAGAAGAGGGCCAGCATCCTGTCTTCATCGTCTCGCCGTATGGGCCGGAGGTTTGCTGACGAGCCGTCCCTTAGTACGACTGACCTCTTGACGCTGTCCAGATCACCGCCAGAAGCCACCTCACCACCCCCTTGAAGCACCAACTCCAGGGCACCTTGGCGCATCATCCTCATGCATGTTCTGCGAGGCCTGAACAGTTCACGGCCACCGAGGACAATGTGGCAGCGAAGGCAGTTTCCCCCAGAAGCTCACGCGCCAGCCGGCGGTGCTACACTGGCTGCCGGGGCACTGGGCGGCGAGTCAACCACCCTGCCGATCCGCCGGGGAGCCATCCTCCCCCGCCGGGGCCGCCGCTTCATCGCTCGCCACAGCCCCTTGAAGAACTCCTGGTTCAGAAGGTGCCTGTTGTCAGCTACATCCAGCATGCTCTTGGATATGTTGCTCTCAAAGTAGGCCACTTCCACGTGCTTGCCCATGTTCTTGGCAGCCTGGAGCGCATAGGCAAAATCGCCATCGCCGCTGACCAGGATAGCCACGTCGTAGAGATTGTTCCAGGCGAAGTGCAGCATGTCTGTAGCCAGCATGATATCGATGCCTTTCTCCACTGGAACGCCCTGCGAAAGCTTCATCCCGCCCAGGCGAACCTCCAGGTAAGGCGTCTTCTTGAGCACGTCCAGAAAATCCTGCTGCTCCCGGAAGCCATCAGGCCTCTGATTCGGGTCCTGAAGGACATTGTAGTAGTAAGTGCGGAACAGTGGCCGCCCCGCACAGAGCTTGTTGGTAAAATCGGTGAAGTTGAGATCGACGCGGCTGCAGTTGTCGCGCAAGGCATGGTAAAGATTGCTCCCGTCTATGAAGATAGCCACTCGGTTTTCCATTGTTGTGCCCCCTGTTCTCCTTTCTTTCTACGAGACCTGCACGCCGTCGCCATGAGAGATGCTCTGACGAACCGGTATGGCGAAGACGGTCTTGTTGCGCAGGTCCCCCTGTACCT